>Ga0315306_10000204_pt1 | contig 29346 bp, 26 predicted proteins | sample TDP1_MG_FD_203803 | JGI IMG/M metagenome (GOLD analysis project Ga0315306, IMG submission 203803) | Freshwater sediment microbial communities from Lake Towuti, South Sulawesi, Indonesia - TDP1 | ecosystem: Environmental > Aquatic > Freshwater > Lake > Sediment | place: Indonesia: South Sulawesi... | reverse complement strand
GTTGGATAGCGTCTGCCATAGATTCTCATATTTCTGACCAAAATCATACGTTTGCATATACCCGCCAAAATCACCAGTAAAAAATGGCCAAGCATAAACACAAATTACACAACTGATCATTAATGACGCGAAAAACATGACGACCAATTTTACTCTTATTTGCGCCGAACGGTTCAAAATGAAGAAATTGCGACCTTGTACTACACGCGCCCAAAACCTGTCGACTTTCTTCTGCATAGAGTCGCAAAGAATCCCAAGTAGGACAGCGTAACCAATGCAGACAAGGAAGATCGCTTTTGTAGGATCTCTGAAAACTCTTAACGGAAGAATATACTCTAACAGCCAGACCCAAGAAGACCCAAGCACACCACTCGCAGCAGAGCTCAGCATGATTCCCACAATCACTAATGACCCGAGAAATATTGTCCGCCTACCTCTAGTCAATATAGCTGATAGAGATAGAACTGGTAGCAAAAAACTAATTACCTGCCACGTCTGTTCTTTAGGAGCCGCACGAAGAAAGTAGGTCAAGGGAAATTCCCCTAGGAGCCTAAACGTGTATTCTACACTAGTTCCCATTCCCATTAAAGCTACTATCGGAAGGTTCCCAAAACGTAATGAAATAGTCCCAAATAGTACCTCATTTACTAGAGCCATCCACATGCCCTTAAAAAGAAGGACAACAGTCACTACAACAAACAAACTCTTCAGACCAAAAAAAACATTAGGCCTACGATTTTTTCCTAGTTTTCTGTAGGTAAAGCAAAGAATGAGTAACGCGAGAGATGTTAGCGTATAATATTCTGGGTAACTCATTATCTGAAAGAGTAAAATTATTAGTAATAGATCCTTGTATTGCGCTTCCCTTTCTAAGAAGTTTATAAAAAATGCGATGATTAACGGTGCCACTGCATAGTCAACAAGTAAGTATATGTGACCGGCACATAGTCTACTAAACATATTGGGAGTGAACATGTAAAACATTCCCGCCACAATTGAAGGGACTAAACCAACATTCATACGCCGACTTAAAAAATAAGCAGAGTAACCAGCCGAGGTCATTACAAATATGCTTATAAATTTTGAGATTTGACCTCCATCCATGCCAAACAAAGTCAAGAGATAGAAAAAAAGCTTAACATAAAGCCCAGACGGGTAGTCACTCCATGATCCGAGGTCTTGCATTGGTTTCCAAGAATATAGGTCTGCTAAAGCCAATTGCTTAATTTGGCCCGAATATGGCGGAATGCCCCATTCACATTCAAGGGTTATCACACCTGGAGAAAAAATCACTTTCCGGAAGCAAAAAAGCGAGAAAACCAGAAAAAACGCGAATACTGAAATGCTTTTCGCCACTGCGACAATTCCTTTGCGCATATCTTTCCCTTCGAAGTCAACATATTCGCGGGTAATAGTTCTTACGCCTTGTGAATTTTAATTGAGGGCTCGTTTACGCCAGCCTTTGTCAAGTGGGTTTTTATCGCCTCTAGTTCAAATCTAGCTATTTGATCCCAATCGAACTTCCGCGCAAATTTTTTAGATATTTCGCTATTTCTTCTCAACGCCTCTTCATCATCTAGAAGTCGTAAGATGGCATCCGCAAGTTCCCTTGTGTCGCCTAACTGGACCATCAAGACACTTTCGCACTCTTTAAAATTCTTTTTAAAGACTGGGATCTCATAACAAACCACCGACAATCCACAGGCAAGTGCTTCCGCAACAGCCAGAGCCCACCCCTCAAATTTTGATGGGAAAATAAAGATTTTGCTCGCTTTTAGATAGGAGAAGCGTTTGGCTGTCCTTACGAAACCCGTAAATTTAACGTTGTTCTCTATTCCCAAGTGTGCTATAAGCCGCCGAGCTTTCTCCATGAAACTGCCTGACCCTATCACAAGCAACCTTGCGTATGGCTTCGACTTTACTACAATATTCCAAGCATTAATTAGATCCTCCACGCCCTTGCTCTTGACTACACGCCCAAGGAAAACCCCATCGTACTCCTTTTGGCCCTCTGGACTCTCGTCTATTTGATCATGCTCCAGACCAACGCCTGTGATATAGAGTTTTTCGTTAGGGAAGCCCAGTGCTCTTAGCACTTCTGCGACTGGCTCTGATAAGGCAAATACCAAAAAGGCAGACTTCGAAAGTTTCAGCATGATTAATGAAGATAAAGTGATCAGAAGAGAATCGATGATCCCTGGTTCCTCGCGTGCTTCCTTCATTTTTCTGTATAGCACCGAAGCAGAAGTAGCGTAGGCTACAATCGTGAAAGCTACTATGAGCGGTTTCCTCAAAACCTTACTAATGAACCACGCTGGGGCAACATCGCTCAGGTTACTTGTACTAGCGATGACCGCATCGATCTGCCTTGGGTCTATAGCAGGCAACTTACTAATGAATTTGAGAAATAGGATTGGCATCATGAGAAGAACTGGAATGATGCCACGTAGCCTAATAGGTAGGCACACAGTGTGAACATCATAGTTCGCCCCCATTAGTTTTGATATTGATGGATAGGTTTCCAAGGTATGTACGTGAACACCATAAGAATGCCATCGTTTCAGGATGTTGACTGCCTTTATTTCAGCTCCGCCAAGGAGGTTTTCTTTACCCCAAGCAGCTGGGTTTGAGATGACACTGATAACGCCGAACATCTTCCATCTCCTTGGTTCTACTTGTTACGCATTAAACTTACCATAGTTGGTATGCGTTTTAAAGATTCTAACCACGGAACATTCAGCAATGTCGACGTTCTCCTCATGCCATGTTTATGCTATTAGTGTCCGCAAGCCGTGAGTGCTTATAAAGCTCTTCTTGTATTGGCACTAGCTAAATACGGCTTTGTATGCAATGAAACTTGTGGATTCAAATTGGTTGAAAATAGCAGAAAAAGCAACCGGGCTGAGATTAAGGAGCACCTACGCTATGATCCTTGCTTTAAGGAGATAGGTCGGAAGTTGTTGCGTGCATTTGGTTATATTAATGATTATGTACTTGACGTTGGTTGTGGATTAGGTGAATACACAAAGATTGTCGAGCCAAGGTGTAAGGCAATCATAGGAGTTGATGTCAAAAATATCTTTGGAAGCATAGGGATAACTCCTAAATTCCACTTCATTCAAGCTGATGGGTTTAGACTTCCATTCAAAGACAAGTCATTCGGCCGAGTAATTTCACTTGACGTGATCGAACATGTTTCAGACGACGCGAATTTCATGCTCGAAATTAAACGTGTACTTAAAAATGGTGCGTCTCTTATAATCGGAACCCCTAACAGTCGAAGACTGGCTCATATTTTAAAGAGTCTCGTAGGAAAATCCGTCAGGTACCCACTTTATCTTGGCGAGAACAAGGTTCATGGTAAGTGCGTTCACGTTAAAGAGTACTCTAGAAGAGAACTTTATCACGTGTTAAAGCAGACAGGCTTTGACGAGATAAATATTGAAGGAGTATGGCTGGGTTTACGATTAAAATACGCAGTCGGGATAACATCTTTTCCAAAATTTTTAGAGGAACATGCACAATACTGGCTGGCTACTGCAAAGAAACCAAACATTTGAACAAATGAAACATTTCCCAATAATCCTCAGCTGCATCAAACTCCTTCCGGGCAGCCTTTCGATCAAAGAAAGATGTCACACACCTTGTTTCTTGCGTGCGTACTTTGTCGTCGTTTTCTGCGAAAGTTATTCTCATCTCAGCTGGGTCTATTTTTCTTTACTTGCCTCATGAGGCCTTCAAGCCGTCTGGTCGGGATCAGTATAATCATGGTTAAGATAATTAATGATCCTAGTAATACGTATTTTCCGATGTCGAACAGCCTCTGCTCCTCAAACTCCAGGGTCATCTCAAATTTTCCGGTCTTATTGATATGGAAGAGGTTGCCAAACGAGTATCCTCTATAGCTTCTTACCCGCGTCCCGTCTTCCAAGCGTATCACCCAAGATTCATGGTACGCCTCTGAAAAGAACAGGTAGAATGGCTCTTAGGCTTCGGGAAAAGCCGCCAAGCGAACCTGCAATATTTCTCATTAGTTAATTATAAAAAAAATGGGATCAAAACCTTAAGCAACTAATCGCAACCTTCAACACCAGTTGAGGCTTATGTTAAGGAGACAAAAAGAAGTTCTGCAGACACGTTATAAAAGGCTTAGAAACGTTCGTAAGCCAAGAATACCCTATTTACGCTGGGTGGCTTTACTCCTCGCACTGTCATTTTCGCATATGGGATTTAGCAAAATGATTTTTGGTGGAGGCATTGAAGATGCACTGTTGTACATAGTGTTTGGAGGATTAGTTGCATTATTGGGGCTTGAAGACCGCACAACCAGCGTATTCCTGTTAGCTGGCATCTTCTTGGCGTTTATCGGAAACTTCTTCAGCCGCTTCCTCGCCTATTTCGGGCTGACCTTAGTTTATGTATGCTGCCTCAAACCATTCATAGATCTCTCAAAGTCTAAAGTGGAGCATTAGATATGCTGCGGTACAACCGGAAAAAACTAGTCGTCGGGATATGCATCGCATTGGCCATAGTCATAATAAGCTTCTATACGTACGAGACTGAAACATATCAGGTTTTTGACAATGAATTAACTGTGTTCAACGTGTATGAGGGACAAGCATTAAGCAAAATTTTGGTAATTCCAAACCCTTGGATAAGTCGTGAATTTTTAATTCAGGCTACTCTTCGGGTTCAATTGGAGTCGGTTGGAGACCTTGAAAATCGTTCGGTTAGGATCTATTTTAACAACGAACTCGTGATGAGACCCAAAATTTTAAGATACGACACCTCAAACAGCTTCGAAGTTGACGTTACCGATTTTGCCAAGGAAAATGCTGGGCAACCCTGCGAAATCTACGTTATGATACCCATAAAGCCAAAGGCTGAACGGTTATCGCTTGAAGGGCGATCTCTTACACGCAGTTTGCGGTGGCGATGTACTGCCAGCATAAGCGTCAGATACGTTAGTCCCTACAACTTGCCAATTCCAGCCGCTTTACTCGCGCTTTTTATCGGCGTTAACTGTTATGGACAGAAAGTTTACTTTCCAAATATAGTGAAATGGGGGTTCCTCTGGTTTGCCTCCCTTATGGCCTTGTTGGGATTCACGTCCATAGTGACCGGTTCCCTGTTTGCCATACCTATATTTCTTGAGAGTGGCGGGTGTTTAATTTTTCTCAGTTCCTTGATTGCTTATTTGTTGTATGCTCCGCCGGGAAACCTAAAGCGTTCGTGTAATGCTATATCAAGGTTCATCCTGGCGCCCCTACAGAAGGTGTTGGCAGTCCTCTACAAGCGTACCGCATTCATGCGCCACGACTATATTATAATATTTTTCGGAGGAATAATCTGTCTAACCGGGCTTTTACTCGGTGCATCTTTCAAAGAACTCTTCATCATAGGCGCTGCAATTACGCTAGGTGGCTGCATGTGGCTCATCATCAAAATGTTTTCTTCGAAAAGAGAAGCTGAGTGAAATGTACGTACAGCTGCTATCTGCAAATACGATAGCAAAAATATAAACTGGCTAATATTAAGAGGACAAACATATGAAACTAGTTCAATTGAATTGGAAACTTGTTGTTTTGCTTTCTGTGGCCCTTCTTTTTAGGTTGTGGAATTTTGATCAAATTCCCGAATTTCGGTTTGAGGAGGGGGCCGGGAGTTTAATGGGATTGAGATTTTATCTTGGGCGTTATCAGCCCCCGACAAGTTCAATCTGGGTTTTTTATCTTGGGTTGTTCTTTTTTTGTGGCAAGCATTATTTAATACCTAGAATGCTTGCCGTTGTAATCGGGACGCTAACGGTTCTGGTAACATTTGCCTTGGCAAAAGCGGCCTTTAACGACCGCGTCGGTTACCTTTCAGGTTTGATTTTAGCAATTAACCCAGCGCACATAATGATTTCCAGCCATATGGCTTGGGGCCAGAGTCTGACTCCATTTTTTGTAATCTTGTCAGCTTACTTTCTTTATCTTGGGATTACCCGCAAATTCTTCGCTTACGCAGCTATGTTAATGGTTGGGCTAGCGTTTCAAAGTCATCTGACGGCTTTTATTGCAGTTCTTGGCGCATGGGGTTTTGTATTATATAAATGGAGAATATGGGTAAAATATTATATCGGCATGGCTGTGGCTCTTTTGCTTGGTTTCATTAACTTAGTTTACGCCAGTCTTGTCACTAATTTTGCATTGGCTAAAGAAACAGTTCAAGTTGTCCTTGGACACCCAAGTTTCTCGGTGCCTGTTAACTTCGAAGGTTATGAGCATAATTTTCATTTATTATTGCTTAATTTTTTCAAAATGCTTACCGGAACAAAAGCCTACCATTATGAAACTATGCTTGCTAAGCCGTACTTTTACATTTATCCGATTATTTTGTTTTTGAGTGTGTTTTTGTGTTTTTACAAGCGGAATGATGGCAATAAGCTGTTGCTTACTTTTTTGTTGTCCTTTTTTGGTTTCACACCTTTATTTTTGGGAAAGATTCAGCGCTTTCCTAGCCCCTATGGGTCACATTATATACATTTTATTTTTCCCTTAGCTTGTATCGTAATTGGTTTTGGTACATATCAACTTTGTAGGTATATCCGCAGACTGCCGATTTCGAAGCCTCTCTTCAGGAATCTATTAGTAGGTCTACTATTGGGAATGATCTTAATTTACCCTGTATGGGCCTTAAATGATGTTTACCGAGATGCTGTGCGCACAAATAGCACTAATAAACCAATAGTAGAATTGCTTGATTTTATTGCCCAGTCCGGCGATAGGGTACCGATATACGTTGACCGGACGATTCCATATGGTCATACGTTGGCTAAATACATCAAAGTGAGTACAAGCGATTCTGTTGAAGTCTTAGAAGTAGGAAGTATTGAAGATATAAAACATGCAACCCAAAAACCGTTAATGTTTATTACTTGCCCGAAATTTGTGGAGGAACGGTCTTTGGTAGATGAGTTTACTAAAAATTATCCTAGTGCTACGCTTATAAAAATCGCCTATAGCAATGACGGTGACCCTTTTTATCTTGTATATGAATTCTAGTTTGGGAAGTAGGAATTATGGAGAAGGAACCAAGAAACTATGAAGGTAACTGAATAGGCTACGAAGAGCAGAATTAACCCTTTGACTTTAGTAAAGGTTGAGAAAATGGATCCTCCGTTTGTGTGATGTGAATGATGATTACCCATGTGAGCAATGCAGCCGACGTTAGAATGCCATAATACTTCGTTGGGATAGCTAATCTGGAAAAGGTGCCTAAGGATCTTATATCCCAGAATTTTTAACTGAACCCAAAATCTTTCACAAATTTTCTATAGCCATCATACAGCAGGTATCTGTCTATTTTGGAAGGGAGATGAGTAACACCTAAGGAATACTACACAAAGTCTATTGCAGACTACTATCTTGAGGAAGCAGAATATGTGGTTAAACTTGTGAAAGAGTTGCTCGTTAAGCTATAACAAATTACAGTTATGTTCTAAATGTGTCTACAAGTTTCTTGCATGCGTTGTAGGTTTCCTCGGCTCTTTTAATGGCGTCTGTCGCGTCTTCTTTACTTATTATGTCTTCTGGGGTGAGAAATGCTTCTTCTCCGCCGTATAGGGCTGGTTCTCTCTTTTTTGTGAGTATTTTATTGCTTTCCGCTATTCGTGGTGCATGGTCTCTGAACCAGTCTGGGAATCGATTTATTGCAAGTAGGAGGACGTCGCTTACATCGTGTTTCTTTGGGTATTCTATTCCGACTAACTTTAATATGGCCTTTATAGACAGTTCAACACATTCAGCGGAAAGTCGGACACAATAGGGAAAGTTTTCATCGTGCAGGGCTCCTCTTCCGTCTTCGAGTCTGGCTTCAGCCTGTCTCAGTAATGCCTTTGAAACCTCTAATAGTTTCATACTTGGAAAATCTCCTCAACCTTCAGGTCCGGTTTTAGGTCCCAATACCATTTATCTTGATCAATGAAGACACGTTTGGCGTCAGTACTTATCAACTTGGCTTTCAATTTTATGAGTAAGTTTTCGAAGTAATTTTCTCGGTCTACAATTATAATGGCATCTTCGGTTAAATCCAGCAATAGAAGAGGTAATCGCTCTACTTCCTCTCTACGAAATGGATAGAAACTGAAATCCGCAAAAACTTCTTTCAACCTTAACCAATTTAACTCATCCTTGATTGAATCCTCAATTTTGCAAAGCTTTTCAATTCGAGAACCCACGCTTCCTACAAAGTCATCTGAAATAATCAGCGTATCCACATCACTTTCATTTTTGGCAGTACCTCGTGCGACCGAACCGTAGATAACGAATGAGGTGAGGTTATAGTTTTCCAAAGCCTTAATGGCGGCGGAGCATAGGAGGTTAATGTATCTCTCCTGTTTTATGTGCTGTATTTTCTTCAAAATTCCGCTCGCCAGTAGGATGAAGCTTTTGGGATCTAGAAGCCTATAGTTTCTTGGTCTGGACTTGCTGAAGATCGTGACGAGTCTCTCTCGGTGAAGTTTACTTAAAACCATGTTGAGCATTGGTTTATCTAAGTTGAGGGATCTCTGTGCGTCGTCAAATGTGAAAATTTCTAATCTGAAATCTCTGTAAAGCCTTGCATACGCCTCGCCGAGCCAAGATGGGATCCACATAAAGCTCAAAGATAAATAAATTGTTTAGCTAAACTATAAATTTATCTTTTCTGGGTCTCATATTCTAAAAAGTAAAACTTGACTTGGAAGCCCACGAACTCATTCGTGGGAGAGAGTCACGAGTGGTACCATACAAATTATACAAATATAAGCAATATGCTTTTATTTGTCAATTCGACTATTAGCATGATGCTTTATGGCTATTTTCACTGAGAGGCAGATATCAGTACTTAACCTACGTAAGAGCCTCAAGCAAGTTGAGGTGGCGAAGGCTCTAGGTATCTCTCAGTCTGCAGTTTCGCAGGCGGAGAAAAATGCTATCGTTACGTATAAGCAAGCCGTGGAAGTCGTTGAGCTATACGAGAATAATGGACTGTTACGGTACGCTCAGGTGTCAGAGGATCCAATCGAAAACGCCCATGTTGTCTTAAGACATGTTTGTTTGCCTTATATGGCCAGCGGAAGCTTTGCCCAATGGCTTCTAACTTCATATCAATATTTCGCAGTTGAGAAACCCGTGGTTCTACGTATTCCCACGGAGGATTCGGAGAAATGGGATGGCTTTTATGGATCCAAAATTGTTCCAATGAGAGAGAAAGAGTTTGAAGACTTGTTCTCTCAAGCAAGCTTTTGCGAGGGTATAACTGTTGCACCAGTCGCTGCCATTATTGTAGATTGTATCATCCAAGGCAGAGGAAGGGAAGCTGCAGCAATGGTGATTTGTAAGTACAACAAGATAGACTTTAGGTTATTAGTTGAGCTAGCTAGGAGACATGACGTCTTAGACTCAGTTTCATACATCATACATGGTATTCATAGCATTACAGGAAAATTGGGAGTGAAGACCTTCATTGAAACAATTGTCAGAATTTTCCCAAAGCCTAAGAGAAGCTATCCAGAGTATGACCTTATCAAAGTCGTTTACGACAATAGCGAATACTTGGTGGCGAAGGGTTAAATGGATATTTTTGACGAAGAGTTTAGAAAATTGAAATATTCCTTCAAGAAGAAGCGTACTAAGCTTGCATGGCTGGGCGCATATGGGGTAAAAGAGTATGATACAGAACATAGACGCATGACAAGGGACTTTGACGCCATAACTCTTCCATCTGAGGTCTTAAAAGTGAGAGAGGTTATGGAAAGCCTCAGTTGGAGGGAAATACGAAGCCCTTTGACAAGAAAAGGAGAGTTAACTTTCACGAAGAAAGTGAGAGGAAAAGAGCTTAAATTAGATGTGTATACCGAGGGAAAGCTCTACGACTTTGAGCATACGCGCGTTGAGTATAACCTGCTAGACGTCCTAGAGCGACTTTACTCAGACCCACTTCCGCCTACTAATTTGGCTATATCAAAACTTATGATAAAACCGCCGTTAAGCAGTGAGCATAAGTATGACCTCACGAGGCTTCTTCTCAAAACAAAATTAAATCCAAACGATTTCACACGTGATATTGCAAGAAATTTTTGGTTGAGAAAGCGAGTGAAAAGAAACATGTTAGACCTAAGAGATTTTGTTAAAGGGGCTCCATGGCTTACTATACGCGAGAGAAGAATTGTGCTGAAGAAAATTAGAGAATTAATTTATTGAGAATATTTTTAATTGACACACTTTGCGACTGGAGCCGGCAGCTTTCTCGCCTGGTTTTTGTTAACTTATTCTGAACTTTCCAAACCTAGCTAGCTCCTTTTGTTATTGCAAGTGAAGCAGTTATGCGGTCGCCATGGGTGCATCTCCATATCGGCACTTAACCCTGCCTCCTTAACAACATCAGGCGTTAGCTCTTCGATTCGGAGCCCACTTCTTAAAAGGAAAAGAAAACGGATATCTGCCTTTTCCCTTCCTCTTTTTTCGCAAATTTGACATGTTAACAACTAGGCTTAAAAACTGAACTTTTGTTATCAAATTAACATTAAGCGCTATTCATCCCAAGTTTTGGGCTTCCTGGCTAGTTTTGGTAAGCTGCTGATATATGGTTAAAAACTGGTTTAGAACTCTTTGAGGGCTATTGTTTGTCTCTATATATTTTCTGCCTTCGATGCCCATGATTCGACAAGTTTTTGGGTCAGCGAGGAGAGTGTTGATGGCTTCAGCAAGCTTAGTTGAATCTTTAGGCGGTACGAGAAGCCCGTTAATGTTGTTTTGAACTATTTCTGGGATGCCCCCTACATTGGTTGCGACTATAGGTTTTTCGACCGCGAAAGCTTCAAGGTGGACACGCCCTAACGGCTCAGACCAGATTGGTGGAAACACAATTATAGTGCTCTCATAGTAGATAGCGGGGATTTTTTCGGGATCAATATACTCGACAAAAATGGTTTTTTCGGCTACACCTATTTTGGCAGCAAGTTGAGTGAGTTCGTTTCGTTGAGGCCCGGGTCCAACTATGAGGAAATAGGCATCAGAGTGTTCGCGAAGAATTTGTGGGATGGCTTGGATTAGGTATTTTACGCCTTTCTGTTCGCGGAGGTATCCTACGTAAGTAACTATTGGCTTGGTTTTCGGTAATATCAGATTTTGCTCAATTTCGTCGGCGTACTTCTTTGCTCTGACTTGGAATTCTTGAACGTCGATAAAGTTTGGAATAACAGTAATCTTGCTAGATGGAAATCCCTGTTGGATGAGAATAGCTTTGTGACTTTGGGATAAAACTGTATAATGATCGTATCCCCGAGCGAAGTTTTTCCGAATTAATTGCATTATTTTTTCTGCAGCTGCAAAGCGAGCTGGCGTACGTCTGGTAAGGCATTTAGCTAGATTTACGAATGTACAGTTGATGCAGATATCACCGTCAGGGTCGAGATGCAAGAAGGGACACGTGAGGAAATGGTTGTTGATTGTTGCAACAGTTGGAATTTTTAGGTCGCTTGTGACTATGCGAATTCTGGAGATCATGTCGATGCTATAAGAGTGAATAATGTCAGGTTTGATGTGTCCTATGATTGAGGTTAATTGTGGAATGTTGCTAGCCCAATTTAACCCTGTGTATACGCTTGGTTTGATGGGTATTTTTGGATCCGAAAGGGTGTAGAAGACGGTTAAATTCCCTTTTTTTGTAGTTCTTGGCTTTTGGTTGACAGGTAGGCGTGTAACTACGAAGACTTGGTGCCCAGCATCAGCAAGATGTTTGGCAAGGTAATAGCTACTTACCTCACCACCTGCTGCTGGGAAACCTGTGCCGGGGATGTTCCGTGTAATTAAGCATATCTTCATGAGGACAACTCGCTTAGATCTAGTTGATAGATAGAAACACGATGAATTAATTTGTTGCAACACCTAGCTCATGTAGTCCTTAAGTATATTCGATACAGACCTGTTCTCTCGACTCGAATATAGCCGTGTTCATGTAGAAAGGTTTTCAGTTCATGTTCAAACTCTGGCAAAAGAATCACGAGTTTGATTTGATGACGGAGAAGAAGTTCTCTAACGGTTTGCGGTGTGAAAACACCAGCGTACTCAGCTGTGAGGGTCATGTCGACTAGGAGTGGGTAAGGTCGCTTGGCTATGAACGGAACGATTGGGTTTTGACTGAAAACCATGTCTTCAGGTGCTGTATATTTTTGTACAATTCGAACGAGCCGCCGAATTGTGGCATTAATCGGACCCTTATCACGTTCAAGATCTGCTGCCACTAATTGAAAATTGCTAGCGGCAACATATATTCCGCCGACAAGGATTGCAAGGATGAAGATTGTGATTGTTTGTTTCCGTTCGTCGCCAGTTAAAAGGTTGGGAAGAGGGATGGAACCAAGTGAAGCGAATAGCGGTGCTGCCATAATTAATACATGTGCAGTTGCAATCGGTTGAGCAAAATAAGGTAGTAGGGAAAGGAGAGCTACAGTAGAGAGAAGGAGTCTTTTTGGATTAGGGTTAAGCCATGTGTAGACCGCGCCAGCTAAGCCGACTGCAATCGGAAACTCCTCGGTGGCGATTATGTAGACGAATTTAGTGAGATGGACAATAGGCATCCAGCTGCCCTTGATTGTATGGAACAAGATGAGACATCGCCATAAGCTCTCCGCTGGGAATAACGTTAATGGAATAAGGGGTAGTATGAAACCTATCATCGCAAAGGTAAGGCCTCTTGAGGAAAAATGCCCCTCATGTTTGTGCAAAATAAAGTAGAGGATATATGCTGGAATTGCCGTTACAGCTGACAGGTAAGTTAGGCTGGCAAGTCCAAGGGTCAAACCAACGTAGAACAAATTAGCGCCTACGAGAAGCAGGTAGAGAGATAACATGGAAAGAAAAATTGCTGGTGTTTGTGGAGTGGCTTGGACCGAAAAATATAGGGTGTGACCACTAAGTTGGTAGAGGGCTGCGGCGATTAAGGCAGCAATTCGACTTCTTGACATTTTGTAGGTTATTACGTAAACTAGGATCGTAACGCCTAGAAAGGCAAGTATGGCTATGTACCTTCCTACATTCCACATTTCGTATGGATTGGCGAGGTTGAGAAGCTTCCACAATCCCGTGGCCAGCCAGAAGAAGAGGGGAGGATGGGCGAGGAAGAAGTCCCGGTATGGCTGATAACCTTGCAGAATGAGTCCGCATGCAGCTATGTACGTGCGGTCGTCCACACCGGAAATACCGTAAACGTAAACTCTGGCAAGTATTCCAAATGCCAAAATTAGAAGAAGAACCAAAATGTCGGGAAAATATCGCTTTGAAAAAAGTTTTTGTAAGCTCAAGTTTGATCAGTTACATTTTCCAGCAGTTCTTTTTGAAGATAACTTTTGTTGATTAGTACGAGGAGTTTATTTAGAAAGATAATTGCAACTATTATTTTGATAGTTATGATAGTTATAAATAGCAAATAACTTAAATTAACTAGTTATAACTATACAGAGTGCGGCCGCAGATATGCATTCTGAGGCACACGGAAGCGGTAAAGGAATACCTCCAAGCATACATGCTTTTAATGGATCAAAAATTGTATCGTGCCGCAATCGACTGCGTATTTTACGCCGCCTCTCATTCTATTGAAGCAGCGTTAGCATTCTTCAATGAGCACCCCCAAGATCATCGTGAAAGATTTGACCTCATTTCTAGGCATGTTGAGTTTGCTAAGCTTACTGAATCGTATGGGGAGTTGTACAGATTAAGAAGGTGGACCACCTACCGAGGGTTTAAAAACGGTGATAATGCTGAGAAAGCCCACACAATTACGGTTAAGATTCTAATCGAAACAGCAAGATTGAGTGGTTATGATGTTAGAAAGCTTGGAATTAACGAAAGAGGCTAAAACCGCGCTGAAAGATTTTGTCGCTAAAACTAGTTCAAGTGATGAAGTCTTAGCTGTAATTCTTTACGGCTCAGCGGCGAGGGGGATTTGGGACAAACTCTCAGATTTAGATTTACTTGTTCTCATGTCAAACTCCATTAGAGGAGCTGAAATTAAAGATTTTGAAACGGAAGTTGAAGAAAAATTTGGGGTTAATATGGAGGTCTTAATTTTAACGCCGAAGGAAGCCGCTGTCGAGGCAGTTATTGACTCTATAAGAAGAGATGGTGTAACGTTACATTGCAAAGACAGAAAACTGCTGTTTGACATTTTAGAGGGGAAACGGGAAATTTGGCTACTTATAACTTATGATTTGTCAAACCTTCCAAAGAAGGCTAGGGATATTTTCCTTCAGGAATTTCACGGTTGGAGTAGGAGGGAACAAAGGCAATGTGGAATGCTTGACCATTTAGCCGGAAGATGGTGGAAAGTATCTAGAACCGCCTATGCTTTTGATCCAGATGTTGCAGGTAAGGTTCTTCTATTTCTCAACAAAATGAGTGTGAAGCACAAGGAATACGTGCTGGTGAACATTGGAAAGGCGAAAGAAACCCAATTAATACAACAACCCTACCTTTAACTAATTCATTGTCCGATGTTTATGGGTTTCATAAGCGTGATTATTTTAAATTTTACATTATTTCAGAACAGATCTTGAGCTTAAGAGTTAAAGTGAACTGGTGGGAAATGAGCAAACAGTTATTCCAAGGAATCGGTGTTCTTACGGCTGCTCGTGGCAATTTAGTTTATTTAATTCCCTTGGTTTTGGTCACAGCCTTTTCCTTTGCTATTCGTACAGTTAACTTAGAGGCAGTTTTGGACCGCTTAACTGACAGCGACGTATACCTTACAACGACTATGCTAGCGTATAAGGGGTTTCCTTTGTATAAGGAGGTTTTTTGCAGCCAGCCACCCCTAATTATTTGGCTTATACTGTTAGCTTTCCGCCTTTTTGGAATGACAAGTTTTGCAGGCGGGTTAGTCGGAGTTTCTTTCTCCATTCTTGGGATAGTCGGTGTGTTCTTGATGTCGAAAGAAATTTCAAGCTGGCGAGCAGGTTTAGTTGCTGCCCTTCTTCTCTCATTTTCTCCTTATTACTTGTGGCTCTCCCGTTCCGCATCTAATGAAATTATATTCTGTGCATTAAGCACGGTTGCGGTTTATCCGTTCTTAGTTTATCTCAGAAATGAAGATCGCAGATGGCTATGTGGATCCGGCTTCATTTTTGGACTTTGCATTTTAGCGAAGTTTTTTGCATTTATTCCGCTAGTGGTAGTCGTGGCATATCTAGTTTGGAAGAGGGATGTCAGGGGAATTTGCTTCTTTGCTATTTCAGCTATCTTACCTCTGCTCTCCCTTCTAACCGTGGATGCCCAGGCTATGATGGACAACACAATCTTGTACCAATTGAAAAAACCGCCACATACATGGTGGACAAAATTGCATGTGACCCAAGAGTTTCTCGCGAGCGACCCGGGTTTGATGCTGGCAGGATTTGTTGGCATATTGTATGCTTTCCGACGAAGAGATTGGCGTCTCTGGTTTGCGCCCTTTTGGTTTTTAATCTTCTTCGCCGGACTAATCTTGCAGTCTGAGTTGTGGTTCCACCACTTCATCAATGTGTTACCGCCGTTGGCTGTGCTTGCTGGCTTCATCCTAGATCAGACGCTTTTCAAACGTCCTCCAAAAGCGGTTGGAATAATTGTTCTGATAGGGCTAGTTCTTGGCGCTTCGACCGTGGCAAATCAAAATTACCACTATATCTACTCATTCCCCAGGGTGTATGGTCCATACTCAGATACATATTCAACCGCGACATTAGTCCAAAGTTTGACAAGCAAAGATGAGTTTATCATAAGTGGAGATTTACTAATTCCGTTTTTATCTAATCGTCCAATTCCACCGTTTTTAACTGACATAAGTTGGGCCCGCATTGAAATGAGATTGGTAAGTTCAGCGATGCTCATTCAAGCATGCCAAGCATATGATATCCGAGTAGTTGTGAAATGTGGTCGCCTCGATTACTTCAGTGATTTTATAAAGTACTTACACGTGCACTATGAGCGGGTGGCAGTAATCGGATCCTATTGGGTTTACCTCAGAAAATAGTGTGATCAAGAGCTTTGAGAAGTTTTAACTTCTTTCCCCAGTAGCCAGTTGTAGGTTATGTAAAGTGCGGTTGCTAGTACCCCGACTAAGGCGAGGATCATGTAACGCGTCTCCCTCCATGCGGAGCTGGCGTACCATCTGTTTGTTAAGTGATCGATAGGATACCGAATGCTGACAGGGAGAAAGTTGGCAATTAACGGTCGGAAGAATTGGAAGATTAGGATGTGGCTGAACATAAATGCAAGAAACGTGATCCATATGCCGTGGAATAGGCACTTCCGTCGAGAATTATAGGCCACGATGTCAAGGATTCCAAATGGAATAGCCCAAATGAAGTACTGTTCGTTGACAAGTCGATTTGTTGCGAGAAAGCCGAAGAGTACCATAAGAATTCCGTAAGTTAGGTTACGTTCTGAGTATTGCCAGCGATATAGGAGCAGATAAATAAGGATGATAACGCCGGCCATGAGGTAAGTTGGATAGTCGGATGGGACAAGAATGTTGAATGAATCGGTGACTTGATAGAAGTTCACTCCATGAATCCCCTTCTCTTCCGTATAGTAAGCGGTGAGCGAGTAAATGTAGCTGCTCTGGTCCCAGACAAGAAAGGGAATTGAGATTAAGGCTAGGACGCCGATTGAGATTATTATAAATTTGATAATTTGAAGCCAATTGACTTTGATTCGCCAGAGGAAGAGTAGAAACAAAGGAATTAAGAGTATTGGGTACATTTTGAAGCCAATACCCATACCCAGAAAGAAGGCGCTCCTATCGTATTGCTTGTTGAAGAAGTGTTCAGCAGACAAAAATGTGCAAAGAGTTGGAAAAACGTCGAACATCCCCCAGATTGAGTTAATCCAAATTACGTATGGATTTAGAAGCCAAAGAAGTGCCGCCGTGCGGGCTTTGTTTGAGTTTCCTGTAAACTTTGCTAGGAGGCTGTAGAGGATGAAACTTACACCAACGCTGGCGAGAATTAATGGCATTTTTATGAAGAAACGTTCAACTAAACCACTGACATAGGATGGCAACGACGGGTTCACGAAAAGTTGACTTATTGAGTAGAAAACTGCGATAACCGCCATCCATAACGGCGGATAAGTGAAACCACAGTCTTTAACGGTGTATGGATTAACATGTTCAATTATCAAGTAGTATCCGGTTAGCCGCCAATACAACACATCATGAGGATCCTGTGTGAATGGAGCAAGAAGTAACTGAATTACAACAGTAACAACAATTGCAAATAGTAGTTTCCGATCAGTAAGTATTTCGGTAAATGTAGCACGCAAGCGATGCAGACTTCCAACCATGTTAGTTAGAAAAGTAGGACAAATTCCATTTATGAAGACGAAAGTTTAAGAAGTTCAATATAGAATGGATTCCTCTCCCACGGCCATTCCGCACCTTTGGTTAGATACCAGTCAATTGTTTTCTTCAACCCATCCTCAAGGGAAATTGTTGGCTCCCATCCCAAGATTCGGTTAGCTTTATCGTAATTGGCGCAAAGTCTATCTACATCAAATGGGCGGAGCCTTGACTTGTCTTGCGATATTTCAATTTTCTTCTTTCCCATTAGCCGGGCAATTAGGTAGACCAAGTCACGAATTTTGACATCTTTACCAGACCCGATGTTAATGACCTCCCCCACCGCTTGTTTGCACTGACCAGCGATTAGGATGGCTCTAACCGTGTCGCCAACATACGTGAAATCTCGAGATGATTCTAGGTTGCCAAGCACTAATTTATTTGAGTACGCTAGTTGCGAGATCACAGTTGGTACAATGTATGGATGAGTTTCCCGTGGACCGTATGTGTTGAACGGCCGTATTATTGTAATTGGCATTCCATGTTCCTTGTATAAAGAAAAACAAATTCGGTCAGCCGCTAGTTTACTGACGGCATACGTGGAGTGGGGATTAACTGGATGATTTTCATCCATTGGAACATACTGCGCTGTTCCGTAAACTTCGGAGGAGGAGACGTGGACAATCATGTCTAGGTCTTCATTTAGAGTAGCAAGCATGAGGTTTAGAGTCCCATCAGCGTTAACTGCAAAAAACTCCTTGGGTCGTTGATAGCAAAGAGGAATGAACGGCCTAGCGGCAAGGTGAAAGATTATATTCTGCTCTTTTGCGGCTTTGACTACTGCCTCTTCTTCCCGAAGATCGCCGCAAATCACTTTCACTTTAAGCTTACGAATATTTTGAAGATCCCCAAATGAGAAGTCGTCGAGAACGGTGACATCTGCTCCGTGCTTTCGTAGTTCGACAACGAGTTCAGAGCCGATGAAACCTGCTCCTCCGGTGACGAGTACGTTTTTACCTTCATAGGATAGCGGCATTTGGTTGTCCCCATTGAATTTGCTAAACTGTTATTAAAGCTTCTTTTAAATGTTTGACGATGTATTCTTGATCGTCCGTGCTTACTGAGTAATGTATTGGAATGGACAACACAGTATCCGAAGCTTTCTCAGATACCGGATATTCCCCACCCTTATAGCCGTAGAGTTGGCGGTAGATTGGCTGAAGGTGGACAGAAGGAAAACAGACACGTGTTTCAATTCCGCTTTTCTCAAGTTGGGTTTGGACTTGATCCCTCTTTTTTACCCTTATCGTGTAAAGAAAATAGCCATGCTTCACGTGGGGGCTAACGTAAGGAGGTTCAAGTCCAGCGGTCTCTGATAGTTGCTCGGTATAGTAGCGGGCTAACTTTTGTTTACAATTCACAATTTTATCAAGTCGTTTAAGTTGAACAACGCCCAATGCAGCCTGAAGCTCAGTCATTCGATAGTTATATCCGAGTAAAACATGATGGTATCTGTAATCTTGACCGTGGCTTCGAAGCAGTTTCATTGTTTCAGCTATTTTAGCATCGTTGGTAACGATCATTCCCCCTTCGCCAGTTGTCATGGATTTGTTTGGGTAGAAGGAGAAGCATGCAATGTGGGCCAGATTGCCAGCTTTCTTGCCTTTGTACTCTGCACCATGGGCTTCGGCGGCATCTTCAATGACTGTTAAATCGTGTTTTTCAGCGATTTCCATAATTTCGTCCATTTCTGCTGGATGTCCACCGTAGTGAACAGGGATGATCGCTTTGGTTTTAGGGGTAATTGCTTTCTTGACTTGATTTGGGTCTATGTTATAGGTTTTGGAGTCTATATCTGCGAAAACTGGTTTTGCATTCTGATATACAGCAGCATTAGCAGTAGCAATGAAAGTGAAGGGAGGAACAATTACCTCGTCGCCTTGTCCGATGCCAAGTGCAGCTAAAGCAACATGCAGTGCAACAGTGCAGTTGAACACCGCAACGGCATATTTAACGCCAAGATATTTCGCGAAGGCTTGCTCAAACTCCTCAACTTTGGGACCTTGAGATAATTGAGTTCGCCGTATAGTTTCTGCGACAGCTGCCACATCCTCCTTAGTGATGTATGGAACAGCGAATGGAATCTTCCGTCTAGATTTCAAAGGACTTCCTCCTAGGCTTATTGTAAAGTTCTCTCTGTTAGTTTATAGGAATAATTACGTTACAACTCAATTCGGCTTCGGAAAAAATATGGCACTTACATGCTAGGAAAATTATTCTTTCAGGAAAGCCGGAGGCGGTCTTCCGAGCCCTCGCCAAATGAAACCCAAATTTAGAGCGACAACAGGACTGATTATTGCTCTAGCATCTACAATGGCGCATGGTTTGTTAATATACTTTGCAATTTGTTTAAGGTTAATTTTCTTGAAGACGGTATGTTCGGTGGCGACTACGATGCAGTCTGCATTCTTCACAGCAGATAATAAATCGGACTCCGCAGAGATGCCTTTTGGTGCCTTAGTAACAAATGGGTCATAGGCTTTGACTATCGCACCTTCCTTAGCCAGTTTTCGGGCGAGGGATACAGCTTGGGAACCTCTAAGGTCACTTACGTCTCCCTTAAATGTTAGCCCCAATACTGAAACCCTTGAGCCTCGCAACACTTTTCCCATTTCATGAAGAGCATCTTCAATTAACCCTGAAATGTGAAGATACATAAGCTTGTTAATTCTTCTAGCGATTGTAGGAAGGCAGATTTCAGCGCCTTTTTCTTTAGCAAAAGCCACAAGGAAGAGGGGATCCTTCGTAAGACAGCTACCACCTGCCAACCCAGGACGAAGCATATGCCAGTTCCGCGCTTCGGGTAAGGTGTTTGCCGCAGATATTACCTCCTGTGCATCAACACCTGTTTTTTCACAGATCTTCGCAAGCTCGTTAGCGTAAGCAATCGACAGATCAATCCAAGCATTGTCGACAAGCTTAACTAATTCAGCTGCCTCCGGATTGCTCACTAGAATAGTTTGTACGCCTAACCGGGCGAAAATAGTAGCAGCCACTTCTGAGCTCTTCTTGTCAACACCGCCAATAATTTCTGGCAGAATCCTTAACTCTCGGATAGCTCTTCCCTCAGCCAACCGCTCTGGACAATATGCGAGGAGGAAGTCTTTGGTTGTTTTTAGGTTAGAGGATTGTTCTAGGATTGGGCGTACAACTGTGTTAGTCGTACACGGGGGAACAGTAGATTTCAGGATTATAAGCTTGCCTCTTGTTAATCCCTTTCCAACTTTCTTGCAGGCGGCTTTTAGATCCTCAAAACTAACCTTGCCGCTTCTATCAGGTGGAGTTCCAACCGTTATGATTACTACGTCACTTTTCCTTGTCGCTTCAATAACGTTGGTCGTTGGCGTCAGCTTTCTACTAGCTACAACCTTCTTTATCAGCTGGTCTAATTCATATTCATAGAAAGGTGCTTTCCCGCGTCTTACGGTTCGGATGATGAGAGAATCTACGTCCACTCCAAAGACTCTATAACCGACATCTGCCATGACGCTAGCAATGCAAAGACCGACGTAGCCTAACCCTACCACACAAATGGTTACGTCACATTTGTTTGCCTTAGCCTTGATTTCCTCAGAACTCATCTTAATAAAGTTCAAGGTAATTTCAACCCGGTTTGGTTTTAAAATTCATTTTATTGATAACAATGTTAAGCTTTATTAAAGTAAAATGAAACTGCGGTGCTAATGCCAAAAATATTTTTTATAAACTTTGCATGTTGATTGTGGTTGCAGTGGGCAGGTGCAGGCTTGAGTTTCAAATATTTGCGGAAGCAGACTGCTTCATATTTCATCCTCGCCTTTATGATTGGAGTGGCGATGGCACTTGAGGCTGTCTTGCTGTTTGTTAATCCAGCACCTCCAGGGAGTGATCCAGCTCTACGAATTTGGTCAACCCGTCGACTAGTCCTTCTTGGAGAGAGACGAGAACCTTATCCTGCATTTGACGCGTCGCTGGCATGCATTTGGTTAATCGGATTCGATGTGAATGAATTGTGTATTTGGTTTGGAATCATTTTAAGCGCGTTAACGGTGATTCCAGCATTTCTGCTGGCTAGAAACATTTGGAAGGACTCTGCAGCCGGCTATATTGCAGCCTTCCTAACAGCATTTTCATTTGCAATCTTTGAGATGATTAGCTGGGGAGGTTACGCCAACCTTCTGGCAGTCTGGTACATACTTCTGATTACTGCATTTCTAACACGTGGTTCCTTCGGCGATTTTCGTAGAAACCTCCTCATTTTAACGGTTCTCAATGCAGGTTTAATGATGTCACATTTTTGGAGCTTTTTAGTCTACGTTGCCGTGATTATCGTGACTGCTTTCACAATAACAGGTTTGCATAAGTATCTTAACTTCCCGAAGGAAACGCCCCTTCCCCTCACAAATTTGGCCTCTATTCCTCTGGCAATTTTGATTACTAGCCCGTGGTGGGCGCCCATCTATGAATTCCTCATGACCGTTTTTGGAATCGCATTTGGGTCGACATCCGTAGCCATGAGAATAGGTGATTCTGGATATTTCTGGTATTTCTTGCAGCCGAGCGATTTCTTCATGACATTTATCATCATCGGATTTGCTGCGATTTTTATAAAGGCAAGGAAGGGGGGATTAGACCTCTGTCGTGGATTGATTCTACTAACCTTGTTTGTCGTCCCATGGGCATTAACACAATCCTATCATCTTGGAGTTATGATAGACTATAAAAGGCTCTATTACTATCCCGTTCTGGCATCGTTAATAGCTACAGCAATTGGGTTAGTTTTTGTTTTAACCTTACCTCTTAGGGTAAAGATCAGACATCAAACAATCCATAAAGCAGTCCGCATCATTTCTCCACCGGCAATCGCGGCTATCTTGCTCTATTTTATTATCGGAGTAAATACGATCGCGGTTGGGCATTTCTTCCAAGCGACAGTCTACTATCAAACAATTAGAGGCTCCGAATATGGAGCGATTACGTGGATCGGGGCTGAAACTTCATCCTCGGCTATAATTGCTACCGGTGCCTCTATGGGATGGTGGGTCAACGGGCTAACAGGTCGAGATGCCGTGGTCGCAATGCCCTTATCGTTCGTTAGCATTCCATGGCAAGTGCCCAGAGTAACCGCAGCTAACCTCATTCTCAGCAACGCCACCCGAACTTTAGATAATGAGATAATGCGAGTTGAAGAAGCGGGTCCATACTGGGTTTTATACAATCCTATGTTTATTCTCACTGAGAGGGGAACACGCACTCCAGTATTATTTTTTAACAACCGACTGATTCGGATTGACCTAAATGAGGAATCGTATTCTCTTGCCAGTTTCGTACACCGAGAGGTTGGATGGGAATATCGGGATGCTAATCAAGCCATACTCAGAGAAGTATTCCAAAACTATAATCCAAGTGTTGTTGTTATAAAACGAATAATTTTTCATCGTGGGTCAAGATTTGTAGAAGTTAATTTTCACATCGAAGTAGCTTCGGGCATCAGTTTAGAACGCCTTAGGATTTGGGCTTATCCACCTGCAAACATGAATTACACTGATTTGTTCACCAATGCAATGGTGGGGAAAATTCGAAAGAGCATCGTTAGGTGGGTAGGATTCGTAGATCCAGTTAAGCGTATCTGTGTGAGTATAATCGCTGGTGAAAGAATGCTCGTTGAAGCCTCCACTCACCCGAATGGTGCCTTGGCAGCGTTAGGTTTGAGGTTATACCCTAGCTCAGGTAACATCTTGGATACCACACTTTATGTAGGAGCTTTTTCGGCGACCGATGAAAGCTCAGCACGCTCGTACTTGGATAACGTGTCAAAGTCTCCAACACAAAGTGTTTCGGGAATTAGCAGCTCTGTGAAGACAGGAGATTATCTAGATGCAATCAAGACATTTGGAGTTGATTACATTTTAACACGAAGAGACATTGCTAATAAATTTGAAGTTGATTCCCATACCAATTTGGTTTACTGCAATGGGAAAGTATTCACATTCCGGGTAGCCCGAAGTTAAATTACTACTAAAACGGTGAGAATTCATAAAAGTAGGTTTGATTGTAGTTACCACTATTACCGTGATTTAACCATGTTTACATGGCTCTTGGAATTTGCTACCATCTTTCTCATTGGTCTTTTTATCACGTTTGTAGCTGTCCCTTTTGTCGCGAAAAAAACTGGAATTACTGGCGTTGATGTCCATAAATCGACTAAACCGGTTATTCCAGAAATGGGTGGGCTAGGCATAGCGATCGGGCTTGTGGCTGCAGTAGGTGTGTCATACATTCTCATGCCGACAGCAGGATTGAAGTTTGCCGCGTTTTTATTTACGGCTTTGATTGCTGGAGGAGTTGGAGTAATTGATGATCTACACACTCTTGGACCACGAATCAAACCTTTACTAACAGCGGTTGCATGCCTTCCGATACTTTTACTTGGAACTTTTAGTTCGCATCCTTATATTCCATTAATTGGGCGAATACGCCTAACCGTCGTTTATCCTTTTTTGCTACCTTTCGCAGTTGCCATTCCGGCTAACGCTGTAAATATGATGGATGTCTTGAATGGCGCTATGCCAGCTACATGCTCTATTGTTATTGGAACTTTGCTAATTTGCGCGATTTTATTTGATCAGTACGAAACGGCAATTATGTGCGCTGCCCTGCTCGGTTGCCTTCTTGCATTCTATTACTATAATCGTTATCCGGCTCGCGTTTTTTCCGGGGATGTTGGAAGCTTAATGGTTGGGGCTTCAATTGGAGCCCTTGCATCGATTGGCAGAATGGAAGTAGTGGCCATAGTAACTCTACTACCATTTATTATGAACGCATTTTATGGCTTGACGAGCATTGGGCGCCTTTACGAGCGTAAAGAAATTGTTTCTCGGCCAATCCAACTCTTGGAAACTGGACAACTTGTAGCCAGTACTAATCCAAATGCACCTATAACTTTAACGAGGATCATCCTTGCCGCAGGTCCATTGCGGGAACAAGAGGTAGTTAAGAACTTCTTAATTCTGACTATGGTTTCTAGTTTCTTAGCCTTGGTAACAGCGGCGCTCATTTTAGTGGGAGTGGGCGTATGAAAGCGGGGTTAATTGGCATCGTCTTTTTTGTGTGGGTGAGCATGCTTTTCGGTGTATGGGTAACCTGGAAGTTCGTTGCCCCGCTACAATTGCCGAATCCAGTGTTAGGTGGTGTGGCTAAAGTTTGGTTGGGCGTTGGATTAGCAGCCCTTTGGCTCTGGATCTGGAGAAAAATCGCAAATACATACTTTTGGCAGACAATTAAGAAGAAACAAGATACGGTTCAAGCGTGCGCATAATTACGTCGATTGGATCCTCCATTTCAGTGACTAACTTCTGCGCCTTCTCTTTTTGAACCCTACGTATTGCTTCCAAGTCGCTCAAAATTTGGAGGATTCTTTTTACTGTTTTTTCGGAAACAGTAGAATGCGTGATTAATCCTTGTTTCAGAAGGTATCTGTCAACATATGTTAGTTCAGCTGGGTAACATGAAATTGTTGGAACCCCCAACAGCGCAGCTTCTGCAGTCATGGTTCCCCCGGCTCCGATAAAAATAGAAGTGAAAGAGAGTAAGCTAAGACCGTCAACTACAGCTTCCGGAATAATCACTTGAGCGCCAAACGCATGTCTTATAGATTGGGCTTGTTGGCCGTAGCGAGGGATAACAACAACCTGAATGGTATTTCCAACACTCTCGAGAAGAGTTCGAATTATTGGCGTAATAACTGGTTCTTGATCAACCGCCTTTCCAAGAAGGTAGGCGGCAAAGGTTTCTTCAACCCTAAGGACAATGATCGGCTTATCTTTGGTGAGTTTTAGTTGATCCAAAACCGTGGCGTCAGGTCGAAACGCCCGAACCCAAACGACGGGGTCGAGGGCATTGTATTGTAAAATCATGTTCGGAGTTGCACCGAGTCGAAACCATACTTTTAAAGGAATAATTTTCGGGGTGAAAAGATATTTTGAAATTGGAATGGATAGACGCATCACAGCTTCAGCGTGCGGAGAGTCGCTAATGCAAAAATGTGGAAATCCTAAGCCAAAAGCGACACGAGCAGCCTCTGGTGAGGAAAAAGAAACAGCAACATCGGGGCGATATTTTGCAATTAATTTTCCAAGCTCTAAAACCCTTCGGGCACTCGCCTCTAATTTTCCCTCGAGGGTTGGTCCCCCATGCTTTCCAACAACAAGCGCCTCAACCTCTTTCAACTCAAGAAGTTGATTAACTTCTCTGTAATGCCGAGTAGTTCTCAAAACGTTATGTCCTTTAGCCTCTATTCTGTGGCTCAACTCCCCCAAAAACATAACCTGTTTGGGAGTTAAAATGTCAAGCCATACCCGAGCCACACCCATACACCGGCTGCAAAACTATAATTCTATTTCTTTCTGAAAGCTTAATGAGGTTTAATGTAACTGAATTTGATAAAGGTGATTCCCATTGAGTTTGTTTCTGGAAATGAACCCGGCAGACATAGTTGACGCCGTTCGCCGTGGGAAAGTGGTAATTGCAGTTTACGGTCTTGGTTGGATGGGTTTATCTACCGCTTGCCTTTTCGCAGAAGCTGGAGCAAATGTAATTGGAGTTGACACGGATTCGCGGGTTATCGAGTTAATTAACAGCGGCAGAAGCCCGATCTCGGAACCGAATCTTGAAACTTTGATTAGAAAACATATAGGTACGGGTCGATTCTCCGTAACCAGTAATGGAAAGGAAACGGCAGCTAAAGCAGCAGTAATTATAATTGTGGTTCCGACACTACTCGACAGGCGAAACCGCCCCGATTACTCTGCAGTTGAAAAAGCCTGCCACGAAATCGGACGGGGATTAAAACCTGGATGCCTTGTAATCTTTGAAAGTACAGTCAGTCCGGGTACAACGGAAACTTTAGTTAAAGAGACAATTGAGAAAAACTCTGGCTTTAAGGCTGGATTGGATTTTGGTTTAACCTATAGTCCAATTCGTGCAACCGCTGGGCGAGCACTTCAAGACATCATTAACTATCCAAGAGTCATCGCAGCCATAGATTCGCGTAGTTTGGAGGTTGCTTGTACGGTACTGAGCGTAATTATAAGGAGTGGATTCATAAAAGTTCGTGATTTTAAAACCGCTGAAACAACCAAACTTTGTGAGAACACGTATCGAGATATTAACATCGCTTTGTCCAATGAGTTAGCTATGTTCTGTGAGCACCTTAGAGTTGATTTTGATGAAATAAGAGCAGCGGCGAATAGCCAGCCATACTGCCACCTTCATGTTCCTGGTGCTTGGGTTGGAGGTCAGTGTATCCCCCAGAACCCTCTGTTTCTTATCGATGTGGCTGAGGATTTAGGAGCCCCACTTCGAATTGCAACACTCGCCAGAAAAATCAACGATCAAATGCCTCCCCATACAATCCGACTTGTCATCGATGCGCTTCGCACTTGCAGAAAAAACATTAAACGGGCTAAAGTGGCTATCCTCGGAGTTTCATACCGAGCAAATGTTAAGGAAATAAAATTCTCACCTGTAAAGGAAGTTATTGAGATGCTGCAAAAACGAGGAGCCAAAGTCACAGTTTTTGACCCGTATTTTACCCCAGAGGAGCTAAAGAAATTTGGTTACGTTTCAGCGCGAACCGCGGAGAGAACGGTGGATGGAGTTGATTGTGTTTTAGTAACCGTTGGTCATGATGAGTTCAAGCGTTTGAAGTTAGACTCATTAGTTAGATTCGTGCGCAAACCTGCTGCCTTAATCGACGCTGGCCATGTCTTCAGTCCAACAGCAGCCGAGGAAGCAGGATTTATCTACAGAGGAATAGGGCGCGGAGTTTGGACAAAGTGATGTACCCTAACAAAGGTTAAACAATTTTTATATGAACTCTCAGAAGCAACTAGCTTCAACCATTTCACAGTCATTTTCTAGGAGGTCAGCGCGATTAAGGCGGTGATATTGGCAGGAGGTTTAGGAACCAGACTGCGCCCACTAACATATACAAGACCAAAGCCCATGCTTCCAGTTGTCCAGAAGCCAATCCTTTACTATGTTATTTCGTCGCTGGCTGCTCAAGGCTTTGATGAGATTATTGTCACCACAAGCCGTAAAGACCAGCGGGTACGAGAGCATTTTGGTGACGGGACGCAATATAATACTCACCTTATTTATGTTTGTGAAGAATGCCCCCTTGGAACTGCTGGAGCCATCAAAAACGTTCGAAACTATCTAGACGAAAGTTTCGCCATAATTCAAGGAGATAATATCACTGAGATCAGCTTCGTTGAGCAAATGAAGTTTCATAAGGCCAAAGGTGGCAAGGCCACCATAGCAGTCAAAAAAGTTGACAAACCATGGTTGTATGGAATAGTTGAACTTAACAAGAATAGCCACATTCAACAGTTTCTAGAGAAACCTCCACCTGAAAAGTGCTTCAGCAACTTAGTCAGCACAGGCCTATACATACTTGAACCTGAAGTTTTAGATTATATTCCGATAGGAAAAGAGCATGACTTTGCCAAAGACTTATTTCCATGCTTTCTTAGAAATAACGTTCCATTCTACGGTTACATAACGGATGCTTTTTGGGTTGACATTGGTAATCCAGACGGCTACATGGAAGGCACCCGACATGTCCTCAGTAAACTTGCCAATAATATTTCAGAAACAGCTGAGATAAACGATGTTAGGATAAACGGAAAAGTTTGTGTAGAAGAGGATGTTAGAATCGGTGCTGGAACCAGGATTATAGGTCCAGTATACATTGAGAGAAATATAGTTAAAAATGAAGCTTTCATCGGTCCAGGTACAGTCATTAAGGAGAAAACTAGCATCGGGGGCTAAAGCTCGTCTTCACGGTGCGGTTGTCTACGAACAAACTATCATCGACGAAAAAGCTATTCTTGGAAAGTGTATTATCGCGGAAAACTGCCGAATTGGAAAAGAAACCATCATCGATGACTATGCCATCATCGGTGCAAACTGTAAAATTGGAGATAAAACGCATATATACGAAAGAAGTAAAATCTGGCCGAAAATAGTAATATATTCAGGTGCTACTATAGCCGGAATTATTGAGGGAGTGATAGATACATGAAACATCGCCTTATGGAACTCCTTGCATGCCCAATGTGTAAACACCACCCACTCGAACTCCACGTTTTCGATGAGAAAGAAGAAATAGTTGAGGGGTTAATTGTCTGCCCGGCATGCAATAGATTTTACCCCATTATAGAAGAAATCCCACACATGCTACCCGATGAACTAAGAGAAGCCAACGAAGATCTTGAATTCTTAAAGAAGTGGAAGGAAAAAGTTCCAGAGAAAATCCTTAAGGAAGGCAAACCATTCAATTTTGGCTCAAGTTAAAGCAAATATTTAGCCTACTAGAGTCCATGTGCTGGATTTTTCATCATAGATTTTAACTTATTCAACATTAATGTTTGCCCTGATGGAATTTGCTAACTTGGCGATGCATAACAGAGGATGCAAAGCGGTTTGCTACTCAAAATAGGATTTTTCTACTACTGGTAAGTGGGGCATTCTTTGCTCGCTTGTGGTTTGTTCCGTCGTGGTATAGTCCAATTGAAATAAGGAACTGGGGAAAAACTGGTTACGCTGTCGCAACCGGGCACCTCGTAGACTTTTATCATCTTGTCCCGCAGTATCGCTATCCTCCAATCTGGGGCTACCTACTTGGTTTAGCTTACCGATTAGACGCGTTTGTTGATACCTCAGGAAGAATTTCTCCCTTTGATGCAACGTTTCTGTTATTTGCAAAACTCCCAATTATCTTAGCTGACTTAGTAGCGGGAATAATCATTTACAAATTGATTAAAAATACCACGGACAATCGAAAGCAGGCCCTTTTCGTAAGTGGTCTTTACCTTTTTAATCCATGGCTGGTTTTTGTGTCTGGAAAATGGGGACATCTTGACGGCATCTGCGCCTTCTTCCTAATAACGGCAGTATATCTACTTG
>Ga0315306_10000203_pt1 | contig 29415 bp, 26 predicted proteins | sample TDP1_MG_FD_203803 | JGI IMG/M metagenome (GOLD analysis project Ga0315306, IMG submission 203803) | Freshwater sediment microbial communities from Lake Towuti, South Sulawesi, Indonesia - TDP1 | ecosystem: Environmental > Aquatic > Freshwater > Lake > Sediment | place: Indonesia: South Sulawesi... | reverse complement strand
CAGTATCCCATCTCTTCTAGGATAGAGCGTTTGATGTATTGATTTGTTCCTAATAGCAGGACGAAAATGTTCAGCTTGTCTTTTCCCAGTTGTTGAATGTTAACGAGGAAATCGTTGATGACTGCGAGTCTTGTTATCCAGCTTTCGTCTGGGTTGACTGTTCTTAATTCTCCCTGAACAGCTGCTATGTTGGGGTCTTTGAAATGAGAGATTATTTTTTTGAAGGTTGCGGGGTCAAGTATCGTGTCGGCGTCGTAGACGGCTATTATTTCGCCTGTTGCTTCTCTCGCCGCATGGTTTATGGCTGAAGGTTTTCCCCTACTTGTACTACTGTGGAGATATTTTATCAAAGAAGGATGCTTTTCAACCCATTTTTGGCATATTTGAGGCGTGTTATCGGTTGATCCGTCTTCGATCAAGAGTATCTCCTTTTGTGGGTAATCAAGATTTACCAAGGCATTGAGGAGGCGCTCTATGACTGTCTCCTCATTTTTCGCTGGCACTATTATGGAAACTTTGGGCTGGTAATCTTCAAGTGGGTCAGGCGTTTCTGGATTTTTATCTCTACGTTTTTTGTTTCTGCTCCATTGGTTGAAGCCAATGATAAAAGCAGGTGTGTTATAGAATATATAGAAGCTAAATATCAGCACAATTATTGTTAGCGTTATCGATACTACGTCCACGCTACTCTGCCGCACCTATCCTTCTAGTTTTTTCTGTTTCGTTTTGTAGTGAAATTCGTTTCATCCTGTTGTCGATCAAGCAGCGATTCATATATTCTGTGCTTCTGGAGTGTTCATCTTGATTATGGCTAAATATCGGATAAACCTGAGGTCTACTACCCACTGAGTGGCTGATGTGTGTCCCCATGCTTGAGCAATTCGACTCATTCTTAAGGCGAGCTCGCACCCAACTTCTCTCATTAAGCGTGTGATCTTGCTTTCCATAGCCTCGGAAAGCTTCTCCACAACTGCGGTCAAAACCTTCGCCAGTAGGAGGCTTCGTACTCTATCCACGACCTTGATGGTTAGGTCGATACAGCACCGCTCTACTCTGTTTAAGGCATTGAACCAAACGCCGCGTCGAATTGCCTTTCTCTTCATCTCAACCAGCTTCGTTCTCGTGAGCGTGGTTTGAGTCTTCATGCAACTATTGAGAATTTTGCCTCCAACATGGCTCAAGCGCTTCGCCTCAAAACAGATTTTTAGTTGGGGACCTAAGAAAATATAAGATTTGCCTCAAGATGCGTTGCCTCCTCAAGGGTTTTCAATAGTTATTCTTATAGTCTCCAGCGTTGGCTTAACCCACTATGTTTTTATCTTGGGTTTTCAGTCTCCTTTACGCAAAAAAGGGGTGCGTTGTTGCCCTCCAGGAGACAGAGGAAAAGACTCGGCGAAGAGCATCTGCAGCGCATTATTGATTTGTGCAAGTCTGTGGAGGAGCGCAGTCTCGACCCTTTCCTCGTTGACATCAACGATGTGATTGAGATTATTCGTGAGTATTTTCCCGAGTGGGAGTCGCTGGACGAGTTTAGTTTGGACGCTGAGGCTATCAATCGCTTGGCTTCGGTTATCAAACTTCAGAGCGATTGGGTGAGGCACAGGTCAACGTCGCTCTACACTGACCCCTTTCTTTTGGAGGAAAAGCTGCGCAAGTTGAGTAGAGAGAGCCTAGCTCGTCTTTTTTTGAATGCTTGGCACCCCATTGTCGAGTTGGAGCAGATTTCCCCCCACAGCCTTACTGAGGCTATCAAGTACTGGCGAAGTCTTCTCCCATTAAATGAAAGGTGGCTGAGGGTTGGGTCTTTGGAAACTGGGATGGGAGCAGCCACGCGGGAGGAGTTGATTAGGCAGAGGATACTTGCGGAGAAAGCCTTCTCACAGGAGTTGGAGACTTTGTGGCAGGAGCTGAAGCGGGGAGTGGGCGCGGAAGGGAAGATTGAGTATTGGGACTTTGTTGGCGCTGACACTTACGAAGAGACTGTGAGGCGGGCTTACTTGACGAGTTTTCTCGTCACTTATGGATACGCCACGTTTGAGGTTCATCGCCTAGAGGAGGAAATATTCATCAAACCTTATGAAAAACCCATATCAATGCTTGGAAATAGACAGGCTGTCTCTATTCCTATTTCCGTGAGTTTGGAGGAGTGGGAGAGGTGGAGAGAGAGCAGAAGAGACTGACGAGAAAGGCGCTCTACGTTAGGAAAATCAAGAGGGCAGCCCATCTTTTGTTTTATAGGCGGCACAGGAAGCCTGGGGTGAAGGGTTGGGAGTTGAGAAAGAGGTTGGGCGCAGACTATCCGAAGGTTTTGGGTCTGTTGGACAGTTACTTGGAGAGGCTGGACATGCAGGTGAAGACCGTTTTTGAGGCTGAAAAGCCCTCTGAGAAGCCCACTTTGGAGCAGCTGGATAGGGCTCGCTTCTACGTAACCTTGCGTGGGGGACTAACGCCCAAAGAGACCAAGCTGTGCGGTTGGCGCATCGACGACATAGCGGGCTTAGCCATAGCCATATCCTACGTGATTTCAAAGAAGGGCAAGGCTCCGAGGGAGGATGTGGAATCGCTTTTACGTGATAAGCTTCCGGGCTGGAGGGTCGACATCAACATGGACCGCTACATTCGAGCTGGATATTTGGCTCAAGACGAGAACAAGCAGCTGTATCTGGATTGGCGGACGAGGGCTGAAGTTGACGAGAAGGCTTTGGTTGACCTTCTCTTGGGCGCCGAAAGTGAGAAAGCTCCCACACAGTCGAGCTAGACTCTTGCTTTCCTATAGACAACAATTATTGTACTTACTGCCATGACTACGCTAAGGATGAGAAGCGGACTGTTTAGAAAGATATCTTCTGCATATGCTGGGGCCTCATAGGTTATTGTATCTTCCGCGGCTTGAACGTTTGTGGCTGTCGTGGGCAATATGAAGTGGAAGGACATTTTGAAGAAATTTTGACCTAAGGATTCATATTGGTACGCTGGGTGAACTCCTAAAGCGTCTGTGCGGTTTGTTCTCTGCCACTGAGACACTGATGTGCCGAAGTATTGGGCAAAATCGACCGAAAATCCATCCGCTAGGTTGACTCTAAATTTTCTCCAATCCGTCGAAACTCGATAGGTTCTAACCATGGATGCCTTGTCAACAGTGAAGCTTATGATGTCTGAGCCGCCCAAGTGAAAAGCCACACGCACTGAGCCTTCTGTGTCGTTATAATCTATTGGGGCGTATCCCCAAGCCACACGCCTCAGATTTTTCTCCGCCAAGTTTTGCATAATGATTTGAGGGATGGTTGTGGCGTTGAACCGTTGCGTGTTTGCCCTAATGCTCGCGTATGTTATGGGGTCGATGCCGCTGAAGTCAATGGTGACGTAGATGTCTTGGTTGATAGTGCTCTCAACAGTTACGGCGGCGAGAACAGAAGCAGGGAAAGCTAAAATGGCGAGCAGAGCGAGAACAGCGCTGGTTGAGGCTGCGTTCCACACTTGTTTCTTCTCCTCTTTTCGGCGTTTTTCCCTTCCAAGTCAATACACCTTTACGTGATTGGGCTTTAAAAGTTATTACGAGTCATCTGCACAGGGGATAGTAAAGAGGAGAGGTGAAGAGTTGACTCTTTCGTTAGCTGATGATTTAGTCTCTTGTGTGGCATCTAAACCGCAAGGAGTGGAAATGGTCTTCATCGGTCAAGCCTTCACTGCTGTGAAGTTGACCTCTGGCGAGGTTGGATTGGCTCTGACTCCGCTCAGCAGGTTTGACTCTTGCATTGGGGCTTCAAGGCTGGCGGGGACCTTCACCGTGTATAACTCGGCTGAGCTGGCGAAATTTTTCTGTTCGACCCATCCTTTTCTGCGCTCGATAGGGTTGGCTGCGATAAACTCAGTTCTGCAGGGGGAGTTAAGAGCGAGGTCGGATTTCTTAGAAGGGGACTTTCTAGATTTTCTGCAAGTCAAGTCTGGCGACAAAGTTGCCACGATTGATTACTACACAACGAAGATTGAGGCGCTCAAAAAGACTGATTTGACCATTTTCGACGATAGATTCTCTGGGAAGCGGAAGGACATCCCAATTCTTCCGCTCTCGAAGCTGCAAGCGAAACTGCTTGAAATGGATGTGGTTGTGCTTCCACCGGCTTTCTTAGACAGGACTGAGGATGTCAGGAGGTTTGCCTCAAATGCACGCGAAGTCGTGTTGGTCCATCCAACTGTTCCGCCTTTTCCAACACCCTTCTTTGAGCGAGGCGTGACTATGGTGGCGTCTATGATGATTCTAAACCCGAATTCTGTGCTGAAATTTGTCATGGAGGGTGCTGGAACAACCATGTTCAAGAGGTTTTGTAAGAAGATTGTTTTCAGGGCAGAATCCTAGTGTGTGCCCCTTCGTTTACGACCAGAGTCCTTTGACTTTTTCGAAGTTTTCTATGAATTCTAATCCCTTGCGTGTTGTCTTGTAGACTTTTCTGTCCATTCTCTTTTCCCTAATCGTGACGTTTTCCAACAGCCCCTTGTTTAGCAAAAGCTGGATGTACTCGTTGAGTTGGGCGTAGCTGAGCTTCGCCTTGTACATTATATGGGTCTTGATCTTGCCATCGATGGCTGTTCTCAATACTTCAACGGCGATGTCGTGTCGGTCCCTTCTCTTACCCACGTCACTCAATACTAGGTACTCCCTTCTCCCTCTCTCTATTCCAGAAGATTCTTCGGGAACATAATAAGGATTATGAAAAAATCTTCTGGTATTAAGAACGATTCGTATTGTCTATCTTGTAGCGTGTGGAGACTTTAAGAAAATGTTTATAACTTATTTGAATCAATAATTCAAGAGAAGCGGGGAGAGACATGTCCACTGATAGAATGATTAGGCTTTTGAACGAGCTGGTAAGAAACTCCAAGAGAAGCGACAGAGACATGGCTAAGATTCTGAGGGTGTCGCAACCTACAGTGACGAGGATGAGGAAAAAACTGGAGAAAACGGGATACATAATGGACTACACGGTTATACCCAACATGACGAAACTGGGCTTCGAAATCGTGGCGTTCACCTTTCTCAATGTCTACAGATACAACGAGAAGGGTGAACCAGATTACGAGCTTTCTGAGAGGGCGCACAAGTGGGTGGCTCATAACTCGAGAATCATATTCGCAGCGGGCGGAGATGGGTTACATGGGAAAAACTGCATGATGGTGTCGGTGCATCGAGATTTCACGGACTTCACGGACTTCATAAACACGTTTAGAGCGATGTGGGCTAAAAACATAAGAGACATCGACAGCTTCCTGGTCACTTTAAAGGGAAAGATGCCAAAGCCATTTTCCTTCAGAAACGTGGAGATAACTTCTTAAAAACCTCGAATATTCTCCGCAGTTCCTTAACCGGGTCTCGATGCTCATCCACTCTTAAGTCTATGGCTGGACGGATTCCTGTCCACCGCTCGTTTACAACAAGAAGCGCAGCCGAGGCTCTTCCACGCTCGTCGCCGCCAGCCTCTTGTCCACTTTCCAAGGCGCTTAGCATTCTCTCCGCTAAGTGTCCGCTTGAAGCCTCGAATGTTTTAGCCATTGCCTCAATAACGCTTTTTCCAGCGAGCATATTGCCCAAAGCCGCGTAGTCCTTTCCAATCAGGTGTCCCTTCCAATCCACGGTTTCTTTGCCAGTGAAAATGGCTGTTCTCCCCCGCACATCTATTATCGCAACCTGCCTCTTCTCACGTTCCCCATCCTCTCTCAGCATGGCTTCTAAGGCTGTTTGAGGAGAGAGACCCATCTTCAAGAGTTTCAAGCCTCTAATTCCGTACGAAACCTCCGTCTTGGCTTGCGTCGCAATTGCTCCAACACAAGCCTCGGCGTGAGGAACAACGCTTCCCACGGCGGGAACAGCCGTGGACACGCAAACGCCTAGACTCAGCGTTTTTGGGCATCGAGCAACTATGGAGAACGTCACTGAGACTCGCCACCCTCCTTTTTGTTCCCCTTTGATTGTTTTTCATGCGAAGGAGCGAGGAATGACAGAAGCAGTGCGGAAAGTGAGAACACAGTCAAGATGAGGAAGGCTGATTCCGTGCTGTATCGATTGGCGAAGAAGGCTGTGATGAAGGTGGAGACTGAGCCCAGCCCGAAGGAGAAGAAGAACAATACGCCGAACATCGTTCCCCTCATGCCCTCAGGTGTTATCAACCCAGCAAGCGAGTTCAAGGCGGGCTGATGCCCATAAAAGCAGAGCCCATACAGCAAAACGAACAATGAGACGCCCAGCATGGGCTGAGGCGAAATCAACAGAACCAAGAGAAACATGCTCAACGAAACACCAGTCGAAGTTCCAATCAGAGCCCTCTTGGAACCAAACGAATCAGAAGCCCTGCCTCCGAGCCACTGACCCAAGATTCCAGTCGCCAAAATGCCGAATACGGCTACACCCTTGATAGTGATGATGAATTCTGGTTGAAAAAATCTGGAGAAACGGTCTTGCACGAACGTTGGAAAGATGAACTCGACACCCCTGAAGTAGAGGCCAACTGCAACATTGTAGACAAGAAGCGTGAGCAAGCCATGAGTCTTGATCACCTCAACCGTTTTGGTTCCTTTTCGGTTTCTCTCCACGGAAACCTTGGGCAACTTCAGAATTAGGATCGAGACTGAGATGGACAAGAGCCCAAAGAAGAGCAGGGGATAACGCCAACCCCAGAGGCTGCCCATGGCTACTGTGATCAAGGGTGCGAACATGTAGCCCACGTTGCCGCCTGTCCCGTGTAAGCCCATGGCTTCAGCCATGTTAGCCTGGAAAACCTTGGATATTATGCTGTTTGCCGTTGGGTGGTAGAGGCTCGCCCAAGCCCCCATGCAGAGCAAGCCCAAACTGAACACGGCGATGTCGCGAGCCGCAAGGAAGATGAAGGTTGAGGCACCCGCCAACGCCAAACTCAGAGTGATGGTTTTGACTTCGCCCAGTTTGTCAGAGAGAGCGCCGCCCACTAACGAGCCAGCGCCATAAATGAAACCCGTCACCGCTGCTATCAGACCAATTGTCTCTTTCGTGGACGAAAACTCTGTTGCGACATCTAGCAAGAACAAAGGCAAGACAAGGAAGAGGGAGTGATTGAGGGAGTGGGCTGCTCCCAACAGCGTCAACAGAAGGCCTCCGCCCTTTTCGCCCAAAAATTTCAACTCCTCTTTCGCTGGTCCCAGTTGCATCCTATTGTAAAGTATCCTATTATGCAAATCGAAGGATATGTAAAAGGTTTACCTTCTCTCCTCGCGTTCTCCCCGGAAGGTCAGTCCGTAGAAACTGAATCTTTGCCTTTACTAGGTCATGTTTTCGGAATTAGAGGATGCAGGTTCAGATTAAGTATAGGTGAAAGTTATTTCGGATGTTCGCGATTTTCGCTTGGCGCTCTCCACCAAGTCTCTAAGGTTTTGGATGTGTTTCTTGTGGTCGTATATCCACGACTTGTTTCTGAAGTATTCGTATGAGATTGTTTGACGTAATGAGGCTTTGAGGTCTTGGATAGCGTAACGATAGCTCTCAACAAAATTGCTCCTAACCAGTTTCGACAAGACATCTATAAACCTTCGGACCTCAGACCTGGGAAGATAAATATACCCAAAAAGAGCGTTTTCGCCTAAGATCTTACCCAATCCCTTCGCGAAAGGCTTATCCATCAGTGACGACGCGAACTTGGCAAGTTTTTCCTTGTCATCGAACTTAAAAATGAAAAAGAGAAAGTCTGAAACGTCTCTGCCAAAATGGAAAGCAGTAACTTCAAAGCCTTCCATGAGACCTCTTTCAATGACGTGGTTCTGATAGTGATACCTCAGTAGCTGGGGAGACACGCCGAGAATTCTTGCCAAATCGGTGAAGCTGATTGTCGCGTCCTTCTCCAATTCTTTGAGTATGAGCACATCCATCTGGTCTCCCCTGATCGGGAAGTCGTCGGGGTCCACCAGCGTGTAGGGCAGCGTCGTTCCTTCGGTGGGAATCTCCTCAATCCACTTATCCCAATCAAAGTTCCAAGCTTCAGACTTCGGGTCAAACCAGTTGCATCTAGAGTGAACAGTCTGAAAACACGTGGACCAAAAAACCTGAACACTCCTGGCTGCTCCCAGGTTTTTTACCTCGTCGAGGAATTGCTCAAATTCTGCACAATGATCTTTAGGGATAGTGTACACTCCAACGCAACCCTCAAACATACCGTAGCACCTCGCCACAGCGATCCAAAAATCATTAGCTCTCACAGAATCAAAGAGTAGCTGCTCATATCCTGGGATTGCCTCAGCTAAGATCACCGCTTTCTTGAGCCCTAGATTCGTATGGTAGATATTTATGTTGAATCGCAGAAAAAGTTGGGAGCTGAGGCGTTTCAGTCTCTTCCGCACGGTTTCAGGTGGAAACCCCAGGTTCCTTGCGACACCTGTCACGTTTCTAGAGCCGTATATCCCCAAGCCTTCCAGGATCCTCAGATCAGTATAGTTAAGCTTTTCCTGCATCTTGATCGACCCTTTGTGGCTCTTTAATGGCATTTAGGGAGTATTTGTTCCTTTAGAATTTAAACCATTACTAAGGGAGTAAAGGAAACACTGGATTGTCAACGGGGTCACCCAAAGGTTGAACTTCGGAGTTCAAGCTAAAGAGTGTTTCTGTCGAACCGAGAATATTAGGTGTCGGCAAAGCGAGAGTTGTCGCTGCGATAGTTATTACCGAGGCGGAGAATATTAGCAACAGCAAAAGGGCTGTTTTCAAGCGCATTTTCTCACCTCCTTTTTGTTTTCCCATCCAGAAGTGTTATATAGTCGGACGGAAAGGAAAAAAGTATATGGAGAAAACTTCTAGAAGATTATTAAGTGGTGTCTGAAATGGTGGCTCCTAAGGAACGTGTGGAAGAAACTGGTTTTATCTTTCCGTTTAGGGCGTTCAGCGACTTTGAATCGGCTTTGGAATTGATTTTCTCTTCATCGGCTGCCTCTGTGATCCTGTACATGGCGGCGCTGAAATGTGGCAGGAACTTATGCCGAATGGTCAAAGAGAGGGTTAGAACAAAAGAGGAGGCGCTCAGCAGTCTTTCTGAGCTGAAGAATGAGAAGAGATGGGGGAAAATCTCCTTTCAGAACGTCAGGTTTGAAAGCGGGTCGGGGAAAGTCGTAATCGTTGGTTCCTTTGAAGCAGTAGCCCGAAAAGCTAAACAGCCATCGTGTCACTTTTTCAGAGGTTTCTTGGCTGGCTTTCTCTCAGAGCTGTTTCAGAAAACCATAGCAGTCACCGAAGAAAAGTGTGCCGCAAAAGGGGACGAACAGTGTGAGTTCACGTTTGAGCAATCATTAGAAAGTTGAGAGACCTGAGAATGGATTTCCTTTTACGTCAAATTTTGAACGTCTGTTAGGTGTTGTTTCACTTAAGCTCCAGATTTTTCTTTTTATCCCAGAAGGGCTTGGTTCTCAAGTACTGTATCTTCGCTTGTAACAGATCCATGTAGAAGTCGTCTTCGCTGGTGTGCATCTTGCCCAGTATGCGGAAGGCTGTTTCGGGTCCTATCCCCTTCACTTGGAGGGCTATCAGCGCCTTCTTGCCGTGGCTGAGGACGAGATCGGCGGTGCGCCTGGCGTGCGTGAGCTGGTCCAACTCCTCAGGCGTGAGCTCTTTTCCCTCAAGCCTCTTCTTAAGAACGCCACGAATAATCTTTGGGTCTTGGTCGAGGCGGAGATTCGCCAGAAGTCCGGCTCCGCACTTTTCGCAGACAAGTTTCTCAAGGAGCTCACGAATTCTCTTTTCCTCAGCGTGGTTGCCGCAGGACAGACAGAGCAGAGACGGCTTTCTCGCTAAAACAGTCTTTTTCATTCTTTCTATGTTGGTGAGGAGGACGCGCTCGGGTGCCATCAGCTCTGGCATTTCCGAGTATTTTGCGAGGATGTGGTAGGCGAGTGGGGTGGGCTTCTCTAATCGAAGCAGAGTGGCGACCCTAATTCTTCCTTTTTTGACATCTCTCATTATTCGCTTGACCGATGGGAGGTCAACTTTCTCAAGCATCGCCTCTCGCAGTGTTTCTTCGTAAATTGGGGTCTTTTCGAAGCGCATTGGCAATTGAGCGAGGCGTTCTGGTCCCATGGTTTTTCCTCTTGGTAGGGCGCCGAATCTTTCAGCCACGAACTTCATTTTGTAGGAGAAGGGGAAGCGGGCTTTTAGGTAGTCGTTGAAGGCTCTGTCCACCTCTTGGCTGGTTAGGCGGAAGAGTAGGGAGGGCAGTCTCTCGAGGTCTCGTGGCTCAGCCTTCCGCGGCATTTCGATTAGGATGCGGTAGCCGTTGTTCCACCAGCCCGTTATGAGTTCGTGGTCTGACAAAACAGCGTCGAAGATGCAGCCAAGGGTTCGGTTCACGACCTCGCCGTAGCAGGCGTGGATGACCACGTACTTGTCGAAGGCTTCGATGAGTATGCGGTCGTTGGTTGGGAGGGGCGCTCCTTCTCTTATATGCTCGTGTATCTCCTCCACTGGCTTCAACAGTGTTGACTTGTCTGTTGAGAGTCTTTTGGCGAGTTTTTCCGCCACGGCTTCATGGCTTGTTTCTCGTTTGAGTTCTTCGGCTACTTGTTGGCGGAGTTTGCCGACTTCTTGGGCTAGTGTGAGTGGCACTGGTAGGATTTCGCCGTCCCATCCTGGGAGCGCTGCCATGGGGTCTTCGGAGGGAACGACGTAGACTGTTCCTGTCTCGTCTTCGATTTGCACGATCCGCCACACTTTGCCTCGGATTATGATGTTGAGTCCTATGCGGGCTCTCAACGCCATGAATTCGTCGCCGACCGTGCCTATGGTTCGGTCTGAGAGAACATCGACGATTGGGTAGCGCCGTTCGTCGGGTATCATGGAGAGGTTCTCGTAGTAGTACTCGCGCGTTTTGCGGGTTCGTTTCAAGTTGGCGCCTTCTAGCCACAGCTCCCTCAGTTTATGTAGGTAGTTGGCGATGTCTAAAAGCTTCTCTTTACTGAGGTTGCGGTAGGGATAAGCTCGTTTCAAGATTTGAAGCGCTTGGTCGAGAGTTGTTCTGCCTTTGTCCATTAGAATTCCCGCTATCTGGTGTGCTAGGACGTCTAGGGCGTTTTCGTGTATGTGGAGTGGTTCAAGTCTTCCTTTGTAGGCTCTTTTTGTGGCTGTTATGGCTTCCATTGTGTCGTCTGGGAAGGCGGTGACGATCACGCCCTTTGAGATCAGGTCGAGTTTGTGCCCGCTTCTGCCCACCCTCTGGATGAGGCTGCTGACTTGGCGCGGTGAGAGGTACTGAATCACTAGGTCCACGTGTCCGATGTCTATGCCTAGTTCCAGCGTGCTCGTGCAGACTATGGCCTTCAGAGCCTTCGCCTTGAACTCATCTTCGATTAGGGCTCTTTCTTCCTTTGACAATGAACCATGGTGGACGGCTATGTCAGAGGTTAGTTGGTTGAACTTATGTCCGAGTATCTCTGCGTTGCTTCGGCTGTTCACGAAGATTAGGGTGGAAGCGTGCTGTCTGACTAGGTCGAGTATCCGCCTAAAGCGGGCTGCTGCCTCCGGTGCTGTTCGCAGCTTCTCCGCCAAATCATAGTCTGCGTCTTCTGGGACCGGGTGTTCGACGCTGTATTGGTATCCCTTTGGCAGAGGAACCTCGACAACCCTGATGGGACGATTGTTTCCAGCGATGAATTTCGACACTTTCTGAGAGTTCCCAACAGTGGCTGACAGGCCAACTCTCTGAAACTCTCGACCAGTGATTTCGAGCAGTCGCTCCAACGCAACCGTCAACTGGACCCCACGCTTATCCTCAGCCAGCTCGTGCACTTCATCAATAACTACGTGGCGAACGTGACTGAGGTGTTGCTGCATACGAGCGCCTGGCAGAATGGCTTGAAGCGTCTCTGGAGTGGTGACGAGCATGTTTGGTGGTCGGAGCGCCTGCCTCCTGCGAATCTTTATCTCGGTGTCGCCGTGCCTAACCTCCACCGCAATGCCGAGGCTGTTGGCCCAGAAGGAGAGACGCCGCACCATGTCACGGTTGAGAGCCCGAAGAGGCGTAACATAAACAATCGATATGCCACGCTTGTCTTCATCCTGAACAAAGTTGGAGAAAATGGGGAGTAAAACAGCCTCTGTTTTGCCACTGCCAGTAGGCGCAATCAAAAGAGCGTTTTCACCCTTCAAAATGAGAGGGATAGCCCGAACTTGAGGAGCAGTCGGTTCAATGAAACCTAAGTCGATTAGAGCCTTTCGTATTGGTCCGACGAGTAAATCGTAAACATTCTGATTAGGCTTCTCCTTAGGCAATTGTTAGACCGCACTACGACTTTCATAACTTCCGAGCAATCTATTAAACAATTTTCTATTCGCAACTTCCTTGAACTCCATTCAAGAAGAACAAGTGTGGGACTTGGAAAATCAGTTTAGTCTGATTTTTCAGAAAAGTTTAAATAATCCGATACATCCTCATGTTTGTTAGATTAAAAGAGGAACCCTTGATGGATCCCAAAGAACGAGAAATTAAGGAATTTGTGAAAAACTGGTATTCGCAGGTTGCGAGAGGAGAATCTTGCTGTCCAACCGCCGACATATCCTCCCTCAAAAAGATCGGTTACTCAGAAGACAAAATCCAAAACCTTCCAACAACAGTAACAGGCGCTTCTTGTGGCTGTGGCAACCCAGTTGGTTTAGCAGACCTCAAAGAAGGAGAAACAGTCCTAGACCTCGGGGCAGGCGGAGGAATCGACTGCTTTCTCGCAGCAGAAAAAGTTGGACCAAAAGGAAAGGTGATAGGAGTCGACCTAAGCGAAGAAATGATCAAACTCGCCAGAGAGAATGTCGAAAAAATGAACGTCAAAAACGTCGAGTTCCGGCTGGGCGACATGGAAAGCCTGCCCGTGGAAGACGAAACAGTTGATGTAATTATCAGCAACTGCGTCATCAACCTCGCCCCAGACAAACAAAAAGTCTTCAACGAAGCCTACAGAGCGCTAAAGCCTGGAGGGCGCATCATGATATCCGACATCGTCACAGAGAAGCAACTACCAAAGTGGCTTCAGAAAAGCCTCGAGGCTCACGCCGCATGCGTGGGCGGAGCCCTAAAAGAAAAAGACTACATCGAGAAGATCAAGCAAGCCGGCTTCAAAAACATAGAAGTCGTCTCAAAGAGGAAAGCAAAAATCCTCAAGAAAGAAGGTGAATCCCTAAGCGAGATACAACACAGCATCTGCCATATAGACCTCAGAGCCGAGAAAACAACCCACAAGAAACAGAACCGCGAACATTCTGCATGGGATTCTACAGACTAAGATCAGGCTCAATTTATTTGAAACAAAACATAGGACTCTAGGCTCTCAGCTCTTTTCGTGCTGATTTTGCGCACTCCAAACAGAAGCAAAATCAAACTCCTTTCCAAGTTTAGCGTCCGCCACGGGCTCTGTTCAATCGCCCTATTAGACTCCCCTCTAGGCTAGCAGAGAATTTATTTTTTCACCCTCCAAACTCCAATAGGCAACATTCTTCAACATGACCCCCTCCCCCCAGTATAGAGAGACTACTCAAGCGAGGACACGCTATAGCCATCTGAGGTCAACACGGCAAGCGTGTCGTACGGTAAAACCTCAACATCATCCCCTTCAACGTTCACGAAAGGCTTTATCGCCTCATACACCAGAGGCTCACGACCATCAATCCCATAATCACGATAAGAAGCAAAAACGGAGTCAAAACTCTTCCTGTGCGCAACCACAACCTTCCTCTTCCCTTCAAACTCCCTCCCACTAACAACATACACTTTCAACGGCTCCCCAACATAAACAAAGGCAAAAAGAAGCTGATTCAACGGATTTCGAACCAACCTCTCACACGTTCTACGCACTGCCTCGGTCACATCACCCCTTGACCCCAAAATGTCCTCTTCGAGCAAGTGAACAATCACCTCACTGTCGTTTATGATGCCACGCCTCCTGTCAAAACTAGAAAACTCGTGGCTAGAAAGCTCACCCCAAATCTCCCTATAATCATTAACCGTGCCATTGTGAACCAACACAATCCTTCCATCACAACTCAGAAACGGATGGGCAAACCTATCCTCGCCAACCAGCCCGCTCATGATCGGAGAAGGATAACGCACATGCCCAACACCTACACCACCAACAAGAAAACTCGACCAGTCACCACCCAAAGGAAAAACCATGTCCACAGAACCAGAATCCTTCCTCAACAATATCTTGCCATCATAAAGAGTGGCGATTCCAGCGCTCTCAAAACCCAAACGATGCCTCTCCATAATAAGCAACATCTCACGAAGAACAGGCGCCGCCTGACCAACACCAACATAACCACAGATACCACACACAACAAAACCCTCACGCGAACAATACCACAACTCACACCATAAAAACCTCACGCCTTAACTACGTTCCTCCTCCTTCAAACAATAGCTTTCATATTTGGGGCCAAGCAGACAATCCGAACGAGCCTATACCCGTCTCTCTGTCTCTCGCGCCCCTTTGGCTCTATTAGAGGGGGCTAGGTCGGCTAAGCGCACATACATAAAAAAGAGTAAAACAACTACGCAAGAGAAAGAAGCAGTAAGTCTTAAGGAAACTCCTACTGAACCTTATCGCTAGGAGGACTGACGTAAGCCCAAATCACAACCATGACAAGCGTCAGGAAAGCGCCAGCCAAACCAGACAGTATCCAGTCAGCCTTCAGCAACAGCGGAAAGTTCTCCAAGAGCCAAGGAACCACGATGCGCGCCGAGAAGTTGGCAATGACCCCAGCTATGAACCCGAGTATGGCGAAGGTCGTCAACATCTTCATTCTTTCACTCATCACAATTCACCTTGCACAATACCATTTCCAGACAGACGCTTTTACGTCTAACCAACAAGATTGTGTTTACACACGCCCACAGAACCCAAACTCTTTGCGCACAAAAATTGAAAGCAGAAGCCCCACGCAAAGCACCACCACACAGCCACATATACACGCACATAATCAATCCATGTTAGCCATGCATAATAGTGTTTAAACGGTCCACTCCTCTTGGAGGAATTAAACGTGTCAGAAAAATTCGCAAAAAGATGGGAAGAGAGCCGTGACGCAGCACCAATAGGTACAAGAATCAAGGAGACAGTGAGACCACCAGGACCACTGAAGCCACGCCTTGACTTCGCCGTCCGCCGCATCGAACTTCAGATTCAGAGACTAGACCAGGCTACAGACCGCTTCACCGAACGCGACAAATCCATCTTCGTCCGAATAGTCGAAGCCTACACAAAGCACGACATGCCGAGAGCTAACGTCTTCGCCAACGAACTGGCAGAGATACGAAAAATGGAAAAAATGATCATGCACGCCCAACTAGCCCTAGAACAAATCGTTCTCAGGCTCAAGACAGTGTCAGAACTCGGAGACGTCGTCACCACACTCGCACCGGCGGTGGGAGTGCTCCGCACAGTCAAAGCGGGAATGGCCAGCATATTCCCCGAGGCAGAGAGAGAACTCGGACAGATCGGAAACCTGCTCAGCGGAATAATAATAGACGCTGGACAGAGCACGGGATTAACCATAAACTTCGAAACCGCAAACGAAGACGCACAAAAGATTCTGACAGAAGCAGCGACAGTCGCAGAACAGAAGATCAAGGAGAAGTTTCCAGAGCTGCCAGCAGGAATACCCAGCCTAGGCGAGAAGGCACCAACCGAAACTCAAACGTAGGCTCTTCAGCAAGCCACAAACGAATGCAGATGAGGTGAAAACTTGTCCAAACCTTCTTCCAACCTTTTTATGTACATCGGCAAGTCGGTAAAAGACGAATATGGGCGTTCAATCGGGAGGATAGCGTCATTTGGAGTCAATCCTAACGGGCAAGTCCATCACGTTTTCATTGAACACGGCGACGGCGAATTCTCTCGCTATTCCAGCGACCAGTTCAGAATCGATGACGAAAACACAGTCACACTCACACCGTTAATGAAACTGAGAGTTAAGAGCCTCTGCGACGAAATCCCCCTGATCTGGCGAAAGGACCAGGCTCTAAGCGACCTTACAGAAAAAAAGAAAATCCCGTCAGAGATGTTTAACGACCTTCACAAGAACTTTGAGGGCGCCTTGAACCAGTTGAAGACAGAAGCGCAGGCAACTCTGGAGGGCATAGACAAGCAAATCGCCAAGTGCAGTCTTCAGATACGGGAACTCAACTCAGCACTGATAAACTTGGAAATTGAACGGGAGATCGGCAAAATAGACGACAAAGCATATCAAGCGGGCATGGAAATAATACAGACGGGACTAAAGAGGACAAACTCCGAAAAAACAGACCTCGAAGCAATAAAGAACCAACTGTCAAACATGATGCTAGGTGAAGTATCGACAGTCACGCAACCAAAAGAGAAAGCAGCGCCTCAAGTTAGTCCTTCAGCGCCGAATCCGCCAACGCTTCCCGAACCCCCAGTTATTGTACACGTAAAGACCAAGGCAGGAACGTAGCTCTACTCTTATTGAAATGGAAGCGTGGGGGCGATGAACACTTGATCAAGTTTTTTCAGCCTCCACCACCAATAAGAGACGTAATTTTTCAGACAATACGAAAACTCAGATTTCAAAACGCCAAGTTAGAACGAGTTTCCTGCAGACTGCGCGAGAGAGACCGCGTTCTCTTCCAGGCCTGCGTCATGGAAGTCAGAAGGAAAAAGAAGGACCGAGCCGCCATCTGTGCTAACGAATTGTCTGAAGTCAGAAAACTACTAAACATGGTTGCGCAGTGCCAACTCGCTTTGGAACGCGTAATTCTGAGGCTCGAAACCATCAAGGAAGTTAGCGAGATATTCGCTGACCTGAAACCCGCTCTTCGAAGTCTCAGCAGCATAACGCAGAACCTGGTCAACCTAATGCCTGATGTTGCGCAGGAACTGGAGAGGGTGAATGAGAGCATAAGTGAAACGTTAGCCATGACTCGCCTCGACACGCCGCAGCCACTAGCTTCCGTGGGAGCGAAGACAGAGGCGGGAGAGGAGATACTTAGAGAAGTATCAAACGTTCTGGAGAAAAAGCTCAGTGAGGAACTGCCCGCACCACCAATTTCGGTTACTCAAGGGATGGTTGAGCCGAGAGAAAACGTTAAGCAGATGGTTGCCTTGGCGGCTACATGTTCTACCTCAGAAGAGGTTGAGCGTCAGGAAGGAGAGCCACCAACATACGTCACTTATAAGGACCTAGAGCTGCAGAGAGTCTCTTTCACGATTCAGTGCAAGTCCTCTCTAGAAGACGCCATTCTGCAGTACGCAAAAGAATGTCAAGGCGAGATTGATGTCGACAAGTGCGCACTCGATTTGAACGTTCCATCAGACGAGGTTGTGAGCGCGCTGGAGAGTTTAGGCACGAAGGGAAAAATAACGATTCAGAGGTGATTTGATTGAGCGCTTCTCAAGAGTTAGAGAAGGCCGCGACCAACTACGCTCTCGAAGCGGTTAGACTTGACAAGCAAGGCTCCAAGGGAATGGCAATCACGATGTATCAGAAAGCCATCGAAACGCTCCTCAAACTGGTTCAGCTGTATCCCGACTACGGTCTGAACAAGGTTTACATCCAGCGGGCAATGGCTTATCAAGAGAGAATAAAGGTGGTACAGGGTGTCGGCGGTTCTTTTGAGCCTCAGCTGGGAGAGGAAAAGCCTCTTGGAGAAGCGGCGACGCCTTCTGAAGAGAAGAAAGCTTCTTTTGACGAGCTTGTGCTCAAGGAGAAACCTAACGTAAAATGGACTGAGGTTGTAGGGTTAGAGGTGGCAAAGAAGGCGATAAAGGAAGCCATTGTGTATCCAGTTCAGAGACCCGACCTTTTCCCACTCGGATGGCCTCGAGGGATACTTCTTTTCGGTCCACCTGGGTGTGGAAAGACTTTACTCGCTGCGGCTGTGGCGACAGAGATTGACGCATCGTTTGTTTCTGTGGACGCTGCCTCCGTGATGTCCAAGTGGCTTGGGGAGGCGGAGCAGAATGTTGCCAGGCTTTTTGGTTCTGCTCGTAAGTCGGCTGAGGACGGTCGTCCGGCTATAGTTTTCATAGACGAGCTGGACTCGTTGATTGGTAAGCACTCCAGCGAGGTCGGTGGAGAGGTGAGGGTTCGCAATCAGTTTTTGAAGGAGATGGACGGTGTCATTGATAAGGGTAAGAGTCTCCACACTTATGTTATCGGTGCCACTAACAAGCCTTGGGATTTGGATTGGCCCTTCATTAGGAGATTCCAGAAGCGCATCTTGGTTCCTCTTCCGGATTATCAGGCGCGCTTGCACATGTTCAAGCTTTACACGAGTCATCTGGCGCTTTCGCCTGACATGGACCTGTACGAGTTGGCTCGGTTGGCTGAGGGCTTTTCGGGTAGTGATATTCGGGATACGGTTCAGTCGGCGCATCTGATGGTCATCGGGGAGTTTTTTGAGTCTGGGAAGGCGAATGATAAGGAGGCTCAGCCGCGTCCTATTTGTATGGATGATTTTCGGGAGATTCTGGAGACTAGGAAGCCGAGTGTTTCATTGGATATGGTGGCTTCGTATAGTAAGTGGTTTGAGGCGTTTAAGGCGTTGTAGCTTGATCTTCATGGTGTTACGGATGAAGAAAATGCGTCAGAAGCGAGCGCGAATGGATAGCGATTGCTGCGCTTCGGCTGTTGGAGAGGTTTGGAGAGGCGCGTTTCTGTTCTGTGGACAGTGAAACTCCTTTCTCTCTCTAGCGGGTCTCTCCAAACCCCAAAAGCGCCCTTTAGATTTGTGCTGTTGCTCGCTGTGTTGACTCTTGATGGCTATGCTGTGTCGGCGCTTCTGTAGCCTCCTCTTGCGCGTGTGAGGCCTACCTATACCAAGAGGGGGGCATGTTAGATGAAAGAAGAAAAATAAATTCTGTGTTAGCCTAGAGGGGGGTCTAATAGAAGCGCCGAACAGCGTCTGTGGAGGACGCTGAACTTGGAAGGGAGTTGGATTCGGTTTCTGTTTGGAGTGCGCAAAATCAGCACGAAGAGGGCTGAGAGAGACAGAGACGGCTGACTTCTAGTTTTTGGATTGCCGTTTTTGTTACGGTCTGTATCCGTTTAGGATTGCGAGGGCTAGGGCGGCGGCTGTCAGGTCGGCTGTTGTTCCGGGGTTTAGTTGATGTTTTGAGTCGTGCAGCCTTCTGTCTAGTTCTTGGAGCATTTTTCTGCCTTTTGAGGTCGTTAGACCGCCCATTTCCAAAATTTGCTTGGCTTGTGCGGAAACAATCTTTGCCTTAGTTGAGCCTGTTTTTCTCGCGATGAGTGTGTCTGGCACTTCGGATAGTATCTTGAGGAAGGTGTGCACCGTTGCCGTGTTCACGTCTTTTGTCTCTTCCAGTTGCTTGGTTAGGTAGGGGTAGCCGATGTTGAAGGTGATGGGGCAGTTTTTGACCCATTCGGAGGAGACGGAGTCCCAGGGAGAAGAAATCTCGAATACCTCAAAGAGACCCACCTTTTCTTCTAGGATTTTTTCTCTGGACGATTTGTCGCCTACGTCGAGTTTTGGCGCCTTGCCCAGACCCCCGGGTTTGGCTATCTCGATGGCGTCGTAAACGCTCACGGCATCCAGAGGAGTGGTTGACTCAGTGACTTGTTTCAAATTCTTTCTCAACTTGACGACTGAAAATTTTCCTTGGGCAAGTGTCGTTCCAGCCGCCACAGCCATCGGAACGAGCAGAATTATTGAGCCTAAGAGCGTGTTTCCGCCGTGTTGCCAAGCACTCATGCCCAAAACAGCCTCCTTGATGATTTTACCAACCTCAACCTCGTCTAGGCGCAGTCTCCCACAGGAAACAGATACCCCTCGCTCCGCCGCATGTCCGAAATGAGGAGCCACCGCCACAGCAGAAGCCAGAAAATGCTCGTATCTGGTTCCTTGGAAATCGGCAGTCCTGTGAACGTTTCCCGGTTTAGGGTAGGCACTCACTTCCAAGAGAACGGCGAGCTGTAGGCAACTCGAAACGTGTTGGGATATTTCTGCTAAAGCCTCTGTGGTCATAATGGGTCACGCTTTGTCACGCTATCTTTCATGCAAACTTTTATTAACGTTGTGTAAAAAATTACACAGCATCTCAACCTTCAAACCAGCGCGAGGCAACATGGGAATGCAACGCTCCGTAAACGAGAAAACCGCTCTCAAAAAGAGTTTGACCGGAACTTTCCATATAGCGTTGATTGCGGTTTGGACAGCCATACTGCTGGTAGCCGTCTTCTGGACCATCTACCCACTCCCCGGCACCTACATCTGGATTACTCTTGCGAGTCCATTGTCAGCAGGCTTGACAGCGCCTCTCTTTGGACCCTTGGCAGGAGCAATCTCGGGGGCGATTTTTGGATTTGGTGCTCCCTACGTCAATCCCGTGACTTCCATTGGAGTTCTCACGTTCCTAACGCCAGCTATTGGAGCCCTTATGGCTGGTTTGGTATTGTTCAATCGTTGGAGAGAAGCCGCGCTAATTTTCGCTGTGGAGATCATAGTTTGGTTTGCTAACCCGTTCGCCTGGTACCAACTCATGCCCGTAGTTACATGGGGATACTGGCTCGCTCTCTTCTTCATAATTGTGCCTCCCGTCAGAAAATGGATAATCGATTCCATAATCTTCAGAAACCCAAAACACCTACCCATTGCTTTATGGTGTCTGGCATGGATTTCTCGTGTTGGCGGCGACACAATAACTGGCAATAACATTGCGGTCTGGGTTTTGAATTGGGCGGGAGAAGGCTGGTATCCTTTCTGGGCACCTATGACTCTTTACTATGCCATTGTGGATTCCTTAACGTGCGTAGCTGGAGCAATCGTGGGTGCGGCGGTGCTCTTGGCGCTGAAGAGAAGTGGCATAAGCGTGTTGGCGGTAGACTTGTTCGAGCCTGTTTGGAAAGCGAAAAGATCTAAGTAACGCGTGATCTTAACAGTTGTGACTAGGATGAAGGCTCGGGAAGGCGACCTCATCGAAACCCTTGACGGCAACATATTCGACGTGAAGGGACTGGTTCATCCGCCAGGAAAAATTGTTGCTTTCATCCGTTTTACGCCAGACCCGAAGGGTGAGAGAAAGAGGAGAGGAGTTGCTTATCGTAAGGTTTACCCTCTTCAAGAGCGGTATTCACTGTTACGGGAGAAATTCCCTCAATACTTGGTTTTTGACCCAATGCTTAATGAACAAATGTGCGAGGTTCCAGTCAGCCTTGTGAAACTTCACTACAAGCCCGTCAACGGTTTGCGGCAACTGAGAAGTAAACAAGACTTGGATGAGGTGGAGAGGCAAGCGCTAAGATTTGTTGAGTTGCTGAAGGAAAACGCCGGTGTTTCAAGGAGCAAGCTGGGGATTTCGGGTTCGCTTCTAGTGAGACTGCACACACGGGCTTCCGACATAGACCCAATTGTCTACGGGTCAGAAAACTGCCGCAAAGTCTACAAAGTGCTCAAATCTCTGATGAGAAGCCCGAACAGTGCAGTTAAGCCCTATGGTCAAAGTGAATTGAAGAGCCTGTTCGATTTTCGTTCGAAAGACACAGTCGTGTCCTTCGAAGACTTTGTTCGAACCGAGTCCAGGAAGGTCTTACAGGGAACGTTTCAAGGGCGAGACTACTTCGTTCGATGCGTGAAGGACTGGAAAGAAGTCGAGGAGAAGTATGGTGCGGTTCGTTACGAGCCCGTTGGTTACGCCAAGATAAGGGCAAGAGTTGTGGATGATTCTGAGATGATTTTCACTCCCTGCCACTACAGAATCGACAATGTTGAAACCCTAGAAGGAACACGTGTGGACAGCGTTCACGAGATTGTCTCCTTCCGCGGAAGATTCTGTGAACAGGCAACAAAGGGCGAGGCCGTGGTTGCGCAAGGCAAGGTTGAGAAGGTTCAGGAATTGCGTGGGCGCGAATCTTATAGGCTTGTCTTGGGTAACAGGATTTCGGATTTCATGGTTCCAGTGGACACTGGCACCCAGTCGCTTTCTACCGCAGAATGGACTTCAAAACAGCAGAGGAACTCGACGAAAAATCACGCCTTATGGTGTACGAAATAAAGTAAAAGTGTCAGAATGATTCTCTTGGCGAGTTCTTCGCAGCCCTCAAAACTTGCTCGTAGTACCTGGGGCCATACGTGAGAGTGACCTGATGAAAGGTCTGCTTCGGTGTGCTCACCCGCTCCAGGTTTCCTTCCACGACGACTAACTCGTCTCTCTGAGCCTGCATTCGGAACTCCTCAACATACGAGACAACACGCACAACGTGGTCGACGCGCGCGCCCTCAAGGATTTTCACGGGTTCGATTTGATAAACCGAGGGCATGAAGGGAGCGTCGTTGTCGTTCATGACACGTGCCAACAGTCCTATCCAACCCCTCTGCTGGATTCGAATGCTCGCGTTGTACTCGTTTTGGATCTCTTTCCATTTTTTGACTGGTTCAAACTCGGCTTTTATTGTTCTGCCGCTTTCTTTGTGGCGGAAGAGGGCGTAAACCTGTTTTCTTCTCTGATGCCAAACGTACTCACTGAGGCTGTAATTTCGGAATTTCCAGCGCTTTCCTCTCACTGACCCCATACAGTCAAACTCGTTTCGCAGGGGTGAGTCGTCCTCTCGATAAATTGCGCTCAGGGCTTCTCTGAGACGCTTCAATTCCTCCCTGCCATAGATGATCAGGTCTAGGTCTGAGAGCACGGGATGGTGGAAATTGTGAAGCAGTGAGCCGAAGACGCCGAAGCTGGTTCTTGAGAGGCTTAGCCTCTGTCCTAGGATGTTGAGAAGCGCACGCAGGGCTTGAAGCAACGCGTCTCTTGGCTGCGTCTCGAAAAGGGACTGAAGGGTGCTGTCTGGCTGTCTCGCCTCAACGATTTGTTCTCTCTTGACCCCTACGAGGCTTCTCTGTAACGGCGGATACCAGACCACATACTGCGGATACTTTTGCTGCACGAACCGTAAGCCTTCGTCGGCGTAGAACTTGTAGTACACCCTCTTGCCCCTGGCTCGGTAGGCTCTAGGGTTCTCTGACTTGTAGATTCTGGCTGGCGCGTACTCGGGGTCGCAGACGTAAGCCCCAGGCGGGTGAGAGTAACCGTACACTCGGGAGATTAAGCCTTCTCCTGTGACTATTGCGTCTCTGTCTCTGAGCTTGAAACTGGCCAAATGTACTCTTCCTCGCTTGTTCCTGAGCCCACAACCGCTTGAAAGCTGATTCGACCAGTCTGCAGGTGTTCCACTCGCTCCAGAACTCCAGAAACCTCTATGCAGTCGCCTTTTCTTGCGACGTTTCTGTGCATCCCGATCATCGACACCACGGCGCTCGGTGTGCGGTTGCTTTCCAACTGTGACGTTGGGTCTAATGGTTGATAGTTGTTGATTTTGTACGTGGCTGGTCGGAACATGGCTTCTTGGTCGTCCACAACCGTGCAGCGAAACCTCACTGGCGCGGTGGCCGAGTATTTGCGGTCGCCGTATTTGGTGTAGATTTCTTCCTTTTTGCGTACTGCGGTGTAGACGAAGGCTTTTCCCTTGAACCGTCCGCGCTGTTTTCTGGCTGCGTCTAGTTTATTATTGAAAACGTAGTTGAGTGCTCCTTCTTCTGCGAGTGTGTTCACGGCGGCTTCGAGTTTTCGAAAGTTTTGGGCGCCGTAGGCGACCAGGTCGATGTCTGACTGGTCTGTTTCCATGCCTAGCGCTATGGAGCCGTGCACCCCGAGGTCCTCAAGCGGCACCCCCGACGTGCTGGAGAGGAGGTTCACGAGTTCTGAGGTCAAGTTTTGTAGGTGGTTTCGGTTTTTCTCTTTGAGCAGTGCTCTTAGGCGTTGGCTTGGCACGTAGACTCTTTTTGCAACGCCGCGTGTGGGGCACGTCACCTCTTTGTTTCGATATGGGCAGTGGTAGAGATAATCGGGGAAGCTTCGGCGAAGAGCCTCAGTGATTTTTTGAAGATTGTTCACGGAATAGAGTTCTCTGGGTCGAGCGAGTTCTGTTGAGCCCAGTTTCCAACGTGTGGGCAGGTACTCTATTGGGAAGAGTGAGCTGTGGTGAGAGGGGATGTACTTGAGGAAGGCTAGGATGCGCCCAGGTGGGTGCTCATAGCCAAACGTGTAGAAGACGAGGTTGTCTCGCGTGAGGAAGGCGTCGCCGTCTGTTGGAGTCCAGCTCTTCATCATCTTTGGGTGCACTTGCCTGGAGGAGTTGATTAACACTGCTATAGATATTCTTGCAGTCGTATTTTTGTGTGCGTGTGTGTGAGACTCCTATATCGAGGGGGGTCGATGTTGAGAAGTGTTGCCTGTAAATGTCATGTATGTGTGTGCGCACTTGTGACCTAGCCCCTCTATTAGGCGTCAGATAGGCTGAGAATGGTTTCCTGAGACGAGATCGGGAAGAAGCATCATTCTTGGGTGTATGTGACAGAAGAAGGAAGAGGTGTTTTTGCTGTCGCTTTACTCGCTTTAGGCTATGGTGGTGGTAGGTTTGATGTTGGATACCAGGTGTGCGCCCAGTCATCGTAGACTTTTGAGATGTCTCGGCCGTCGATTGTTTGGGCATCGTTGGCCATGTCGCCTCGGAGTCCAGCCCCGACGTACTCCCACGCAGGCATTCCTGGTTTAGAGCCGAAGGCATATAATGGAGCCCATAGGTCTATTACGTCTACTCTTCCGTCGAGGTTGTTGTCGCCCCTGAGAGTGCGTCTGTAGTGCCATGAGCCCACGCCCCATCTGATCAGCTGCATGATCACCCCTGGTTGCCAGCCTCCAAGCGGATAGACGAACGGTCCGTTTCCTATGAGGTGGGTGAGTTGTGCATATCCGCTCACTGTCACGGTTTCTGGTGCGGTGTAACCGTCTCTGCTGACCACGTCATAACCTGTCCAGAACCTGTGGTCGCGTTCGTCACCGTCCCAGACAACGGTGTGTGCTGGTTCCGGTGTGGACAGGTAGTCTGGGTCGATGTATGGTCCCCACACGTGCTTTGGAGCTAGAAGAGCCACGTTTGATATATCGCAAGTTGCCCATAGATAACGTCCTGTGTAGTATACGTCGAATGTGTACGTGTCTACGACGTTGACATCCCATATCAGTGACTGGATTGAGAAGTATCTCTCGTTGTTCTGGTACTGCAATAGGTCTAGGCAGAACTCGACATCATAAGCATTGACAGGATGACCGTCGTGCCACGTCAAGTCATCTCGCAGCGTCCACCTCATGTACTCGCCCGTTACCAAGCCTGGCGAGCCCACGGGTGACGTGTCAGGTATCCACGTGCGGCTTTCTGGAGGCATTATTGTTCCAGTCGTGCGGTGGGTTCCGTTCCAAAGCTGAATCCTTCCGTTCTCAAGGGTCGGCCTTGCCGTGACACACCACGGCAAATATTCTTGGGTGTATGGATGCTGGATCAGCAGGGTGGAATAGACTAGAGACAGTAGCTGCCACTCGTAGGCGGAGTCTGAGGTCAGTGGATTGAGGGTGTCTGCGTCCCCTCCAATAAGCCAATTGTTAATCGTGTAGGGGCTGCTATCTGGAGCCTCTCCACGGCTGTACAGCGCACTCCACATGTTGTATCCACCGAAGCCCTTAGCGTTCACCCAGCCCAAAACGCCGGGCTGTCCAGGTCTCGATGGGCTTCTGATGCTCGTCCACTTCATCGAGGATGCCATCGGTATCATGGGGATAATCTCGACGAGGCGCTCTTGACACGCCCAGACATTTTCTCTTGCTACCCAAGCACTCAATGTCTGCCTATAAGTGTCACAGTAGTAGTTTACAAAGGGGTCGTCGAGCCCCCAAATGTTCCAGACTGGTATCGAATTCACGTGGAACATTTCATATAGAATAGGCTCTGCTCCGAAGGTGAGCTCTACGCCGATTGCCAAGTCCCAGTTCAAGTATGGTGGTGACAGCCACTGCTGATACACGATGTAGCCGAACGGCAGGGGTGTGTGCTTAATGTTAACTAGGCCTATTGAGTGCAGGTCGCTCTCTATCCACTTGGACACTTCCATGCTTAAGGTAGACTCCAAGGGCACAGCCTGCTCAATGTTCCTTAGGGGCGTCCCCTTAGGTTTCTCCCAGTGATTAATGTTCCCAGGCAGTGGATTAATAACCACGTTACCAGCATCATCACAAGGTATGTATCCTCCAGCAATCAGTGTGTTGATTGCGTTTTGAAGGTTAAACATCGTCATACCGCGGAACGCAGCTGTTGCAGTCGGGTTTTCCCAGAATGCCTGCGCCGGGGGAACCCAGCTGTATATCGGTGTAGCCATTGGACCCCAGAGTGTTGGATATATTTCCTCCTTGTTTATGGATTGGGCTAGAGCTTTTCTGAAGTAGTAGTCATCTAAGGGCGGCTTCCTATTGTTTATGGCGTAGAAAGACATGTCGAACCCTGGTGTGCTGGCTGTGGGATATCCCGCAGCTTTTAATGCAGCTATAGCCCCAGGCGTTGGTATGCCGTCGCCCACGATTTTCACTGTAGGAATACTCGTAGGACTTGGTTCGCCGATTGCATCTGCGCATTGGGTCAGCATCAGCATCGTCCGCGCTCCACCGCTGACCACAGGGGTAAACCACATTTCGTCGCACCACGAACCCCTCTCGCGTTCATCGGCATAGCGCGAGGGCGTAGGAGGAGGCCTCACCGTTGTCCCCGTGGGGGTCGTAGGTGCTGCGTCGACTTTTCCTTTTCCTTTTTCCATGAATAACCTTCTCATCTGATTTTGTGTGTCCTTTATTTCCGCATTTATCTCGTCCATCGCTTGATTTAGGCCTTCAACCATACCTTCTAAAGGCCTAATGACAGCATCAACGAATGTTTTTATCTCAAAAGCAGTCTTTGCAGCTTTAATTAAAGAAATTTTTGGTTTACCCTGTTTTCCGAGTATTTTGTTCTCAACCTTGGCTCCAGCCTCTAACACTTCATCCTCCACAAAGCTATTAGCTATTCCTTTAATTCCAGCTACCACGATATTCCAAACATCCGTTATCTTTCCATCTTTAACCTTTTGGCGGCACGCTTCCGCTGAGGCCTCTGTAACCCCTCCAGCTATCCAGCCCCAAAATGGGCTTTGCAGAGAACCGGTGAAATTGCTTAACGTGAAAGATGAATTCGTATTCTGCGATAAGAGTAGTGTTGTATTCGTAGTTGTTGCTTTGGTGGTGTAATTATAGAAAATAGTGGTGCTGGTGTCATTGAAAGGCGTTGTCGTTTCGACAATCGCAGTTTGGTTAATCTCTATCCATGTGGGTTTTATCAAGCATACGCCCACAGGAATAACACCAGTTATATTTTGCGGCTCACCTGTATTTGTATAGTTCAAAGTATAAGTGATGTTATAACGCCCAACTGAGACATCAGTGGTCGTTATGTTGAAGAAGCCAATCTCAGATGAAGAAGGATCCAGCGTCCCGTAAGTCCAATTCCGGGGGGACACATCAAAATCAATGCCCAATGGAGGGCTCAAACCTAGACTAACGTTAGTCAGATTCGTAGTTAGTGTGTTGTCTAAACGGATACCCATTGTAACACCAGGGGTAACAGCGCTAGGGGATGTAGAATTGACTAAGAACCGAGTGTAGTTGTAAAGTCCTGGCGGCACACTTTTCATTTCTGCTTCCGTATAGTTCATATATGTATAGAGATACGCCACGATCCCATTATTCGAAAAGAGCATGCCAACAGGCACCACGTTAAATACACTTTCAACAAGCGTCCCTAGAAAAATCTCCTTCACAAATAAGGTATGATTTCCGACATTTGGGATACCTAATGTGGTCCAAACGCTGACATTAAAACTCCCAGCTGTGGGACCACTCACTCTAGTGATATTTACAAAAGCCGTATAGTTGCCATATTTATCCAAAGCAACATCCACCAAATCCATTCGTATCCCGGTCTCATTGAAACTTGCTACAATGGCAACCATTACGGTATAGGGTGTCTGTTGGATCTCCACGTCAACATACTCAGGCATCACATGAACATTCTGAGAAGCCAACACATTCATGTTCAATTTCAGGTCGTTTAAAAGAGTCATGCTTAACAGAATGGATATAAAACAAACTGCAAGAGCCTTCTTCATTACACCATCTCTTCCAAAAAAACAACTTGCATATGTCTCTCTATATAAAACTAATGAAGAAATCCTCTATACAACAAAAAAGCAACCTCAGAAGCTAATCCTCACTTCTATAACAAAGTTACCAGCGTGCCTTCTCTTTCACAACATCTCAAGCTTAGAACTAATAGGTGTCAAAAGAGAGAAATAGGTCTGTTGTAGTATTGGATTTTGTGAGGTGTGTTCGGTTATGAGTGGAACTGTGGAGGCTGAAGCGTTGAGGAAGGGTAAGGAGTATGCGGGCTCTCCCGCCCCGTTCGCGTTCTTCTTGGTGTTGTTTCTGTTGTTTGTGGCGTTGACCGTGCTTGTCCTTCCGAATCCCTTGTCTGCTCTGTTCGCCAGTGTCGCATGCGCTTCAGTGGCGGTTCTGCCGCTCACTCTGGCTATCAACAAGGAGTGGGAGGAAGCGATCATACTGCGCTTCGGGAAGTTTCAGAGGCTCGTGGGTCCAGGCTTCTTCTTCAAGTGGCCTTTTGCGGAGAGTTTCCTGAAGCAGGACAGACGAATCATTACTCTGGATGTTTCGCGGCAGGACGTTATGACCAAGGACAACATCAGTGTGAGTGTTGACGCGGTGGTGTTCATGAAGGTGGTGAACACGAAGGACAGCCTTGTCAACATTCAGAACTTGTGGAACAGCGTGATGAAGTACGCACAGACAACGATGCGGGACGTTGTGGGCGACGTAGAGCTGGACGAGTTGCTGGCACGGCGAGACGAAATCGCAGGCAAGATCGAGAAGATCGTGGAGCACGAGACACAAGAATGGGGCGTGGACATAATCTCGGTGAAATTGCAGAACGTGGAACTGCCCGAGGACATGAAGCGAGTGATTGCCCGGCAGGCCGAAGCTGAGCGAGAGAAGCGAGCAGTGATCATCAAGAGCGAGGGTGAGCTGACGGCGGCTGAAAACCTGGAGAAGGCGGTGCAGAAGATGAGCAACAGGGCGATGTACCTGCGCACGCTGTCGAGTCTGGAAGATATCAGTTATGACCCGAGTAACACGATTGTGTTTGCGCTTCCGATGGATGTGATGAGGGGAGAGATAGTGGGATTAACGGCGTTTGCCAAGGCAGCTAGGACGGCGAAGACGGCGCAACAGCCGAAGAAAGAGGAGACCAAGCAATAACAAATTAGTATATCAATAAAACTGCATAAAACATCCCTTCTCTAGTTATGTAGTAGTCTACTTGTCCAAAACGTTATCTTGTCTGAGATAAGTGAAATATGTGTCTGAGCCCTAGGGTTGAGTTTATGCGAGGGTTTAGGGACCGCGATTTCCTGCGAACCACTGAGGGGTTCTTCTTCTGCGTTGTGGGTCCGTTTCACCCGCCGAACAGGG
>Ga0315306_10000201_pt1 | contig 29428 bp, 30 predicted proteins | sample TDP1_MG_FD_203803 | JGI IMG/M metagenome (GOLD analysis project Ga0315306, IMG submission 203803) | Freshwater sediment microbial communities from Lake Towuti, South Sulawesi, Indonesia - TDP1 | ecosystem: Environmental > Aquatic > Freshwater > Lake > Sediment | place: Indonesia: South Sulawesi... | reverse complement strand
ACTCCTTCATCATATTCATGAAGAACGCCTACCCCATCAACATCCTAGACAAAATAAAGCAGGTGCCCGAAGTCTGCAACATCTATGCTGCCACGGCTAATCCAATAGAGGTAATAGTTGCCGAGACTGAGCAGGGCAGAGGAATCTTAGGCGTGGTCGACGGCTTAAAGAGCAAGGGAATAGAGACTGAAACCGATGTCAGGGAAAGGAAGGCGTTCCTTAGGAAGATTGGCTACAAACTTTGAGTGCTCTTCCGTTTACATCTTTGATGGAACCAGAGAGAAAACGAATGTTTCGCAAGACTTATTTACCTTTCTCGGAGTAAATGATGTTTCACTGTCCGATTCAGATTTGGAGAACAGCCGAACCTCCATGAGTCTATGACGAGCCTACCACGAGTCTTCGTTCTTCCAGATCTGACAGATGATAACTTGGAGTTCGGGTTGTCTTTGCGTCCTCAAAGTCTGCAGAGCTCGAGTTTTCCTCAGAGAGAACGGCCTCAGTTGTTGCACTTGATGGTGGGCGTCGCAATCGTCGCGTTCCTCGCCTACCTCTCTGTGCATCTCTTTCAATTTCTCCTACATGAGGCTCTCGTTCAAGTGCTGTCAGTTGGGCAAATTCCGGTGGTGAAGCTTTGGACTCCAGAAGGGCTAATGTTGAACGTGAGGACACTAGTCGGAACAGACGCGCAGATCGCTCTGACGCCACAATACTCCGGGCTGCTTTCCATAATAATCTTCAGCCTGCTCTTCGTTTTTCTCACGTTTCCGCTCAGGGGTCCGCTCTGGTGCAAGATTCTCTGGTTGAGTTTGGGTAACGGTGTTGGCTTGGCGTGGAGTCTGCTCAGACTTTCGGTTGGAGCTCTCGTCGCTTACCATTTTGGATGCGAAGCCTTCGCGGTTGCGAGTTTTATCACAGGTCCCGTCGTTGATTTCTTGTGGACGGTTCCAGTCTGGTCTCTGGGCTTGTCGTTCGTCATATCGACTGAGCGGAAGAGAATCGAGGCGAACTAAAGTGTTCATTGTGCACGCGCTGTTTCTACTTCTCGTCGGTGTGATGCTGGTCTACCTCGTGCGACACTACGCCTTCTCCCTCAGCGCTCTCTATTATCGCCGAGGACAGCCTCACTACATGTTGCACAGCCTTTCCCACCGACCCAGCGTTTCGATTCTGATACCAGCGCGCAACGAAGAAAGGGTCATTGGTCGACTTTTACGTAGAATACCTGAACTGACGTATCCAAAGGACAAGCTTGAAGTAGTTGTCATAGACGACGCTTCTTCAGACGGCACAGGCAAAACCGCGGAAGAGTTCTCGAAGAGTTACAACTACATATCCGTGATTCACAGAAGCCCAGAGAACGGTGGAAACGGAAAATCCGAGGCTCTCAACGAGGGTTTAAAGCGTTCCAGAGGCGAAATCGTGTTCTGCTTCGACTCCGACTACTACCCTCAACGCGACATAATCGAGAAACTAAGCGCCTATTTCATCGACCCCGAAGTTGGAGCGGTTCAAGGCAGAGTGACGGTTTTGAACGAGCCAGCCAGCCTAGTCACACGGCTCGTCGCCTTAGAACGCATTGGTGGCTACAGAGTAGATCAACTGGCGCGCGACGACCTCAGCCTTATCCCTCAATATGGAGGAACCGCAGGCGGCTTTAGACGAGACTTGATTGAATTTCTCGGCGGTTGGAAGCCAGACATGCTCGCTGAGGACACAGACCTGACCTTTCGTGTCTATCTGGCTGGATACAAAATTCGATATGTGAACGAGGCAGAGTGCTACGAAGAGGCGGTTGAGGATTGGCGTTCTTACTGGCGTCAGAGGCATCGATGGGCGCTTGGGCACATGCAGTGTTTCTTCCGACACGCGTGGTCAGTCTTGAGGAGTGAGAACCTGCGGTGGAGAGAAAGGGTCGATGGACTGCTGCTTCTCGGCGTGTATTTTATTCCGATTCTGGTCGGTTTGTCTTGGCTGCTGGGCGCCGCCATATTTTTCTTTTGGCCAACCCTCTGGATTCAATCGGCTTGGGCTCTGCTTCCAATTTTTGCGTACTGCAGCGTTGGAAACTTTGCGCTGTTCTTTGAGGCTGGTGTCGGCGCCTATCTAGATAGACGCACACGGATTATCTGGCTTATACCCCTGTTGCCACTGTCCTTCGTGTTTAACATGTTGATATGTTGCAAGGCTCTGGCAGACGTCAGTCTATCCAAAATCATTGGCAAAAAATCGTGCAGCTGGTCAAAAACCTCGCACAACGGAGGAGGATTCTGACGTTTCCAACCGAGTGGTTGCTACCTCTTCTACTCTTAATCTCGTTCGGAGTTGTTGCCATTCTATTTCTACCTTCTCTTTTAGAGATTAAGAAGCAAAAGGACAAAGGTCCACGAAGAATGGCGGAAACCACCATGCAGCAAATTGTAGGGAGCAGTCAAGTGCTTGAAGTTTGCGGGTCAAATGACCTTCTCGTTCGGTTAATCGGTGACAGGGAATTCCCTCCTGGCTCTGAGATAAAGGAAAGCGTGGTTGTTGAAGGCTCTCTCACAATCGCAGACAGATGCAGGTTTCTTCGGAGCGTGAAGGCTTTTGGAAACGTCACGGTTGGGAGCGACGTTTTCATTGGTGAAAATCTTGTTGCGAAGGGAAACGTCAACGTTGGAAAGGGCACGGTGGTAAATGGGTCGATAGACGCTCAGGGCTCGGTTAAGCTGGGTGAGAACGTGCTTGTTGGTTGTTCAGTTGTTGCAGGTGGGGACGTAGAGTTGCAAGAAAACTCCAGAGTTGGGAGGAGCATCTTTGCTCATGGCTGCATAAGAGTCGTGCAAAAACCAAAACTTGACTCGGAATCCTCGGTTTTGGAAAGCCCCGCACAATAAAGTACTGACAAATCCATTGGCATGCCTGCAGCAAGGAGCGGAATTCTGATTTTGCGCTTCTAAATTCATTAATTAGCGGCTATCGCACAGGTTGCCAAACCCTCGAAACAGGCTTTCGGCGAAGCGTGAAGGAAACGTAGTCCACGAGCCATGTGCCAATGACCCGCCAGAACCCGAGTTTTTGAAATCGCCTCAGAGACTCGTACATCGTGAGGTCTGAGATGAACACGAACCTGCCGAGTTTGGACAGTCGATTTGCGAGGTCGTGGTCCTCCAGGCAGGGCATGTTCTCGTCAAAACCGTTCACGCTCAGAAAGGCGCTTTTTCTAGCGGCAAGGAACTCGCCTCTGGAGTGCGGTTTAATCTTGGTGAACAATCTTATGAGCCCGTTGTAAAGGTGAAAGAAGAGCGTGGCGTCGAGCCTGAGCGTGCTTGGCATGATGTTGCAGGTGGCGCCTACCACTGTGGAGTCTTCAAAAGCCCTCTGAGTCTTCTCCACAAAGTCCAAGGGAAAAATCACGTCGGTGTCTAGAAACACCAGGATGTCGCCGTTTGCGTGTTTGGCTCCATAATTTCTGCCTGTCGAAATCCCTCGTTTCTCTATAGAATAGACTTTGTCTGCGAAGCGTCTTGCAATATTCACGGTTTTGTCGCCGCTGCCACCGTCGACAACTATAACCTCTACAGGAGTTGTTACCTTCTGTAAGTTTGACAAGGTTTTTCCTATGTAGTTTTCCTCTTGCAAGGTTGGAATAATCACCGAAACGGTCGTGGTCTTCGCTGGCATTAAGCGGTCTCCGTTTTTTTGAGGGCTCTCCACAATTCCTCCTTCACTGGCTTGAGGAGGTTGAGTTTGGTTCCGTTTTTTCTCATAATGCAGGCGCCTTCCTTTTTGTCCAGTATTGTGCCGACTATGGAGGCTGGAATGCCTTTCTGTTTGAGGGTTGCCACGATTTCCTCGGCTTTTTTGGTTTCAACCGATATTATCAGAGCCCCACTGCTTATGGTTCGGAGGGGGTCGATGTTTAAGGCTTTGCAAATGGCTTTGGTTTCTGGGTGAATGGGTATCCTATCCTCATGGGCGATTAAGCCAACGTTTGACGCCCAAGCGATCTCTTGCAGACCGCTGGCAATTCCTCCCTCGGTTGCGTCGTGCATGGCGTGGACTCCGCCAACTTTCACGGCGGTCAGCGCGTCTTTTACGACGCTTATCATTCTGATGAATTTTCTGGCTCTCGCAATGACTTCTTTGTCAACTCTCTTTTGGAGGAATTTGGACATCTCATGTGATAAGATTGCTGTTCCTTCTATTGCGGCGCCTTTGGTGATTATGATTGGATCACCTATCTTTGCTCCGCTGGTTCGCACAAAACCGTCTTTTTCGGTTTCTCCGATGGCTGTTGTGACTATTATGGGGCGTTCGATGCCGACTGTAACTTCCGTGTGTCCACCGATAACTGCTATGTTCAGCTCTCTTGCAGCCTCATCAATCTGACTCGTTATATGCCTTACCTGAGTTGAGTTTATGTCTTCAGGCAGAAGAAGGACCGTCAAAACCCATAGCGGGCGAACCCCTCTTGTGGCGATGTCGTTTGTGCAGACGTTTACGGCGAGCCAACCGATGTTTTCGATGGCTCCAGTTATCGGGTCAGAATGGATAACTAGGGCTCTGTCCTTGAAGTCGATGACCGTGGCGTCTTCACCGATGTTCGGACCGAGTAATACTCGCGGGTCACTTTCTCCGAGACTACTGAAAACCAGTTGCTTAAGCATGTTTGGGTCTAGTTTGCCTACAGAAAGTGAATTTGGCACTCTTTACGAAGCCTCCAATCCCAGCGTTAACATTACTTGTTGTGCTCTTAAAAATTAGTGAGTAGAGAAGAGAGCATCAAACTTTCAGGGATGGAAGAGAACGCCACACAGTCCTCACCAGAGGAATTGAAACAATGAGACCCACCATCACTTGACCAATGTTGATTGGAATCTCTGCCGGCGCTATAACAGGGATGTTGAACAACGGACCGATGAAGAATTGCTGATAAACGAAATAGCCCGCGACCATTACAGAGCCGCCAACGAGTGCAGAGAAGACGAGCCAGCCGAACTCGGGTTCAAAAACAAACCCCATTAGAGTGACTAAAAACAGCACGAGAGCCCCTAAAGCGTACCACAACAACTGCGGAACGTAAAATGTTAGGGTGGGGTTTTGTGGAGGCGGAATACCGAGGTAGAGGTCCACAGAACCGCTGTAGTAAAGAGAACCAATGACGCCCAATAGGATGCCAACAACCAAACCGACAACGAATGTGAACGCTTTCCACTTAACCCTGGAACCGAACTTTAATCTTCTTCGAGTCAGAACGCCTACGACGCCTCCCTCGCACGCCTTTATGACAAGGGTTGCAGGCGCATAGTGAGGATAGCCTAGAAGGAGGTCTGCAAGCATGGAGCCAACACCTCCTGAGAAAGAACCGACGAGCGGACCGAAGAGAAAGGCTGACGTGTAAACCATGGTTTCGCCGATGTTGAAGAACCCCCTCGTCTGAGGAACGCTGATGGAAAACACCATAGTGGCGGCGGTTACAAGAGCGGTGAGAATCGCTGTGGCAGACAAACGCGTTGATGGTCGCTGGAACATAAGGACACCAATAGTATAGTTGTAACTATACTATAATCAAGATTTAAAGCTTTTGCAGAAATTAGAGAAGCGTTTTCAATTCGTCGATGGCTTTCAAAATTCGTCTTCCACGCTTAGTGGTCTTAAAGTATTTTCTTCCCTCTCTTTCGTAGGTGACCAGCATTCCCCTTTCTAGGAGGTCGTTTAAGTGTTGATAGACGGCGGCTCGTGTCATTGATTTTCCAAGCTTTTTCCACAGATCATATCCGTAGGCGTCTTTCTGGCTCAAGATGCGCAAAATCTTCTCCTTTGTGCTTAATTCTAAGCCGACTACAGCGGTTTTTCGCTTTTTTGTCAATGCCTGAAGCACGTCTGTTGCTTTTAGCCCGCTTCCAGTTATGAGACACACAACCTTTTCTCTCTCCCCGATTGCGCCCTGCTGAGCGAGCTTTTGGAGCGCTGAGACCGCCGCTGAGCCCGCGGGTTCTGCAAAGATTCCCTCCGTGCGAGCGATTTCTTGTTCGGCGGCTATGATTTCTGAATCTGTCACTGAAACCGCGACTCCGTTTGACTCTTTCAGCGCTTCAAGAGCCCATCCTTCGTTCAGAGGACTGCGCACCAGAATAGCAAGCGCGTGGGTGAACGGTTTCGGAGCAGTTTGAGGTCTCTTCTCGCCTTCTGAGTAGGCTCTCACTATCGGTGCGCATCCCTCCGCTTGCACGCCTATCATTCTGGGGAGGCTGCTGATTTTTCCTAGGGATTGCAGTTCCTTGAAGCCTTTCCACACAGAGTAGATTGTTCCGCCGCTTCCCATGGAGACTATGAACCAGTCGGGCGCTCCGAATTGTTCTAAGACTTCATAGGCGATTGTCTTCTGAGCCTCAATCACGAGGGGGTTCAGTTCAGCTGTGGCTTGGTACCATTTCGTTTCCTTACCCAGTGATTCAGCCCGCTTGATGGACTCGTCCACGACCTCGCCGAACTCTTCAATAACAGCATCGTAAATCAGCATCTGAGCCAGCTTGCCCATGTCCACCATCTTTGGAACAACGATGTGGCAAGCGAGTTCCGATTTGGCGCAGTAGGCGGCTAAGGAGGCGCCTAGGTTGCCGCTCGAGGCACAAATCACAGAGTCGTGTTTCAAATCTAGAGCGTTGGAGACCATCAGCGCTGCGCATCGGTCTCTAAAGGAGTTTGTTGGGTTTCGTGTCTCGTCTTTGAGGTACACCGCCCTCAAACCCATTTTCCTCGCAAGACGCTCAGCCCTATGCATCGGTGTGCCGCCCTCTCCCATCGTAACGGTGCTTTTCACTTCTGGAAGGAACGGCTTGTACCTCCAAAAACTGAAGGAACCGGCGAGTTTAGTTCCGCTCAACCTCTTAAAATCATACGTGTATTGAAGAAGACCTCCACACTCTTCGCATTTAAACTTGGGAGGATACTGTTCCTGAGTTGCCGAGCACTGTGTGCACCTGAGAATCGCCATTGAAGCAGACTCCACAAATAAATTAACGCCTTTGTAACTTTTCTTTATCGGTCAGTAAAGGTTTAAGAGAACCAGAGACGAGTTATAGAAAGACAATAATATTTGAGTAGTTCTGTGTGATGCGAGTTTGAACGTGCAGGATTTGAAGCCTGGAATGAGCCACGTTAACATCACCGTGAAGATTTTGAACGCTTCAGAGTCCAAGCAGGTTGTGACGAGTGCGGGCATCGGCCACGAAATCTTAGAGCTAGAAGTTGGGGACAGAAGCGGCTCCATGAAACTCGTGCTATGGGACGACAAGATAATTCCCTTGAAGGCTGGAGATAACGTTAAGATCGAAAACGGGTTTGTGACCTCTTTCAGGGGTGCTTGGAGAATAAACGTGGGAAGATACGGCAAAGTATCCAAGATTTAGGTTGCCGTCACTTTGAGAGTCCTGAAAACACCAGCACTATAGACATAATCACCTGTGTGATGATCCCGCCCGCAATCAAGCCTGAAGCCGCCAGCATGCCTTTCTCTCTGAAAAATTCCTTCCCGTATTTGCGGTCGGTGTAGAGTCGAATGATTCCGCCTATGCCGAAGGGCACACCGTAGAAGGGAGGAAGTAGCATGCCGAGGGCTAAACCCATTGTGGAGGCGGGGGTAAAGGCTTCCAACACGGCTCCGAGGGCACCGCCTGCAAGGAAGGCTGCTGGATCTAGTATGCCCGTGATCGTTCTCTCCGCGAACATGCGGTAAATTGGCAACCCTTGTAAGAACCCAATAGAGGGCATGGCTGCAGTTTTGAAACCAACGGCTTTCCACATCGCGAGCACAAAGATGACGCTGGCGATAAAGGAGGGAATCCAGTTGATTAAGACCGCTCTCACTATGTCCTTCAAGTCTAAATCGAGTTCGTTGCTGATTTTTGCGTATCCGACGAGTGAGCTACCGTTCAATGGGTCTGGACTGCCAGGCTGAATGACGTATCCCGTGTAGCCTTTATACCCTATGGCGAACAGCGGAACCATAAAAAGTGCGATGCTCTGAATGCCAGAGGACATTCCGGCCTCGCCTGACATCTTTGTGATGATGACAAAGTTGATGAAACCCGTTGCGAAAAGGAAAAACAGAGCGAAAGCTGCTGAAACAACTGGCGGAAATGGGTGTAGAAAATTGAAGTGGTATGCGAAAAGAAGCATTGGAACCGACACTCCTACAAAACAGAGGATCAGTTTTTTACTGGTTATTAGAGAGCTGAGAAAGAATTGGAACAGTTCTCCGTATCCCAGCCTTGATCCTTGAGGCCCTGACGCACGGGGTTGCCCATCAGCTTTGGGTTTAAGTCGAGCGCTTAAGATTTTAGCGGCTGAGAGAAAGATGCCACCAAGTATTAGGAAGCCTAACCCAGGCGAAATCAGGTATTGATAGAGGAGGTTCATGTATTGTTGCATCGAATCTGGATTGTATGAGACCATTCCCTGATTTACCAATATGGGAGCAGCGATTAGATAGCTCGCCAAGCTGCCTACAAGAATGCTCAGGGCTGCAGGAGCGCTGATGAAATATCCGATGGCAATGAAGGCTATGTTCAACGCTACGCCGAAGAGAAAACCTTTGGGAAGATACGGGCTCAAGTCGACCAGTGTTGTATCGATGTTAACCGTTTTTAGAACGTACTGAATAAAAGTGAAGGTGAACCCAGCAACTAAGAAGTAGGCTAAGAATCGTATGCGTCCCTCCTTCTTGAAGCAAGAGTCAATTATTACGGCGTTTGCTGTTAGGCCAGGAAAGACCATGCGCTTGTTTTGAACGAAGAGCTTGTATGTAGAGTAAGCCACAATTAAGCCGAGCAAACCGCTCGTGACGGCTAAGAAAAATGTGACCAAAACGGGTGTAATCCAGACACTTGAGGACAGCACCTTATCCTGAAGGGCCTCTTGAGAAGGGACTAGCCATGCTGGGAGGTTGGCGTTTGGCACGCTCTCCTGCAGAAAAATGGAGAACCCTAAGAAATAGGCCACGCTTAGACCTGAACCGCTCATAATGTATGCCAACGCAATCTCTCGCTTGCTTGAACCGCCGAGCATCTTGTGGAAGAGGACGTACGCCAAGAAGATTGTGACCACGCCGAACCCGACGCCCATTCCAAGGTTAATCTGCAGATAGGAGCCGACGAGCGTGAAAACGAACGATAACAGACAACCAAGAACTATCGCACGCAGCGTGAACCCTCTTCGAGTTTCCTTCCGTGAAACTTCAGAGTTGGCAACCATCCTATCACCCAGACAGACTTCATGGCAATGTAGATTGGACACTTGAGTTAATAACTCTGATAAAAAGTGGTCAGAAACATGGTCATTACCCAAACACACTTCCAGACAGGCATTCTTATTCAAGGTTATTGAGGCAGTTTGCTGACTCTGACTGGAGCTTTAGCTAGGAACACGCCTCTTTCCATGTGTAGGCTTTCCGTGTACTGGACTTCGCCGCTGACGTGGCAGTCCGACTCAACGCTTATTATTTCTGCGTAGATATTTCGGGCTCGAGCCCCCTCTTCCATGGCTATTGTTTTGGCGTAGATGTCCTCAACCTGTGCCCTCTCGTCTATCAAAACCTCGTCTGCACGTATGGAGCCAACGACTTCACCTCGTCTGCCGATTCTAACCGAAGAGGCCGACACACCAGCCGTTGTAGTTATTGAGCCGCCGACATCAACCTCGTTCGATGCGGTGACACCCTTAGCCTTGAGGCTGCCGCCAACATCAACGTCTCTAGCGTCTAAGCTGCCTTTCACCTCAACCCTTCCACCCACATCGAGTTTTCCAGAAAGCTGGAGTGAGTCGCCTACGCGGACGGTTCCGCCCACGTCGAGGCTTTCACCCTTCGCCGAGCCAGTGATCTCCACAACTCCGCCCACGTCTATTCTTTCGAATTGTAGGTCGCCGTCAACTTTGCACGACCCGCCCACGTCTATGTTGCCGCCCTTACTGTTACCCGCCAGTTGAACGGCGCCACCCACGTCGATGGTGTCAAACTCCAACGAATCTTTAGACTCAAAGGAACCACCTATGTTTGTCTTGCTCACACGGCCACCCTTGACCAATGCTCTGCCACCCACATCCAATTTCTCCACGTTAGCTTGAGATTCAATCGTGACCGAACCACCCACATCGATTGTTTTTGCCTCCACATCCCCTATCCCAGTGAAGCTTCCGCCCACATCGATATCTTGTGCTTTAGTTCTCCCCTTGACCAGAACGCTTCCGCCCACGTCGACATACACTGTTTCAAGATTTTTCCCAACGCTTAGACGTGCGTCAACTTCCACTTTCTCTGCGCTCATGCTTCCCTTGACGTTTAGGCTGCTTTTCCCAAATCTCCATGTTCTAATGCTCACGTAGCCTCTTGCTTCGAGATCGCCGTTAACGGTTATGTCGCCCTTGCCCACCACGTTTTCTGCAGACACGTCGCAGTCTATCATGCAGTTTCCTCTGCAATGTACTGTTCCTGTCACGCTTAGCTTGGGAGGGACTCCTTCGCCCTTCACGGTGGCTTCTTCACCTATAATCAAGTCTCCTTCTACGACGCCTAGAGTCTGTGTTGACCCAGAAGCAACAACATTCTTCGTCATGGACTCAAATCCTCACCTTAAATCTTTGGTCAGCATAAAGTATCTCGTACCACATCAAGCCCGCCTTAAACCGTTCCTGTTCATCTCCCACGCGCTCAGCCATTTCTACCACCAGCTCTTCAAATAGACATAACTCTTTAAATTATTTAAAAAGCGACGCACATCTGGAGAACACAAATTGTAGTCCCAAATTGTATGTAAGGGCTTATATTTACAAGCATAGGCACCCGTGACGGCTGCAGTGACCTTTCCAAGCACCAAAAGAGATATCTTCTAGAAGTATCTATCATAAATATTGGAGGAGGAGAGATGTTTTCCAATCTACCATTCAGTAGGGAGTTTGGAAGAATGCTTCTCTCAAAGTTCAAGTACAGAGACCGAGCAACCATAATAGGGAACATCTTAGACACCATTCACCGTGAGCCGAGAGGCAAGACCAAGACAAGCATCATGCGGGACGCCAACCTGAATCTTGATCAAGTAAACAAATACCTGCATTTGTTGGTACTATGTGACATTGTAAAAGCCACAGACCCCCTGAACAGCCAAGAACTTCTCAGATACAAACTAACTGAGAAGGGATTTAACCTTCTGAGAAATTTTGAAATATGGGATCTCGTTCTTCAAACTCTTCAACGCCGCCTAGCGTAGATCATTGTGGGTGCGGGTGTGAATAGAGTGAGAGGAAGGTTCTGATGCATTTGAGTAGTGTGTAGTCCCTGCCCGCACCACTTTATGCGTAGAACGCTGTCTATAAAAATTTAATGCAGCAATGTTCTATAGAGCATTCTTCCATAGAGTATTCCTTCGTCATTCTTTTATGGAAATGGTTTCTCAAGCTAAAATTGGGCGTTAGGTAAAGTCTTTCAGGAGAGGGGCCGGATCAGCAGGCGCATTACCCTCGTTCCTGCTCGATGAAAGCTACTCGATGAAAGATCTGTGAGATTGAGTAGTCTGATAGACGCCGAGAAACGCCCAAAAAGGTTGCGAAGGATTATCTCTGTCGCTCTCAATTCTAGTGTTTTGGCTAGGGTTTATAATGTGTTGCGCCCTTGTTTTTGTTGCTATGAAGTATAGTTAGGGTAGCTCTTCTGACAGAGCGGCAAACAACTTTCGCATCTTTCTGAAGGTTTCTAGATACTCTAAACCTCGCTTGGTTATCCTATACCTACGAGAGTTATCCACAACCTCCTCTTTGACGAAACCGCGGGAAGCCAGAAAACTCAGAAACTTCTTTGTTCGGTCGATGGGCAGGTTGGCTCCGTAGGAGGCTCGAGTGACGAGGCAGGAATCTCTCTTCATGACAATCTCTAAAAGGTCGGCGAAGATTTCGTACCTCGTCCTTCTCTCCAAAAAATGCCCACCACAACGAAGCTATAACTGAGCCATGGAGTGTCTAAAATTCGGGTTTTGGCTTTCTTAGTTTCTTGTTCAAACAAGCCTTGATGAAGCCGTAATACTCTGCGTCTGGCTTTCTAGGACGACTCTTGAACTCGCCGTGGAATTGCGAGGCGAAAAAGTAGTATTTGTCGGGTAGTTCAAGAATCTCCATTCTTCGGCCGTCTGGACTCTTTCCTGAAAAGACGATTCCGTGTTTTTCTAGGGTGCTCCAATATTCTGGGTTGACTTCCCATCTGTGGCGGTGTCGCTCCAGAACCTCTTCTGAGCCGTAAAGCTTGTGTGCCAACGTGTGCTTCTTTATCACGATTCTGTGGGCGCCCAGACGCATAGTGGCGCCCTTGACCTCCACGCCTCTCTGTTCGGGCATCAGGTCTATGACGGGGTGCGGAGTCTCAGAATTTATTTCGGTGCTGTTAGCCCCTTCTAGTCCGCAGACGTTGCGGGCGAATTCTATGACAGCCAGTTGAAATCCGTAGCAGATGCCCAAGAAGGGAACATTGTTTTCGCGTGCGAAGCGGATAGCCTTGATTTTTCCCTGGGTGCCTCTCGGACCGAAACCGTATGGGATGAAGATGCCGTCGTAGCCTTTTAGGCTTTTCATGGTTTTTGAGTCGCGCTCCAATTTTTCGGCTTCGATGTAGTCGATTTTGACTCGGGTTTGGTTGGCGGCTCCGCTGTGCCGCATTGCCTCGTTCATGCTCACGTAGCTGTCGGCTAAGCCCGCGTACTTGCCAACTAACGCTATCTTTACTTCGAACTTTGGATGAAGAATAGAGTCCACGAATTCTTTCCATTCTTGCCACTTTGGTCTTCGACACGATAGCTTCAGTCTTTCGCAGATGTAGTCACCCATGCCTTGTTCGTCCAAAATCAACGGAACCTGATACACTGATGGAACGTTGTAGGAGCAGAAGACTGCACTTTCTGAGATTGTTCCGAACAGGGCTATCTTTCTTAGGGATTCGGTGTCAATCATCTTTTGGCATCTGGCCACGATTGTGTCGGGTTGTATTCCGATGCGGCGCAGCTCGTTGACGCTGTGCTGGAGGGGCTTGGTTTTCATCTCTCCCGTGACATCTAGGATGGGGACGAGGGCTACGTGGACGTAGAACGTGTTCTCATAGCCCTCTTCGAGGCGCATCTGACGGATGGCTTCGAGAAAGGGCAAGCCCTCTATGTCGCCGACTGTTCCTCCGCACTCGGCTAAAACTATGTCAACCTTGGACTTCTCCGCCACGGTGTGAATTCGGTGCTTGATTTCATCTGTGACGTGAGGAACTATTTGGACGCATTTGCCGAGGAAGTCTCCTCTTCGTTCCTTACTGATGACCGCTTGGTACACTAAGCCCGTGGTTATGTTGTTGTCTCTGGTGAGGTTGAGGTCTAGGAACCGTTCGTACCAGCCTAGGTCTAGGTCTGTCTCGCCTCCGTCGTCTGTCACGTAGACCTCGCCGTGGATGTAGGGGTTCATTGTGCCTGCGTCAATGTTCACGTAGGGGTCGATTTTGATGGCTGTTACCCTTAACCCTCTGGTTTGAAGCATCTTGCCAATTGAGGACGTGACGATGCCCTTACCCACCGAGGAGAGCACGCCTCCCGTGACGAAGACGAATTTTACCATCGAGGTTTTCCCCGCAATAACAAACCATAAACAGTACTCTGCATTAAAACTCTTTTCACAGAAGGATTCTGTTAGCTTATTTGTCATAGTAATAAATCTATTTGGATGAAGAATCGATATTCTTCTTCTATTAATGTAGAACAAAGTTTCATAATCCTTAAGTAACATGTTCTTATAAGAATAAAGGTCATTAGGTAGTATTCTTTATACTACTAATTGGGGCGAAAAGAAATGGCAAAAGTGATTTGTGCTAAAGATATGAGCATCAAGACACGAGAGCTTCTCAAAGAGTCTATAAAAAGAGTTGTTCAAAATAACAGAGAAGTTTTTGATGAGCTTGCGAAGAAATAAAAAGCAAAATCCCCTTAATCTTCTTTTATGGAAATTGTTGTAGATAAAGACACACTCATATTTTTTCACGAAATTTTGACTGACTTCTATAGAAATACAGCAGACCCTATCACATTAGGTTATAGTGAAGGCTTAGTGCATGCTTGTGCGGAAAGACCGTTTACTGATATTTATCGCTTTATCCCTTTTCCTCACACATTACATAAAGCTGCTGTGTTGATGGATACCCTGATTCGTTTTCATCCTTTCATAGATGGAAACAAAAGAGTTGCATTGCTTTCAACGTTTTGCTTCTTGTATTGGAATGGTTATAACTTAAAAATTCCAGAAGATGCAGCTCAGTTTACAGTGGAAATTGCCGAAGGGAAACATGGTATAAATGATGTTCTTCAATGGATAGTTCGGAACTCTAAAAGAAATATCTTTACTATTTTGCGAAGTTTATTGCTATCTGTTATGTTGCCTCATGAGGAAGAGGAAGAAGGAGAGAAGGAAAGCGCTTTGGATGTCTTCTTAACTCCGCTACTTATACCTATGTTCTTACCCTCCTATCCCTTTCAGTACTTTAGATATTTGATTGCCAAAAAAGCAAAGCGGACTCAGCAAAAGGCATGACAAATAAGTTAACAGTATCTCACAGAAGTGCAGTTAGTCGCTGTTGCGCTAGAGTTTACTCAAGATCGCCGCGTAGCCCGCGTTTTCCCTGAACAGCCTTGTCATTTTCCAGCCGGCTGCTTCGCTGATTCTCGACATGTCAGACGGACTAACGAGGAGCAGGTCGAACCAGTCACCGAGCTCGCGCTTGTACTCGATTCGTATAGTGACCTGCCCTATGGAGCGTCCTCTCTTTCTGTTCAATTCATGGTATCTGAGGTGGGCAGGGTTGTCTGTGACGGCTGGGTCTCGGCTTGACGCTATTATTCTTCCTTCCAGTGTGGTTATTCTGTGAATGTCCTGCAGCATCTTCTTCGTGGCTTCTGGATTGCCCGCTATGCCGAAGTTGTTTCCGAGGAGCAAAACCGTGTCGAAGGAAGTCTTGTCGAAGCTCAGCTGGAGTCCAGACATGACCTTGCAGTCTCTGACGCCCCGCATTATCGCGACCTCTATTGCTTCAGGTGAGATGTCTATGGCAGTGACCCTGAACCCCCTCTGCTGCAGCCAGAGTGCGTGTCTTCCGGCGCCGCAACCAATGTCCAAAACAGCTCCTCTCACTTCTCTGAGTGCGTCTTTCTCGTATTGAGGCCAGTCTTTGTACTCTGAGAAGTAGGCGTCGAAGCTGGCTGTGTCTACGTATCCGTCGTCTCGGTGTATGCGATGGGGCGTCTGGTCTCCATTGCAATACGCCTTTAGGCCTTTTCCGAAAGTTCTTTCGAAAGACATGAGGAGATGCCCTTAACTCTACCAGTTATTAGTACATTCTGTTTGTTGAAAGAGTTGTTAAGTTGAGGAAATAAATTTTCCGTGGTAATACCGAGGGACTGAAAGGGATGAGGGGTTGAAACCTTAATTATTGAGGTTTGTTCTCTTTCTATCCTATGGATGCCTTTAGTCTCATTATCACTGTGGTCGTTGTCACCGCCTCTGGAGCCCTAGCTCCGGGTCCGCTGTTCTTCGCCGCCGTCGCTCACGGCGCCAAGTCTGGCGCCAGAGGCGGTCTCATTTTCTCGGTTGGGCATACAATCGTCGAGTTCAGCCTCGTCATGCTCTTGGCGCTTGGCTTGATCAACCTCGCTAGAGACCCAACGCTGGAACTGGTCATTGGCGTGGTCTGTGGAACAGCACTTCTCGTTTTCGGAGTGTTGCAGATTCGCGAAACCTTGGCTCCAAAATCTGACCAGCCTAGCAAATGGGGGATACCCTCGAAGAATCCCTTGTTGCTCGGCTTACTCTTTACGGGCTTAAACCCTTATTTCATTCTTTGGTGGCTCTTCATAGGAGTAAAACTCATACGTGACTCGTTAGCCTTCGCGTCTTTGGCTGGAGTTCTTCTGATGTATGTGGCACACGTTTGGATGGATTACGCTTGGCTTACGGTCGTAGCCTACCTCGCAAAAAAAGGAACAAACATAGTCGGCGGCAAAGGGTACAGAATACTCATGACAGCCTTCGCCCTCATCCTCATCTACTATGGACTAGACTCCATCGCGTCATCTTTTCTTCTTTAACGAACTTCAATTTTCATATAGATAAGGCTCTCTGCATTTTGGACTGGGCAATCACTGAAAACGACTGACTCTTTAGAAGTTCAGGATGGCTTGCAACTAGCCTCATAAGCTTCCGAGTTGAGAATTGACACTGCAGTAGTTCAAGAACTTCTTTGGCTGATAAGGAATCTAGGATGATTGACATCTCTCTGTCCCATTGTTCATCAGACAATCTAAGCCATTTCTTCTGGACGTTAAGCCCAACCTGAAAGTCGCTCCAAACTTCCTTTTTCCATGATTTTTCATATTCGTCAAACTGAACTTTCGGTGCACTAGCTTTATCGATTGCGTGTTTTACAGCTTTTCCTGCCATTCCGCCAAATTTAATGGCAAATCTGATTCCTTCAAGGAGGAGGGGATTTAAGTGCCCAGCAGAATCGCCGACAAACAAAACACGGTTCGATGTTGTGAAATTTCTCGGGCCTTGGCTTGGCACTACTCCAAAATGATATTCTAGTGGGCAAATTCTACCTAATTTCTTCAATGGACCCGGTCTTTTCTCCATAAGGTATGTGAGTTGTTTCAAAGGGGCCTTGTCAGATTCTGGTCTTCCAATTCCTACCCCGATCCTCACTCTATTTTCTCCCACTGGGAAAAGCCAAGCGTATCCTGCAGGAGAATACATCTGACCAACCATCAAAGCCCAGGTCTCCACATCAACTTTTTCCGCGTATGCTTCATATTCAGCACCCATTCCGAATCTCTCCCACTTATTTACTAAACCTAAACTTCTACCTACAACTGAGGAAAAACCGCTTGCATCAATCACGAAGCTTCCGTGGAAATCCAAACGACCAGATGAAGAGTTTGCAGCAATCTTTATTGCAGTTTTGCCATTTTCGTATGATGCAAAATTGACTTTGGTCCGCAAAAATATTTCTGCACCGAGCGCTGCAGCTTGATGCGCCAAATAATGATATAGTTTTCTGACATCCAAAGCGCATGCTTCGGCTTCAGGCGTCTCTAGGACATATTCTCTGCTGGGCGAGTATATTCCATATCGCTTAATCGGATTGTAAAGGTTACGTGGCAGTCCTAACTTCTCAATCTCACGGAGCCATGTCACGCCGCTGGTCCGTATGGTATCTGCTATGGCGGGATCCTTTTCGATGATAGCTACTCTTAAGTCTCCTTTGGCTGCTGCAGCCGCAGCTGAGAGACCCGCTGGACCTCCACCTACCACTAAAACATCAAATTTAGAAGCTATAGACGCCATGGTTAACCCTTGAAAACACATATATCTTTTTCAATACTTAAATACGTAATACTCTTTTGAGAGTGCGATGAAAACTTGAAGAAAGGCCCCGCATTAGTCTTGCTTATTAAAAAAGTTCCTCTTCCATACCCAGTCACACTCACAGCCCTTGAAGTTGTGATGCTTCTAGCAGAGTTGACTATTGCCATATCCATCAACATCTCTTGGGGGGATCTCTTTTCACAAGTCCCTCTTATACCTGTAAGTGTTATGGCTGTTCCCTATGTTTTGGGCGTCTTCTGCTGGGCATGGAAAACCTACGAACCAATGTTAAAGAAGATAGGTGGGGCTTTTGAAATAGAAGAATCGCACTTCAAACCTATTGTTGAAAATTACCTGCAGAAGGAAGTCTACAATGATAGTTACTGGTTAATAGCTTGTTTAGTCATCGGAGCGCCCTTCGTGATAATCTCAGACCTTGTGGTTTTGGCCACTGAGTGGATACAGTGGCCGCTTTTACGGTCAATGTTTTCTCAGCCACTCACCTTAGCAAACATTGTGATACTTGAAAGCACGTTAGCCTTTCTTCTGTCCATCGGAGCATATCTAGTGTTTATTCATTCCGGTTTGTGAAAAAGCTTGCTAATTATCCAATACGACTGAATATATTGGAGCCAGGTAGATTTCCAAAGCTTGAACCAATTGCCAAATTTTCTTTAAAAGGTGCTTTTGCATACTTTCTAGGAATTAGTGCTGCAACAGTTTTGACTACAGGGCCGAGTCTCTTCTTCATAGTTGTGGAATCAGTCCTTTTCGTACTCGGTTTGATCCTCTTCTTTGTACCGCAATATGCTCTCCATAAATCGATAAAGAAATCTAAGACAACAATGCTTGGTAGTGTATCTCAAAAATTTCAGGAAGAATATCGTAAGGAAAAGGATTATCTCAAAATCCTGACTTTTTGCACGCTTTTTGATGAAATAGAGAAACTAAGAGAATGGCCATTCACAGTGACTATTCTAAATCAGCTAATTGTTTCAGCATTTATTCCAGTTGTCACATGGATACTTAAAATTCTCAAGTTGTTTCCTTCCTAAGTGAAGTCCTACAAACTTGATAACTCTGTCTCACTGTTGAGTTAGGGGAGTATGGCGATTTTTAAGTCGCTCTTCGACGTGGAAAGTATCTGAAACGCCTCTCCTATTTCGTTTAACTTCATCTTTCGAGTCATAATTGGCTTAACGTCAATGGTTCCAGAAGCTATTAGGTTCAAAGCCTTCTTGAAGTGGGCGGGAGTCGCGTGAAAAGTTCCCAGAACCCTGGTTTCTCCATAGTGAAGCTGCTCCGTGCTGACTCTGATTTCGGTTTCGGGCGGACACCCGCCGAACATCAGAGCTGTTCCCCCCTTCCTGACCATTTTTAGAGCCTGCTCCCAAGTGGCGGGCGTGCCTATAGCCTCAATCACCATGTCCGCTCCGTAACCGTCTGTCAATTGCTTTGTTCTTTCGACCGTGTCTTCACGTTTGGCGTTCACGGTTTCGTCTGCTCCGAGTTCTCGGGCTAAGTTTAATCGCTCGTCGATGGTGTCGCTCACGATTATCTTGCCTGCGCCCATCTTCTTGACTGTGAGCATGTGGAGGAGCCCGATTGGTCCAGCGCCTATTATGGCTACCGTGTCTCCAAGCTTGACATTTGACTCTTCAACTCCGTGAAGCACGCAGGCGAGGGGCTCTGTGACCGCTGCCTCTTCGTAGGTTAGGTGAGGCGGAATCTCCTGTGTGTTTAGGGTGACTATTCTGGCTGGAACCTTTATGTATTCGGCGTAGGCGCCCCAGAGCCACATCATGTCCTCGCAGAGGTTATACTTCCCCTTTTGACACATCCTGCACCGCAGACAGGGCGAGCTGTTTCCCGCGCGAACCCTCATACCCTTCTTTAACCAGTCGACGCCTTCCCCAACCTCGACCACATCGCCAGACCACTCGTGACCGAACACTGTTGGCAGTTTGATTACGCCGGTCACGTAGCCTCTCTGAAAGATTTTGAGGTCTGTCCCGCAGGTTGTGGCCGCTTTGACTCTGACAAGAATTTCGCCAGCGCCAATTTCTGGAGTGTCAACGCTTTCTACTCTGAGGTCTTTCACTCCATAAAGCAGAGCAGCTTTCATTTTGTCTTCAGTCAAAGCCTATCCCGTCTACTTGTGAATTTGAAGTGTTAATAATAATCGTTCAGAGATTTAATCTGTTTCTTCACGGGTTCGTCACGACGACTTTCAGGCAGTCCTTGTTTTCGGCGGCTGTTTTGAATGCCTCTCGAATGCGGTTCAGTGGAAAACGATGCGTTACTAGCTCCTTCGCCTTGATTCTTCCAGAGCTTAGCAGCTGTAGGGCTGCTCTCGTTTCGACGTGAGAGGTCGAATAGGAAGGAACGACATTTATTTCCGAAAAGAATAGCCTGTGAGGACTAATGCGAGCGTACTCGCTGGGCTGAGTTGGCGCGAAGAGACAGAGGGTTCCACCGCCTCTGCAGACCTTGACGCCCTCCGACAACGCCTTGATGTTTGGTGCAGTGACTATGACGATGTCTGCGCCTCTCCCCACCGTGGCTGCTCTCACCTTTCTGTTCAGGTTCTCTCTCAGCGGATTCACCGCCAAGTCGGCTCCAAATCTTTCGGCTGCCTCTAATCTGTAGTCAACGAAGTCGCTCACAACGATTTGACTCGCGCCTGCGGTGCGCGCGAGCATGGCGTGGATTAATCCAGACGGACCAGCGCCAACGATGGCTACTGAATCTCCGGCTTGAATCTTGCACTTGTTCTGGGCTCTGATGCAGCAGCCAACAGGCTCGATGAGCGTGGCTTCCTCGTAGGAGAGGCTCTGCGGAATCTTCAATGTGTCGATTCTCAGGTTTGGAGCAGGCACCCTAAAGTACTGGGCGAAACCGCCCGGCTCGATGCGTGTCTTCCCGAATTGGGGACACATCGTGTAGTCGCCCCGCGCACAGTAGTGGCACTTGAGGCAAGCAACGTGGTGATGCACGAAAACTTTGTCGCCTGGTCGAAATTCTTCAACGCTTCCGCCTGTTTCGACGACCAAGCCTGCGGGTTCGTGCCCGAGAACGAGTGGGGCTCGGTTGCGAAGATACCATTCCATGAGGTCGGAGCCGCATATCCCACACGCCTTCATCTCAACCAGAATTTCGTCTGTTCCCATTTTCGGTTTGGGCAAATCCTGAATTCTGATATCTTTGAGGCTGTAATAGACTGCGGCTTTCAACTCGGTTCAGTCGTGTTTGAGATTCAAAACGCTCTTAAGCTTTTGGAAAATCCGTCATCAGCTTGGCAGTCTATTTTTGAAATGGCGTGATTTTGAATGATGAAGACTACACGCGTTCTAAAGCAGAAACATTAGGATTAGGTCAACGTAGTCTGCTATGAGGTGCGCTCCCCAGGCTAACAAGAGATTTCGGGTTCGTGCGTATATCAAGCCGTACAGAGAACTGTCTAGGAACACCAACAACATGTCGGTGATCACTGTATCCAATCGACCAGTAGCAAAGTGAGATAGCGTGAAGACGACGGACGCAATGATTATGGCAGAGTATCTATTGACGAACCAGCCTAGTCTTTCTTGGGCGAATCCTCTGAAGACGAGTTCCTCCAAGAAAATCGACAGGGTCATGAGTGGCACAAACATAAACATGGAAGCGAACCGACCGTAGCTCTCAGCCAACAACTCAACCCTGCTCCAAAAGCGCATGTATAATTCGGGATACCACAGTCGACTCCCCAAAACTACTACGAGCTGGATGACAACAGCCACTAGCACAAACAAGTGCCAGTTGGCTTTTAGATCGCTGCGAAGTCCTCGACGCTTGAAACCTAGTTCTTGCCAAGAACGGTGGCGGAGTCGCCGTTCCACCACAATGTAAAGAAAAGGTAAAAGGGTGTAAGCGAATTTGAACTCGGGAACAAACCAGAACACGAACTGAGCTATGACCATCACCGCTATCAACTCGAGAAGAACGGCGTTTTTCGCCAAGCCACTCACCGCACTCTGTTTCTCATGCGCGAAGAAAACTTATGATAGTATTTGTTTGGCGATCTTTATTCCGTAATCCTGACACATCTTAGAAACTTCTTCCTCGTTGTCTCCTGATGCTCTTATGACGCCTGGGACCATCGTTATTCCGTGATGAAAGCCAAACGCTATCTCTAACATTCTGATGCAGTCTTTGCCGTCTCTGCGTGTTCCTGAGGATGTAAAGCACCCGCCAACCTTGTCTCTCAGTTGATGCTCCTTCCTGTACAGGGTTATGGACTCATCGATGAGCTTCTTCACTTGCCACGCCACGTTGCTGAAATATGTGGGAGAGCCTATCACGATTCCGTCGGCTTCAGCCAAGTCGTTGAGGCTGCATTCCTCAACACTTTTCAACTTCACCGTGATTCCGAGCCATTCGGCTCCTTTGCCGATTGTTTCAGCCATCTTTTTGGTGTTGCCCGTCCCACTGTAGTATGCGATAAGTAGTTGCTTCGTCGCCAACTTCTTCACCCGCCTTAAATTAATATTGGAACTCGTGTATTAAGTGCAACGACACCTAAGAGACGGATATCTCTCTCATCTTCATGATAAAAGGTTATAAGCAGATGCCTCTATGATATAGGGCACATACAAGAACTGATTTTGAACAATCTGATTCTTGTTGAACCAAAAAAAGGAGTGAAATAGAGAGATGGCGTACAGAAGAGAGCCCAGAGAGATGCACAAGGCTACCTGCGCGGACTGCGGCAAAGAATGCGAAGTGCCGTTCAAGCCGGACCCGAGCAGGCCCGTGTACTGTCGCGAGTGCTGGGCGAAGAGAAGAGAAAGAAGACGATACTGAAGCTCGTAGCATTCTCGAAGCCCTCATCGGCTGAAGGTTTCTGACGAGCAGCAAAACGATGCACACTGCCTACTCTGAAACCCCATAGGACAAAGACTACACCGTACTTGAATCAAAGCTGGTCTCGCCTTGAAACCGAGTTTTTTTGTTTTGCAGCTTTTGCTGTGTTCTAAACTGTAGAGTTAAGTATCTTAGCCAATATTTTTTTCATGTGAAAAGGGAGGAGCCAAAACTCATGAAGAGGGTGTATGTGACAATAGCCTTCTTGACTACAATGACTGTTGCTGCTTTAGGCATCGTGATATGGACAAGGTATCTAGACGAATTAAGTGTCCTGAAACACGACACAAACCGCTGGGCAGTTATACAAGACGTAAACAGAGACCGCATGGCTGTGGAACCCCTCAGCGACGAAGTCTGGTCGCAACTCGTTCAACTGAGTCAGAGCGGAACCAGAAGATTTGTTGGCGGCATAGTGGAAAGATATGATAACAAGTGGGGTTTCCGCTTCAGACCAGACACGGTCACTGTTGCAGAGTTCACAGCCGAAGGGCTTCAAGCTACCATCCGCTACATAAGTGAAAACTTGAACAACTGGCTGAATGGTTGGGCGTATATCTCAGCCAAGGTTTTAGAAGTGCATTCCTAACTCCATCTAAGTCTTCTTGCGAAGAAGCAGCCAATTGTTCTCTCTGAAGTTGACTAGGGCGTAGTCGCCTCTGAGCTTCGTTCCGTGCAGCGTGAACTCGATTATCTTTTCCGTTCTGTTCTTAAGAGTGTAGGTGCCCCTGTCCCAGATTTCAACCGTTCCCGCTCCGTACATGCCTTCAGGGATTGTTCCCTCAAAGTCTATGTAATCTAAGGCGTGGTCCTCCACCAGAACAGCCAACCTTCTAACCCCCGGGGTTGTCGGGGGTTCCTTGGGCACAGCCCAGCTCTTCAACACACCCTCCATTTCCAAACGGAAGTCGTAGTGTAGATGCGTCGCCTGATGTTTTTGGATCACGAATCTGCCAGATGAGACTGTGGACAATGCGTGCACCCTCTGTCAAACATTAGTTTTCCAAACGATAAATACATAACTGCCCACCCTTATCTACTCTAAATCCAAAACCCACTTGAGAGAGGATAAACATGAAACTGGCTCGCTTTCTTCACTCACACCGAGAGTCTTGGGGAGTCTTGACGGATGACGATGTCTTGTCTCTGCCAACCTTAGCCGACTCTTTGAAAGTTCTCGTCCCCAACACGCTTGATGCCTTGATATCCCTGGACACGGAAAGTTTGCGTTTGATAGAGAAGTTGAAACGAGACGCCACTCAAGCCGAAATAGAGAAGGCTACACTGAAGCTAAGCGACGTTCAGATTCTGGCGCCTCTGCCCTCCCCTCCAAAAATAGTTTGCCTAGGCTTGAACTATCGAGACCACGCGGCGGAGCAGGGAGCCAGCCTGCCAGACGAGCCCCTCATCTTCATGAAGCCACGAACAGCCATAATCGGACCCGACCAACCGATAGTCAAACCGAGTTTCGTGCGCGAACTGGACTATGAGGCAGAACTAGCCATAGTGATTGGCAGAAGGGGAAAGGACATCAAGGTCTCAGACGCCAAAGACCACATCTTCGGTTACACAGCCTTCAACGATGTCTCAGCCAGAGACCTCCAGTTCAGAGACAAGCAGTGGACGAGGGCGAAGAGCTTCGACACCTTCGCGCCAATGGGTCCATGCGTAACCACAACTAACCAAGTTAAAGACGTAGGCAACTTGAGAATCCGAACAAAAGTGAACAATGAACTGAGGCAGAACTCAACCACCAAAAACATGGTCTTCAACGTCTACGAGATAGTTTATCACATTAGCCGAGTCATGACGCTGGAGCCAGGTGACGTAATCGCAACTGGAACGCCAGCTGGCGTAGCAAAGTTCATGAAGCCAAAACCTAAGTTTCTGTCACCCGGCGACTTAGTAGAGATAAAGATTGAAGACATCGGAGTCTTGAGAAACAAGGTTGAAACCCAAAGTAGCTGAGCGCGCCATCAAGTGAAAATTGAAGCGAAAAAAAGGGGGTGTTGGGGGTTTATGCTGCTCGTTCTATATGGGGACGAGGTGCATTCGCAAATTCCCATAGGGGCCCCTCTGGATCAGAGGCTGGTAGGCGTTAACTAAGCCGTAGTTGAAGTATAGGTCGTAGCCGGGTTTCCCGATGTCTAAAGCGCCGATTTGAAGGGCAATCCGCACCATTTCGGGGTTGAAGCCAGGATATCTACTTCGGATTAGTCCAGCTACTCCTGCTACGTGTGGGGCAGCGGCGCTTGTACCAGTCATCCAGACATATACTGCTCCATAGAAACCAGGAATCACAGAGAGCGGGCTCCAAGTGCTCAACACAAAGGCGTACCAGTATCTCCAGGCTGGAGGTTGCACCGGATGCCACAATGGCGGAGTAGCAGATGGGTCGCCGCCTGGAGCAGCTATTCCGTGCAAGCAGTCTCCGTAGTTGCTGTAGGACGCCTTGTTGTTCCAGATGTCGGTGCCGGTCACCGCGATGACGCTCGGAAGGTCTGATGGAATGTGACGGTACGGTTTAATGGCACCCATGTCGTAGTTCTCATTCCCGGTGGAGGCAACCATGACCAATCCGTTTGTGCATGCCCAGTTTGTAAGTCGGAGCAAGGCGTTGTAGAGCCCCTGATGTGTCTTGATGGATGTGTTCACGTACCCGCCGAAAGACATGGAGGCAACATCGATTCCGTTTACAACAGCGTAGTATAGTGCGCTCATAGCCCAGGAGAAGTAGCCCCAGCCGTCCTTGGTCATTACTTTAAGGTTCACTACACTTAGTGTTGGCCCTACGCCTACGATTCCTCCTCGGTAGTTGGGCCAACCGCCTCCGATCACACCAGCCACTGTTCCGGCGCAGTGAGTTCCATGTCCATTGTAGTCCATTGGGTCTTCGTCTATGACTCCGTCGAAATTCAAATCAACAAATGATGTGCTCAAGACCCAGTCATAGTTAGGAGCAATGTCTGGATGGTTATAATAGATACCTGTGTCCAGTATGGCAACCTTAACATTGGGGTCGCCGGTCGTTATGCTCCAAGCCTTGTCTGGTTTCGCATCGATGATCCACATGTTCCACTGATAACGATTGTAGAAGTAGTCTGTCACCACGAGACCTTCAGCAGTTGGCTCCGCCTCTGGGTATAGCTCTGGGTCTGAAGGAATAAGCTGCGTAAACTCGTCGATTCCTACGTCGATTATCTCAGGCCTTCCTCTCAGGCTGCTCTCAAACGTTGCACCGTCAACCGACACTGGTTTCGCCATGAGGACGCCAGCCTTTTGAAGAGTTGTTAAAACTCTTCCTCCGCAATCTTCCACGATTTGTTGCGCGTTGCTTGGAAGCTCTGCACCCGAGAAAACAGCCACGTAGACATTCTCTGGAGCAGACGCTCTAGAGACTAATGGAAACAAAGCCACAACAAAGAGAAACGCCAATGCGAAAGCAATGCTCTTCTTCCTCATTTTTTCTCCTCCCTTTATTTCAATGCGGTTCTATATGTGTGACCCTTCGAAATATGAGTTTTATGGAACTTAATACCATTTGCAAGAGCCCAACCATCTTGCTTTGTAAAGATTTTACTCTTCGTGTCAATTATCTGCAACTCTATGCCCAGAAAATGCTCCATTTGTAACATCGTTTAAGCTGTCTTGAATTAAAGCACACAAACACATATTAAAATAAGATATTCGAGATTCTTAACAAAACTTTTGCGTGAACTATTCAGAAAATAACGTGGGCCTCCACATGGCTTGCTTACACATGCAGGGAATGCACTGCCAAAAACCCTTCCTAAGGTTTCATTAACTTCTATCACGTCTTGAATCGACGTGGAGGCCCGTTACAGACTGAACGTGCCTTTCATCTATAGGTTCATTCTCAATTCCTGTTGAAAGAATCGCATGCGATGTTTCGTTTATGAGGTGTATGCTAAAGCTTTAACGTGGCACTCAAGGTTTATGAGGCTGATTGTCTGATTTTTTAACCCTGTTGTGTTGGTGAAGGGTTTATGGGTGAGAGCGCTGGCACCGTTGGAACGCTCCAGACCTTCAAGACAGTCGCCGACAATCCCTTGACCAGGAACGTTCTGAAGGCGCTCTCCAAGGACTGCCGAAAAGATGGCGCCAACAGGTTGGAGGTGGCGCTTGAACTCTATGTGGGCGCAAAACAGAACGCCTGCCTCTCTTGTAGGCTTTCGCGCAAAGTTATTTCGCCAATTCTTGGTGTGGCTTGCAGAGCTTTTGGAATAACTGATGAGCAGTTGAAGGAGAAGTTTAGAGATGTGTACTGGCGGCGGGGGCTCGTGAACGTTATAAAGGGCATAGCGTGGTTCGGTGTCCGCCATCCCTATATTCCTGGTGCCCCATTTCAGGTTGTCTGGAACATAACAAAGGCGTGCAACCTCAGGTGCCTCCACTGTTACGAGGATGCTGGCGCACGTGGAGAGGACGAGCTCTCCACGGAAGAGGCTCTGAAGGGAATCGACATACTTGCAGACGCGGGCGTGCTCATACTCGCTTTTTCTGGCGGAGAACCCACAATTCGCCCAGACATCTTAAAATTGATTAAGTACTCCACCGACCGCGGCATGTTTGTGGCTGTAGCCACAAACGCCGTTGCGTTTGCCTCGCGCAAAAAGGTGCAAGAATACAAGAAGGCAGGGCTTAAATTCACTCAAATAAGTTTGGACGGATTGAACCCTGAAACCCACGACAAATTCAGGGGCGTGCCAGGAACGTTCAAGAAAACCGTTCAGGGAATCAAGAACTGTGTCGCTGAGGGCTTGTTCACCGAGATCGCCGCCACCGCAACCCGCTTCAACTACGAAGAGATTCCAAGAATGATTGATTTTGCGGGGAAGCTGGGCGTCAAGTGGTTCATGCTGTACAATTTCGTGCCGACTGGCAGAGGAGTAGACATAATGGGATCTGATTTGACGCCAGAGGAGAGAGAAAGCATTCTGAGGGTTTGCTGGAACAAGATGAGAGTCGGCGGAGGCATAGATGTGTTGTCTACGGCTCCCCAGTTTGCCCGAATCGCCCAAGAGATTGAGGCTCAGTCGACAATAACATGCGAAACTGGCGGCTATGTAGTCCCCACTCACTTCTACAATCCGAAACTGCCCGGTGAGCTCAAGCGTTTGGCGGAATTCATCGGGGGTTGTGGCGCTGGTCGATTCTACATGTCTCTTGAACCAAACGGTGACATCTTCCCTTGTGTTTTCTTCCCTCACGAAGAATCGGTTAAGGTGGGCAACCTCTTCAAGGACGACTTTGAACACACCTGGCGTCACTCCAAACTCTTGTGGGCTCTCAGAGACAAGGACAAGTTAGCCCTAAACTGTGGAGAATGCCGATACCGATATACCTGCGGAGGATGTCGAGCGAGGGCGTACAACTACTTCAGGGACATCCACGCACCAGACCCGGGCTGCCTTCGAAACAAGGATTATTGGAACAAGGTTCAAGAACAAATGAAAGTAGAGCACTTTGAAAGGGAAACCGAGAGCAGAGAAGCCCTTCTGCAAAAAGTTTAGAGAACATCACCTCAGCCATATGTGGCGAAGAACAAGAGGAGAGGGTCATCAAATCGTTTTGCTAGGCTATGAGTAGGTGGGTGTCTAGGCGCTCCACCCATTCTACCTCTCTAACCGTGATTCTCATCGTTTTCTTTTCTGGTGTCCTGAAATATAGGACGCTTCGACTGTGGCTGTCTTCTTTTGGAGTCGCATCTACCACGAGCACGTTGACTATGACGGAGCCGTCTCTGAGGTGGAGGTTGACCTTGCGTCCAACGTGAGAACGAGCCGAGTTCAAGTCAAATCTTAGCACGGCTTTTCACCATTCGAGGTCTTTGTCGGCGATCTGTTTCCAGCAGTGACGACAGATAGGCAGCGTCTTGTTTTTGTAGTAAATGTAGAGCTCTATGTCGGTGTTTCTGCAGTCACCGTTCCAAGGGTTTCTACAACTCTCACTCATCCTACTCATAGCCTATCCTCAACTGGTCAGTCAAAGAGAGCGAATTTAAATCAGTCGACGCAACGTCAAGGCGGAGCTTGGAGAGAGCGAGGTGAAAGTGAAAAGATGGCTAGATTTGCTTCACCATCTTCAACCGCTGTCACTCGATTTGTCTCTGACGCCAGGTGTTGTAGGGGCACTGTCTCCAGCAGTAGGTGCTTCCTTTTAAGGAGCAGGTTTTGCACTCCGCGCTGTCGAAGGGTCTAGGCCTGCGAATCCTCCTGGCCAAACTCTGTGCCTCAAAGAAACCAACGTTTCACTGAGTGATATAGCTCTATTGGGTCAAACCATAAAATATCAGTTTACCGTCACTGCGCCCTGAAACCCATCGTTATTGAAGATTCGCGTGTCTTTTTCCTATAAGGAAATCGACCGAGAGATTCGATTCTTATGTAGGTAGTCTATGAAAGACGGTAGCTTAAACTCCTTCCTGTAACGCTGCAGATCAACGTTCGTTTCTATTTCCCTCGTATCAATTTCTCCCAGATTCTGTTTCTTGGCTAGCTGCAAATAGCCCACCGTGCTAGGATCTATTCCCATTAAGTAGGCGGCTACGGCGTCACAACTTACTGGATTTTCGGAGGCCAAGACCAAGCCCATGTGTACAGGAGTTCCATGCGTGGGCGCGTCTCCCTCGCTCGCAACAACAGCATCAATGATCCCCAGCTTGGGCGACAGCTTCTTACAAAGTGCGATCAAGCGGTGCTCGAATCTGTCAAGAGCCGACCAATATTGGGGAAGGTCTGAAAAATCGCACTGCGATAGCTCAGCGTGGATCTCCCACTTCGTTGCCGTTTCGTGGTCCGCTGTAGGCTTGGGCTTTAAGCAACCCATGAGATTCTTCACACACGCGGAGATTGTTGTGAACTCGTGAGTCTTGAGCACTGGCACTGATATCGAGTAATCAGCATTGAGCGCCGTTTTGGCTACACCAAACACTTTATCGTAGAGCTTGACCCTTTCAAACGAGTCGGTGTTCAAATCGAAGAGCTCAACCCCGTACTTATCCTCGAGCTTAGAGTAACCGGCGAACTCAAACAACTCCTGTGTCGAGTCGGGCGTTAGACGCGTGGAGCCGCAGCAACCCTCGGCTATCGTTATA
>Ga0315306_10000198_pt1 | contig 29467 bp, 28 predicted proteins | sample TDP1_MG_FD_203803 | JGI IMG/M metagenome (GOLD analysis project Ga0315306, IMG submission 203803) | Freshwater sediment microbial communities from Lake Towuti, South Sulawesi, Indonesia - TDP1 | ecosystem: Environmental > Aquatic > Freshwater > Lake > Sediment | place: Indonesia: South Sulawesi... | reverse complement strand
GGAAATAGAGTTAATTGAAGCCCTAAAACAGAAGATCACCCAAAGCATAATTCACGACCTGCGGCAGAAAGGCGAATGGGTACGAACCACTGAGAAGATATTGGCTCGTGAAATTGACCCGTACTCTGCCGCAGACAATCTGCTGAAGCGCAAGTCCAAATCCTCATGAAAAATTGAGGAGTGCCTGAACGTGCCAGAACACAAGCTGGAGAAAGGCTTAGTTCAAGTCTACACCGGAAGCGGCAAAGGCAAAACCTCAGCGGCATTTGGCGCCGCACTACGAGCGATCGGAAGAGGCATGAAAGTCTACATCATTCAATTCATCAAGGGCGGCTTCGACTACGGTGAACTATACAGCGTCAAGAGCCTTCCCAACTTGAAACTAGCTGCCTTTGGACGAGGCAGATTTATCACCGAATCCCAGCCGCTCAAAGAAGACATCCAACAGGCACGGGACGGACTGGAACTGGCTCAGAAGGTGGTGAACAGCGGCGAATACGACATGGTAGTGCTTGACGAAATAAACGTGGTGTTACATCTCAAAATGATAAGCGTTGATGACGTCATCCAATTAATCAAGAACAAGCCCAAGCATGTGGAACTGATTTTAACTGGCCGCAACGCACCAGCACAAATCGTTGAAGTCGCAGATCTTGTAACCGAAATGAAGGAAATAAAGCATCCATACGCCGAGGGAGTTCCGCCGAGAAAGGGAATAGAATACTGAACTTCTTCGACCTATTTGAGCTCTTTTACCATCGATGTTCCTTCGATATTCTGAACGGTTATTATGTTGACTTCCTTTTGAGCGAAGGTGATCTGGCTGGGCGTTATTACTAAGTATTGAGAGTCGGAGCCGGTGATCGAGGAGACAATCATCTGAGCGATCACCTCTCTGTTCTTGGGGTCCATGTGCATGTCATATTCGTCTACAGCTCTGAATGCAGAGCGCACATGCTGCTGAAGGGCTAGGAGAAACATTATTGTCGCCGTGCTTCTCTCTCCCCCACTCTGAGTATAAGCATCTAGCGGCAAAGGTTTGGCACCTCTGAAACCCACGTAGATTTGCAGCCCAGCCGCTTCAATGTCTTTTTCATTCATCAAGCGAACTTCGCCCTCAGCCATTGCGTTGGCTAAAATCGTCTTATACTGCACGTTAACGTGGTCTAGCAAGGTTTGAATAACTGTGTGCCATGCCTCCATGCGAGTTCTCACTTCGGCTAGGGCTTTCTCTCTGTTTTCAGCAACGAGTTGAGCCTTGTCTTTAAGCTCCAAGTATAGTTTTGAATAAGATTCGTACATGCGTTCTATGTCTTCGGAAACGTCTGCCAACGCTGCAATATGACCATCTGTTAGGCGAATTTCATCTGAAATCTCTTCAATGCTCTTTATAGCAGCGATTTTGGATCCTGATTCTTCAGCACGCCTTATTTCAACATTCAGCTCGTTTTGTGCAGCTTGAAGCTGTCGGTTCAGTTTGTCCAAAACTTTGTGCGAGGTCTCCTTCTGGTGTTGAAGCAGAGCAGAGCGAATCTTGTCGTCGAGAAGCATTTGGCTGGTTTTTGCCATCTCACTGTCTGTCTTGTTCATGTTGGATTCTACGTCTGTTATCTGATTTTCAAGCGTTGTGAGTTGTCGGCTTGAGTCTTCAATCTGCTGCTTGAGGCTTTCATTCTTAACGTCAAGCTGGCGGGTCCAAGCCTCCTCAATCTGCTCGTATGCTTTTCTCATCTCAGTAAATTGAGCTCGCAAGTCAGTGGGGTTTACCTCTTGTAAGATGTGACTCTGCAGTTGCTCCAATTTATCTAAATAGCCCTTGGTGGCGTCCCTATGCGTATCCGACCAAGCTTGCGTTTCCTTCAGTGTCTGATTGGACAGAGTAAGTTGGGATTCATGCTTTGCCTTTTCACGCTCTAACCCAAGCCGCTCCTCAAACAGTCTAGTCCATCTCAACTTGGCTTCGTTGAGCACTGACTGCGAATCATCTAACTTGCTCTCCACTTTCTTTGATTCGTCCTCGAGCCTTTCGATTTCCATCTGTTCTTTTTGGATCTCGCTCTGAATGTCGCTGACTGCTTTTTCCTTTTTTGCCACCTGCGCCCAAGCAAGTTCACGTTCCAAGAAGCGCCGCTTCATGATTAACTGCTTCTTCTGTTGATATCGGTCGTATTGCTCACGCCAATAAGCCAATGTTTGCTCAGCTGACTCAAGCAACTTGCCTACAGATTCCTCTTCGCTCAACACTCGGCTCAGCTTGCGCTGGGCTTCAAGCACATTACGGCGATAAGACTCGAAGCCTACAGCAGCTTCAACCATACGCAGCTTCTCTTGGGGCTGCAAGGCAATGAACTGCTCAGTCATGGCTTGATGCATCAGGATAAGCATGTTGTCTGGGTCAACATCTAACTTGGACATCAACCTTTCAACATCTTGCTTGGTTGCCGCCTTATTGTCAAGTTCAAACCAGTATTTTCCATCCCTGCGCATAACTCGTGTGAGAAAGATTTGGTCTTTGTCGATTCTCGGTATGGGACGACGGTTAGCTTTGAATGTATTGTCAAGAATGAGTGTGACGCGTGCTTGGTCTTTGCCCCAGCGTATGAGGTCGCTAAGCTTGCGGGAGCGTTCAGTGTAAGATTGCCCAAGCGCCACCGATATGCCGAGTAGAATGGATGATTTTCCTGCGCCGTTTGGTCCGCAAACTACGTTTACGCCTGAATGAAATGGGATGCGGGCGTATTCATACGACATGAAGTTCTCGAGGATGACCTCTTGAATCAGCATTGGCGCAGACCTTTTTCGACAGCGTATAAAGGCATAATCGAGGTTAATAAGGAGTTTTTGTGCGCTTTCCTAGCCAAAAATGGCTTAGTGGACAAGGGCTTTTTGCAGAAATTCGTCTAAGGAGCTACGGTTTAGGTTCAGTCCAAGCTTCTCCTGCGGAATGCCCATGGCTAGGCCAAGCAATTGAGTATAGTAAACGACCGGCATGTTGAGTTTCGCGCCTGTCGTGGCGGCTGCGCTCTTCTGCCTAAGGTCAAACATGTTTTGGCATGATGGGCAAGAATCAATCAAAGCGTCGGCACCAGACTCTTGCACTGCCTTAAGCTTCAGTCCCGTAAACGTAAAAGCAGCATCAGGATGCGAAAGCATTAGCATTGCACCGCAGCAGTCCAGCTTCTCAGGATATGGAATGCTCTTGGCGCCCAACCATTCAATTAGCTCATCGAGCTTCTGCGGGTTCTCAGGGTCGTCAACAGTGCCAATGCTGCTGGGTCTGAGTATATGACAGCCATAATGAACAGCCAGCTTCAAGCCGCTTAGCTGGTGCGTTACATTTCTCCTTATTGTATCCTCTCCAATCATATCATGCAGAAAGTCAATCGTATGCCAGATTTTTATTTTGCCGGAGTACTGCAAGTCTTCTTCCTTGAGCAAAGCGTTAACTTTCTCTCGTAGCTTCTCATCATGGCTCAAAAAATGCTCAGCTTCAAACAACGATAAATGGCAACCATTACACACGGCTAGCAGATCCGTGAACCCCATCTTCTCGGCGATAGCTAGGTTTCGGGCTGCAAGATAAACAGCAGCAACCATGTTAACACTCTGAAGCGGCGTCCCACAACATGACGCGTTGTCTAACTCCACCAACTCAACGCCTAAACGAGGCATAATCTCTCTCACAGACATTTCATAAGCGTACTGCATCGTAGGAATGACGCAGCCCCAGTAAACAGGCATCTTCAAGGACTAGGTGCCTCCAGACTGAGTCTGCTCCAAAACCTTCATGAACGCTGCTTTGAACCGCTCATCGGATTCACGAAACTTGGGCAAGTCTAGCTTATCACGTTCAATCTTCTCGAGCTTGCGAGTTATGGTAGCCTGCGGTCTCGAAACGTGCCCACATTCGAGAATCATACTCAAATCATGAAGGTAGCTCTCGGGCACTTTTGCTTCCTTTTCTACAGCCAGATTTCTCAGAGCCAAGATAAGATCAACAGGCGCCACAGCCTGGGGGCAACGCTCCTTACATTTCAGACACGTTGCACATGTCCAGATGATACCAGAGTTAACCAACTCATCAATGAAGCCTGCCTTGGCCAAAGCCACAATCTCATGCGGCTTCAACTCAAGCATCTTCATTGATGGGCAGCCGCTTGTGCACTTGATACATTGATAACAATTGTAGGGCTTGTGCTCTCCGATCTTGCTCAAAACGTGGAGCCTTAATCCAGCATCGGGTTTTTTGGAAGTCATCTGGTCTGTGATGGTCATAGAACTATTGAATGAACCAGCGTGACCTTATAGACGTTTTGTTGTTGGTTCATGTCAGGAGGAGCATCACAATATTTTTCTTTATGGCATCTGTAACCTAATGTCTTAAAGCACTCAGTCAACGTTGGAATCAATGATGCCGAATCAACATGCAGCCCTGATCATTGGCGGAGGCATCACGGGGCTACAAGCCAGCCTTGATCTAGCCAACCATGGCTTCCAAGTCTACCTCGTTGAAAAAGAAGCAAAGCTTGGAGGAGCCCTGAAGAGTCTATACAAACTATTTCCTACAATGCGAGACGCTGAGGAGGTACTGAACCCGGTTATTGAAAAGGTCGCCTCTAATTCTAATATCAAAGTCTTCACTCAGGCAGAGGTTCATGATCTTCAAGGATCAATTGGCAACTTTGAGGCAGAAATCAGGCTTATTCTAGGCTCAAACACACCAGCGCTAGACCAGAAGATTCGTGTTGATGTCATTATAGTTGCGACGGGCTTTCGCCAATACGATGCACACAAGCTCGGTCAATACAAGTACGGGGAGCACAAGAATGTTATCACAGGCTTGGAATACGAGGAAATGTGCAAGGTCAATGGTTACACTCAGGGCAGAATATTACGCCCTGACAACGGGCAAAAGCCCAAGAGCGTCGTCTTCATCTTGTGTGCGGGCTCGCGAGACGAAAAACATCTGCGCTATTGCTGCAATCTAGGTTGCTTGAACGCCGTTAAACACGCGCATCTTCTCCGAGAGCAATATGACAAGGAAGTTGACGCTTACGTTTGCTACATCGACGTGCGCGCAGTCACCAAGGCAGGAGAGCAGTTCTACAACACAGTGCGAGCTGAAGAAGTAGAGTTCATTCACGGGCAACCGTCAGAAGTTCGACAAGCAGCAGATGGCACGCTCACACTAGACGTGTACGACCAAGCAACAAGCAAGCTGCTGTCCATAACCGCCGATTTAATCGTCTTAGAAATGGGGTTGCAGCCCAATGTTGAAATCGCTGACAAACTTGGACTGAAACTTACTGAAGACGGCTTCATAGAAGAGAGGGATCCGCAGCTATCAGTCAGCGAGACGAGCGTTGAAGGCATATTCTTAGCTGGCGCTGTGCAACAGCCTATGCACTCTTACCAAGCCGTGGTTCACGCTTCAGCCGCAGCACTCAAAGCTATGTCTGAAATGCAGGCTCGTTAAAGCGGCATCAAAAATCAACAAGCGGCTCATGAGAAAGTGCGCAGGTTGCGTTTCAGTGTATTTAGGGCTTCATCTTTCAGGGCGGCATATTTGGCGCTCATTCGTTTTGCGTCTTGCGCGCGCATGCCTTGTTTGATTAGTTCTTTTTCGAAGGCCTTTTTGGCTTTCCGCACGTTCCAGCCCAAGGTCAAATAGATTAGGAACAAGCTAGACAGTAGTCTAACCATGTTGGCTGCGCCACTTATTACGCTGACAATGAGTAGACTTCTCCCCTCGCCCATAGGTACTCCACTCCGTACTGACCAAAAGCTAGAAAAAGCGGAAATGTTATTCCTCTTCCTCGGCTTCTCTAGCTCTCCCAGCCAGCTTTTCTTTGACCCTTCTTTCGATCTCTTTCTCTAATTCCTCAGCTTTCTCTCCTGAGATCGTGACCTTGCCTTTTGGGCCTGTCTTTTTCAATATGTCTCCTAGGCTGGTGAACACGCCAACGTAGTCCTCGGTCATTTTAACTGCCACGTTGTCAGGCATGCCACTGTCCTTCAACTCCTTGTAGAAGGCGGCTGCCGCTTTCCCCATGCTCCTGCCTGCCTCCTCTGAAAACACTGCTGCGATGATACTCTTGATCAACGTTGGAAGTTCAGTTGAAACAGCCCCAATAATCTCCTTGATCTCCTCTACATCTCTCACTCCGGTTTTCTTCTTCTCTGGTCTTTCACTCAACAAGATTTCACCTCCAACTGCTATGATTAACAATCAAGTTAACTCTTTTGGAAACCTGTTACACCATTTTCTGCAGTATCTTTTGTGCTTCAACTTTTCCGAGTTCAACCTCCAACAGTACAGCTTCAACTAGCTTTCTCGCATTCTCGTCATATAGGCAAGGCTTGACATCGCTAGTTTCATTTGAGTCCATTGAAAACAGATCGTGAACATTACCAATAATACCGAACAATATGTTTCTCACAAACCCTGATCTGCTTGCACCCTCACCTTTTCTTCTTAAATCCATGTTGTTTCACCTCTGATACTATATGAGGACTGGACACACGACTTATCTATCGTGGAAAAAAGTGGTCAGATTATTGATCACTTGATGTTTCAACTAGCTCGTACGCGTTGCCGAACCCCTCAACCTTGAGGACTACGCCATCCTTTTGCAACCGTTTCAAACGCTCTCTAATTATTCTTCTCGACGCCTTGCCCCGCATCGAAGCCACTTGCCTAGTAATAGCTGAAGTGTTTAAGCGTCCACGCATAGCCAAGGCTTGAACAATGCAGCGTGAAATGTCATCCTGAGCGATAGTCTTCCGCTTCACGTATTCCTGTGCTGTTCGAAAGCGAGCCATCACCTTCAAAGGTTCATCGTAAAGTCCAACACCTGCTCTCAGCACCTTCAGCGATGGAGCTAAGGAGGAATACTCAGGGTTTTCGAGAATGAGTGCTTCAAGAGCATCCAATCTCTTCATTATCAAATCGAGCTTCCTACTTAACTCACTTAGACGGTCTGTGTCGCCCTGTGCGCTCATTGCCTAAACGCCACAAGCAACCACACTATTATCACGACTAAATTTAAAGATGAACACAGTCACCTCAAGGTCTAGCAGTTGACTCAAGGGTTAAATCTCTCCTCAAGATTTAACTTGTGAAGTCATCTAGTTTCTATGACACCACGCTTGGAGGATTGCATTCACTCTGAAACGCCGCTTTCCAGAGAGCGAGTATCATGTTCCCTTTTTTGATGAAGTAGGCTACGTCAGGAAGCAATGCCCTAGTTGCGGCGAATATTACTGGGCACTCAACCCTGATCAGCAATCCTGTGGTGAATCCACGCTTCAGGGATGCGCCACGCTTTCATTCATAGGTAATCCGCCTATGCGCAAGAGCTACAGCCTTAGCGAAATGCGAGAAGCTTTCCTTTCCTTCTTTGAAAGGCATGGACATGAGAGAGTCAAACCTTATCCAATTGTGTCGAGATGGCGTGATGATCTCTACTTCACCAGTGCCAGCATAGTGGATTTTCAACCCTATGTAACAAACGGCGTTGTTCCTCCTCCAGCTAACCCGCTTGTGATCAGTCAGCCTTGTATTCGATTCGTTGATGTGGACAATGTTGGGCCCACTTTTGGACGCCATGCAACCATATTTGAAATGGGCGGACACCACGCCTTCAATTATCCAGACAAAGAAATTTACTGGAAAGACGGCACAGTGAGATACCAGCATGAATTCCTAGCCAAGGACTTGGGAGTAAGATCGGAAGAAATCACTTACAAAGAAGACTTTTGGTCTGGAGGAGGAAACGCTGGACCCGATCTGGAAACCATAGTACGAGGACAGGAAATCGACACGTTAGTGTTTATGAAATTCAAAGTAGCTGACAACGACCTAGTCGAACTGCCCATACACACCGTGGACACAGGGTACGGCATGGAAAGATACACTTGGCTGTCGCAAGGAACATTGAGCTGCTTTCACGCGGTCTACGGCTCCATCCTAGACGAAATCATGAAGCTAGCAGGAATAACCAACATCGACACCAAACTACTAACAAAAGCTGCAGAGCAGTCAGGGCTCATGATTCTAGAGAAAGCCGCAGACCGAAGCCAATCGAGAGAAAAGGTCGCGAAGAATATGGGAATCGATGTGGCCATGCTTACCAAAACTATGGTTCCAATTGAGAACTCGTTCGCAGTAGCCGACCACACCAAGTGCTTGGCTTTTATGCTAGCTGAAGGCGTTGTCCCATCTAATGTGAGAGCAGGTTATTTGACCCGTCTTATTCTAAGGCGTACCTATCGTCTCTTGCGCGCGCTAAACATTGAAGAAAAACTGTTTGACATCGTTGACAAGCAAGTCACGCTCTGGTCTTCGGATTTCCCGCATCTCAAGGATATGAGAGATGAAATTCTCACCATGCTCAAGGTTGAACACGAGAAATACACTGAAACCTTGAAACGTGGAAGCCATCTGGTCAAGCGTGTCGCTGCCGAACTGAAAAAAAATAGAATCAAAGAAATGCCTGAGGAAACTATGGTTCAACTCTACGATTCGCACGGACTGCCGCCTGAAGTAGTAGCAGAATCAGCGAAAGACGAAGGCGTCGGTGTTAAAGTGCCCGAAGACTTCTACGCCAAAGTTGCAGCGCAGCATCTGCAGGAACCACCTGCAGTTGAAGAAGAACCAATAAAAGGAATAGAAACTGCGCTCTCCGGCATTCCAGCCACGAGAACACTTTACTACGAGGACCCTTACATCCAAGAATTCGAAGCAAAAGTGCTACGCGTCATTGACAGCAAATATGTCGTGTTCGATCAAACTGCGTTTTATCCTGAGGGCGGGGGACAACCAGCAGATCATGGCACAATCAAGTCTCATGAAGGAAACGCAGAAGTGATAGATGTTCAGAAAATGGGCAATGTAATCGTTCATGTTATGAGGGGCGAAGTCCCAAGAGAAGGCGACGAAATAACAGGCAGCATTGACTGGAATCGTCGATTCAGTTTGATGAAGCATCACACTGCGACACATGTCATAATGGGCGCAGCCAGACGAATTCTAGGGCAACATGTTTGGCAGAGTGGAGCGCAGAAGGAAGTTGAATCCTCAAGACTGGACATCTCCCATTATCAACGTCTAACAGCCGATGAAATAAACAGAATCGAGCAACTCGCAAACGAAGCTGTGATGCGGACCATACCGGTTGAGGTATCAGTGAAGTCGCGGATGGCGGCTGAGAAGGAGTATGGCTTTCGGCTTTATCAGGGTGGAGCGGTTCCAGGAAAAGATGTTCGTGTGGTCAAGACAGGCGATTGGGAAGTTCAAGCTTGTGGCGGAACACATGTTAGAAACACCGGTGAAATTGGACTCGTGAAGATATTGCGCACCGAACGCATACAGGACGGCGTTGAAAGAATAGTTTTTAGCGCTGGCATTAAGGCGCTTAAATCCGTTCAGAAAGACGAGGAACTGCTCACGAAGGTCTCGGAAAAACTCAACGTGCAGCTAGAAAAGCTTGAGTCCGCTATTGAACGACTTTTGACAGAATGGAAAGAGGCACGGCGCGAACGAGAACGCCTACTGAAAGAGATTGCCGAAAAAGAAAGTGCAACCTCGGCAGAAGGCAAAGAGTTGATGGCTGTTCAAACAATCGCAGGGGTGAAGCTTGCTGCTAGACGTTTTGAACCACTTGATGCGGACCGGATGATAAAAACCGCCAGCGAACTAGTCAAGAGAGACCCTTCTATCGTTGCTGTGTTCTATGGAAAAGATGAGAAGATTGCAAGAATTGTCGTGATGGCTGGCAAGCAAGCGTTGAAAAAGGGTATAGACTCTCGCATAATCGCCAACGAAGCTGCGTCGAAACTTGGGGGCGGAGGAAGCGGCAAGCCTGAATTCGCACAGGGAGGTGGAACCCAGATCAGAAAACTCTCAGAAGCAATCGAAAGAGCCGAGAAAACTGCCAGAAAACAGCTGAAAGAAGAGAAATGAATGATTATTAGGACTTTTAGGGAAGACGACGAACAGTCAGTACTGTCGCTAGTCAACGCAGCCTACAGAAACTTGGAGAAACTCAGAGCAGAGCGACTAAAGATGTTCACGTCTCCTCCCAACTATAATGCTGATGGATTTTTCATTGCCGAAGAAGAAGGCATGCCAGTAGGTTGCATTGGAGTGTTCAACCTCTCCGCCGAGAGATACTTGTTGCTGCAGTATCTTGCGGTTAGGGAAGCGTTTTCAAATCTCCGCATTGTTGATGGCTTGATACAAGCCGCGTTGAACTATGCATTTTCTAGGCAACCCAAGCTTGTGAAAGCCGTCACGCCGACCATTCAACCATACGTTGAAGCATACCAAAGGTTCGGTTTCACGCCTGTGAGAAGGATACTTCGAATCGCTTGGGATCTTACGAAGCCACCTGAGGAAAAGCCTCGAAGTTGCCTAGCGGTTGTGAATGAGATCTGCGAAGAATACATAGATGAAGCATCGAAAGTGTTCGTAGAAGGTCTACTACCATACTGGGACTGGTATATTGAGGAAGGCGGAGGAAGAGGGTCAGTCAAGAAGAGAGTGGCTGAAGGGATGAAGGAATATAGGCATCTCGCTGCCAAAGTCGATGGAAAAATCGCAGGTGTCGTGGGCGTGTTTCCGCATCCAGAGAGCGATGAGGCTGCGTTCTCAGGCGTGATAGTTCTCCCTGAATTCCGAAAGAGGGGGATCGGCTCGGTTTTGATGAATGCAGCGTTGGATAGAGCTAGGCAGCTTGGCTGCAGAAGACTTCACGTTCACACTCTGGCTTATCTTGACTCTTTGGCTCCTGGAGCAGTTCTCTACCTCAAATCAGGGGGAAGAATCGAGGCGGAGTACCTTCAGCTCGTCAGGACCTCAGGAAACTGAGCTCTGAAGCGTAAAGAATTAATGCAAGTGTTGCGTGGGTTATTAGTTTGGTGCTGGAAATGAGGGATCGCTACCTCAATAGATGTTGACAAAACCTTTAATATCCCAGCTTCTAATCCAGAAGCCTTTATGGCGTTTTTGAAACGAATCGAGCAAAAATGGCAGCGCAAGTGGGAAGAAGCCAGAATTTTCGAGTCTGACCCAGACCCAAAAAAGCCCAAATGCTACATAACAGTTGCCTATCCCTATCCCAACTCTCCACAACACATCGGGCACGGCAGAACCTACACGTTGGCAGATGTGCACGCACGATACATGCGCATGAAAGGCTACAACGTGCTTTTACCAATGGCGTTCCACTACACAGGCACTCCTGTCCTAGCTATGTCTAAACGCTTGGCAGAGAAAGACCAAGACCTAATCGACGACTTCATCAACATCTACAAGGTGCCAGAAGAAAAGCTCAAAGAATTCGCTGAACCCTTCAAAATGGCACGCTACTTTCATCAGGAAATTAAGGCTGGCATGAAAGCAATCGGCTACTCAATCGACTGGAGACGTGAATTCACCACCATTGATCCACATTACAACCGCTTCATTGAATGGCAGTTTCAGAAACTACGCCAGAAAGGCTACATAAGCCGGGGTAGCCACCCAGTCGGCTGGTGTCCAAAAGACGGCAACCCGGTAGGTCAGCACGACACAAAAGGCGATGTGGAACCCGAAATTGGCGAGTTCACCCTAATTAAATTCAAGTACGATGATTGGATTCTGCCTGCTGCTACACTGCGTCCGGAGACTGTCTTCGGCGTTACAAACATGTGGCTGAACCCCAAAGTCGAATACGTGAAGGCTCAAGTTGGCGACCAAAAGTGGATAATAAGCAAAGAAAGCGCGGAGAAACTGCGATACCTGAACCGAAAGGTAGTTGTGCAGGAGACTTTCAAGGGAAGCGAACTGATAGGCAAGAGAGTTGAGAACCCAGCGACTGAGAAGAAAGTTCTGGTTTTTCCAGCTGACTTCGTTGATCCCAAGAACGCCACAGGCGTCGTGATGTCTGTTCCGGGGCATGCTCCGTATGATTACGTGGCTTTGGAGAGCTTAACGAGGGCCTCTACGCAGCTAAAAGAATACGGATTAAAGCCAGACATTGTCGCCGCTGTCAAACCAGTGTCAATCATCTCAGTTGCAGAGTACTCCGACATTCCTGCAGGCGATGTGACCAGGCAGATGGGAATCAGAAGCCAGTTAGATCCGAAGCTGGAAGACGCAACTAAGGAAGTCTACCGACATGAGTTTCACAATGGCATAATGAAACCGAACACTGGCAAGTATGCTGGCTTGTCTGTGAATGAAGCTAAAGAAAAAGTCAAACAAGACCTCATGGCTGAAGGCAGGGCTGAAACCATGTACGAGTTACTGAACAAACCTGTGGTGTGTCGATGCGGAACCGAATGTCTAGTCAAAATCTTCGAGGATCAATGGTTCATCGACTACGGCAATTCCGAGTGGAAAGCGAAAGCGCACAAAGCTCTGGCCCAGATGGAGATTCTGCCCGAAGAACTACGAGCCGAATTCAACAACGTTATAGATTGGCTACATGAAAAGGCTTGTGCACGAAAATCGGGCATGGGCACCAAACTGCCTTGGGATCCAGAGTGGATTATAGAATCCTTGTCTGACTCCACAATCTACATGGCCTATTACACAATAGTCGAACTGGTAAAGAAACACCATATAAAACCAACACAACTAAGCGACGAAGTCTTCGATTGGATATTCCTAGGCATTGGAAAACCGGCTGAAGCAGCAAGGAAAGCTGGCGTCGACCAGAAAGTCTTGCGGGAGATGCGCGAAGAGTTTCTGTATTTCTATCCCTTAGACAGCCGCCACTCAGGACGCGACCTAGTTCCGAACCATTTGACCTTCATGATTTTCAACCACATTGCAGTATTTCCGAAAGCCTTATGGCCACGTCAAATTGCCACAAACGGAAGCGTCTTGATGCAGGGCGCAAAGATGAGCAAATCCTTCGGAAACATCATACCCCTAATCGAGGGAATAACGGAGTATGGGGTTGACCCCTTGAGAATGGGCATCTTGACTGCGGCTGAATTGTTGCAGGACGCCGATTTCAGCCCAGCTCTGGCAAGATCGATGCGTGACAGACTGGAACGCTTTTACAGGTATGGCGAGGAGATTGCCAAGACTAGGAGTCCAAGCACAGCCAAATCTCTAGCGTCTCAAGATAGATGGATGCTAAGTCGGCTACAAGAGCACATTAGAATGGCGACTGAAGCCATGGACAAGCTGGCAGTGCGCAAGGCCATACACAGCGCTCTCTACGAGCTGGATCAAGATGTGCAATGGTACATGCGCCGCGTAGCAGACGACAAGGAGACTCCCAAGAGAAAAGAAGCCATCAACTACGTGCTGAATCAAATCTTAGATGCGCAAGTTAGGATGCTTGCGCCCGTTACGCCTCACATTTGCGAGGAACTATGGGAAAAAATGGGAGGCAAAGGCTTCGTTTCTGTAGCTGCTTGGCCTTCACCAGACTCAGCTAAGATCGATACTCTCACTGAGGAAAGCGAGGCATTAGTATCAGCAACTCTGCAGGACACTTTAGACATAATAAAAGCCACAGGCATCACTCCAAAGAAGACCTATTATTACACAGCAGCGGCATGGAAATGGCGTGCATACTCAACGGTTCTTAAGAAGGCGACATCAGCCAAAATCGTCCAAAGTGAACTCATAAAAGAATTGATGAAAGACAAAGAAATGAAAAAACAAGCGAGGTCGCTCGCAAAATTCGTTGGACAAATCACTGATGAAGTAAACCGCATGTCTGCAGAGAAGAAGCATAGACAAATGCAAGCAGGAACAATGGATGAAAGCCGAATCCTAAAGGAAGCAGGGGCATTCTTCAGACGAGAGCTAAATGCTGAAGTCCAGATCTATTCAGAGGATGTCTCTCAGCGCTATGATCCAAAGAATAGAGCTCAGTTCGCCAAACCGTACCGTCCCGCCATATTCATTGAGTAGGCAAAGCTCTTGACAAGCTGAGCGGATTCACGCAATTCCAAATCTAATGAAAGCATTAATATTTTTGGTGATTCAAGTCTATGACGGTTTATCCAAATGGGCCCGTGGCGCAGCCCGGATAGCGCGTTGGCCTTCTAAGCCAAAAGTCTGGGGTTCAAATCCCCGCGGGCCCGCTACACATGACGTGGAGTTCCTTTAAGACCACTGTCTCACAGGAATGTGGTCGTGTAACTGGGTTTCTAAGATTCCTTCAATTTGTCTTTGATAAATTGAATGAAACTTGCGGCGAAAATTCCTTTATCATATCTCTCGCACGGGTAGTGATCACAGTCGGAGCATGCAACCAGTTTCTTGTCATAAGCGCAAAGGTATACGTCACAGAACACTCTTCCTTCGGCTTGATCTTTCTTGCTTTCCTCTGCGCATCCTAAGCATTTGTTCTTCTTGAAGAGGATGCAGTTACCGCAATAGTAGTTACATGGAGCTAACAAATTTTGATTCATTGAAATCTGCCTCCGTCACTTACTTGCCAATCTGAGCTTTTATGGATTCTACCGTCTTGTGACGGCTCAACTGATAAGTATGCGAGTTGAGACTATTTCTCCTATGACACTGTTTGAGGTTGTGTTAAAAGTAACACATGACTGTCCTTTCGCCAATGTGTCGAGAAAGCATCTGTCGATGAAGCTGTTCCAATGGTGCAACCGTGAACGTGAAGTTATGGAAGTTGTTGTTGACAAACCTGAAGAATACGATGCCGTTCGGAAGCAGTTATCGCAGATGGGCGAAATTTTCGAGGAATCGTCTGACAGTCAAAGAGTTCACTTAATCACCACACCTTGTTTCTGCGATCTCGAAGGCTCTGTGGCCAGCCATATTGACTCGTTTGACATCCTTCAGGTAGATCCCGTTGTCTACAATGAAGGGTGGGAATACCATCGGCTGATAATCTTCAGGCATAAAGACTTGCAGAAGCTTATGGAACGGCTTGAAAAAGATGGCTTTGTATTCGACATTGTGCGCAAGGTTCCATTCGATGGATTCATCGCCAGTTCATTGACGCTCACAGCAGATACTCTATTCTCCAGCTTAACAGAGAAGCAAATGGACGCGTTGCTTACAGCTTACAGACATGGCTACTACCAGTTGCCCCGAAAAACTGATGTTCAAAAGATTGCAAATCGAAGACATGTTCCTAGAACGACGTTTCAAGAGCACCTGCAGAAAGCCGAAAGCAAGCTTGTCGTGTCCCTAGTTCCCTACATGCAGTTGTTCAAACAGGCTTCGCCTGAGAGAAGGGAACGTCTGAAGCTAAAGTAGCATTTCTGAATTGAGCTTATTCTCTGGTCCTCAACCTACTTTCAAGTAGAGAGTACCGTCGGGTGACAGTATAATCCCTATGCCTGTCCTGCTGACTATTCATGTTTCGTGGTGATGTGAAATGAATGAAAGAAACATAAAGCAAAAAGGTCCTCTTACAGAGACAATAGTTCTGATGCTTGGGGTATTCAAGAATTCCTTTCAGAGGCTAACCTCTCAAGTAAGTGAGAGCACTCGCTGGTCTCCTTATGCAATTCACTATGACCGGAGATCAATTGAAGATGCATGGCTGAAGGCTCAGAGACTAAAAGATGAGGCTTTCATGGAATTGCAGCGAAGGCATTCTGCACTGGTCTAAACAAGTCCTTAACGGATACTTCAGTCTCCCTCTTCCTTTTTTGCATTGCAAGCTTTCAGTTTTGATTTCTGAGCTTTTCAGAATTGTTACGCTTTTTAGCAACGTTCAAAAAAGATATATAATTGAAGCGACTGTTGTTAATCGATTTCACCACAATAATAGGAAAAGATCGTTAAGGAATTGGAGGAGAAAAGTCTAGATGAGTAAACCCGGGAAGCCACATTTGAACTTGGTTATTATGGGTCATGTGGACCACGGTAAATCCACTACGACAGGACATCTCTTCTACCTGACAGGCACGGTTGATGAACGCCAGATCAAGCAGTATGAAGAAGAAGCCAAGAGGATGGGCAAGGAAACTTTCAAATTCGCTTGGATAGTTGACAAACTGAAGGAAGAACGTGAACGAGGCTTAACCATCGACTTAGCTTTCCTGAAATTCGAGACACCAAAGTACTTCTTCACCGTCATTGACGCGCCAGGACACAGGGACTTCGTCAAGAACATGGTCACAGGAGCAAGCCAAGCCGATGGCGCTGTACTTTTTGTCTCAGCCAAAAGAGGCGAATTTGAGGCTGGGATAGGCCCGGGCGGGCAGACTCGGGAACACGCTTTCTTGGCATTTACTCTTGGTGTTCGTCAACTCGTCGTAGCCATAAACAAGATGGACGATGCCTCAGTAAACTGGAGTCAAGACCGCTACAACGAAATCAAGAATGAAATAGGCCGACTGCTGAAGACGGTTGGCTACAATGTGGACAAGATTCCCTTCGTTCCCACATCCGGTTGGACAGGCGACAATCTGGTCAAACCAAGTGAGAAAATGTCATGGTACAAAGGTCAAACGCTGCTCCAAGCGCTCGATGTCTTTGAACTACCAGTTAAACCTACAGGCAAGCCTCTGCGACTGCCCGTACAAGATGTTTACACTATCACAGGCGTCGGAACGGTTCCCGTGGGACGCGTTGAAACAGGTGTGCTCAAAGTCGGCGACATGCTCGTATTCATGCCTGCAAATAAACAAGGTGAGGTCAAATCAATTGAAACTCACCACGTTTCAGTGCCTCAAGCTGAGCCAGGCGACAACATCGGCTTCAACATAAGGGGCATAGCCAAGACTGACATCAGGCGTGGGGATGTCGGAGGGCACGTGAACAATCCACCGTCGGTAGCTAAGGAATTTACCGGACAAATCATAGTCATACTGCATCCAACAGCCATAGCTGCAGGCTACACACCAGTGCTTCACTATCACACAGGGCAGGTTGCTGTGCGCTTTCTAGAGTTGATAAAGAAAACTGACCCACGAACCGGACAAACAGTTGAGGAGAAGCCCTCATTTCTGAAAACAGGAGACGGTGCACTTGTGCGTTTTGAGCCATTGCACCCCATTGCTGTCGAGGCTTATGCTGACTTTCCAGAGCTCGGACGTTTCGCCATACGTGACATGGGCACAACAGTAGCGGCTGGCGTAATCAAGGAAATCACAAAGAAAGGGCCGTAAACAATCTACCTTATTTTTCTGTTTTCCTATCTGACTCAGATGTATTTTGGAAACTAGGACTCAACGGTGTTCTTTCGGTTCAACTAGGTTTCTCAGCTCATTAATGGATTTGTTGAGGGAGATCACATCGCCTGTAGCTTGAATCAGGTTGACAGGCAGGCACACGACCACAGAGGCCAAGAACGGCTTCTTGAAACCAAGTTCCCTTGTTGCTTCCTCGGTTAGACTCACGTGCAAATGTGTTATCTGCCATTTTTCCGTGTCTACATCTGCGCCGATCACTTCACCAAGAATGTACGCGTTTGCGCCGATGACCCTCTTTCCAACCAATTTGCTGAAGACTACCAACAAACCACCAAAACACCGAGGTATCGTTCAATCAACTGACAAGCATTACCGCAAGCCAGACTTCAGTAACCTTAAGACTTATAGGTTTGGACGGTAACAGTCAACCCTCCCTAGAAGGAGAAATCATAACATGACTCAGAAACAAGAACGAAAGCCCACGGTTGAAGAATTGCTGGCAAAAGCAAAGAAACCAGCACAGTTGGCCCCGCCTCTACACAGGTTTTATGAGGGCAAGGTTCAAATTATGCCCAAATGCGCCATAACAAGTCCCAAAGACTTTTCAATCTGGTACACTCCTGGAGTTGCTCAACCATGCAAGGAAATCCAGGCGAATCCAGACAAATCGTTTGAGCTCACAAACCGCTGGAACTACGTGGCCGTCGTGACAGACGGCACCCGTGTTTTGGGTTTAGGCGACATTGGTCCTGAAGCAGCCATGCCCGTGATGGAAGGCAAAGCTTTGCTTTTCAAGTATTTGGGCGGCGTCGACGGTTTTCCGATTTGCCTGCGCACCAAGGATCCAGATGAGATTGTGCACGCTTGTGAATTGATTGAGCCGGGTTTCGGCGGCATAAACCTCGAGGACATTGAGAAGCCAAAATGCTTCTACGTTCTGGAAAAAGCTCGAGAGCGGCTGCAAATCCCAGTTTGGCACGATGACCAACAAGGAACAGCCACGGTGATTCTTGCAGGTTTAATGAATTCTTTTAAGATTGTTGGCAAAGACCCGCAAAAAAGCTTGATAACTCTGGTCGGTGCTGGCGCAGCTAACCTTCGAACAGCTTACGTTCTGATAAAATGGGGACTTAAACCAGGGAACATCATGTTAGTTGACACTAAAGGCGTGATTTATCCTGCTCGAAAGGACATAACGAAAGAGGAAGACCCATGGAAACACGAGCTAGCGCAGAAGACGAACGCTGAGGGAAGAACAGGCGACATATCCGCAGCATTCAAAGGCGTGGATGCGGTCGTAGCCGCCTCAAGACCTGGGCCAGACACCATAAAGAAAGAGTGGATTGCCACGATGGCTGACAAGTCGATAATCTTTGCCTGCGCAAATCCAATACCTGAAATCTGGCCTTGGGAAGCGAAGGAAGCAGGCGCCCATATTGTAGCAACTGGAAGAAACGACTTCCCAAATCAAGTGAACAACAGTCTAGGATTCCCAGCGATTTTCCGCGGCGTATTGGATGTGAAGGCGAAGACTGTGACAGACGACATGTGCATTGCTGCAGCACAGGAATTAGCCAAGTTCGCTGAAGAACGAGGCATGCATGAAGAGGACATTTTGCCGCACATGGAAGAGTGGGAAGTGTTTCCGCGTGAGGCAGTCGCCTGCGCGTTGAAATCGATAGAACAAGGAGTGGCACGAGTTAAACTGAGCAGGCAGGAGCTGTACGAGAGAGCCACAGCAATAATAAAGAATGCTAAAGAATCAGCGGAACTATTGATGAAGAAGGGATTGATAAAGCAGCCACCACCCGAGTCAGAGCTACTCAAATAGGGCAGACTAGATAGACAGCTGTTTTCTCAATCTAGCAAGAATAGCATCTGAACCTCGTTGAAACTTGTAACACCAAGCTTGGGCGTAACTCCGAAAACTCCCCAAAACACCCAGTAAAAGTAGGAAATGCTATTTTCTATCCTCTCTTTCTAGCTGCTGGGGCTCGCTTGCGGCTTAGGAAGACCGTGTAGAGCGCTGCGAATATGGAAACTCCGACCAGTGCCATAAGCAATAAGAATCCTGTTGTCGTCCAGATGGGCGGTGGGAACTCTTCCAGAATAATTACTATTGACCTGGAGGACTCCACGGTGACTGCTGTTTCAGTCGCGGTTGCTGTAACGATTTTGAGCCAATATTCAGCGCTGAAATGGGCTTCAATGTTGTAGGTTCCTTTGGGCAGCTTGAAAACTGTCTGCCCTGCTGCATCGGTGGTGTCTAAGCCATAGCCAACTCCTGCCTGAGTGTAGATGATCACATAGGCTCCGTGAACTGCCGCTCCATTGTTACCCAATATATTAATGGTCAATTGGTATACCTGGGTTTTGATTGTGTAAGGGCCGTCAGAATCGACGTAGATAGTCTCCTGCTTCACCACCACGTCTTTCCAAAGTACCGTGAATCCATAGTTAGCTGGGAGTACATGGGCTAGAGTGATCCAACCATTGGCGTCTGCATAGCGTGGCAGCGATTCTCTTGTATCGTTGGGCCACGTTATGTAGACTTGTGCGCTTGGTAGCGGCGAATCAGCGTCGTCAACTATGTGGAAGGCTGGGTTATAGTAGACTATGACACCTATCTGGAATACGTGGTCGTTGTGTTCAATGAAGGGTCCAAGAGAGCCTTTCTCTTCGTATCTGTAGTAGCCATTATTATCAATGACTGAAACCTTCACGGTGTAGTTGCCCAATTGTACGGTTGAAGGATAGGTCCAGTTAGCTTCAAATGTGTGCGCGAACCGTGTAAGCCATTGACCATCAGATTTGCGCACCATAGTCATATTGTCCACAACTGGAATGTCCATTGGGTCAAGAATAGTCATGTTGACGCGATAAACGTCGTATCCTCCCAACGGGTCGGTAATATTCGCACGCACTACGACAACGCGTTGGTTTTCGCTCCAGTTGTAATAAAACATGTTTGTCACTGAATTATCAAATGCGTATGTCTTAACGGACGCTGGGCGAGCGTAATCTTTCGAGCAGATTATAACATGACTTGGATACTGAGCTGAATCATACCAAACAGACACTGAAGTGGCGGCGCCTGGCTTTACTGTAATCTGCAGCACAAGTGACGAACCCATTTTGAAAGTGTATGATGGAACATTGAATCTTAACGGCGCGTTCCCGGGAATCGCGTTGACGTCGTATATGTCCGGAGAGAGGTTCTCGTTGCCAGAGGTCCATGAACCAACAGTTGAGAATCCGCTTGCGCTTAGCTCGTACACTGTAATCGTGAAAACAGCAGACGGTGTTGATCCTGTTGCGTTTGTCCACAAGTGTAACCAAAACGTGCCGTTGATCGGACAGTTTCCAGCAAGGTCCGGGGCCAAGTAGAAGTAGATGTCAAATGCTCCTGATTGAGGACCCATGACCTGAGTTCCGCCCCACAGCCGTGTGGTGTTCATTATATGGTCGTCTGAAGTATAGCCGCTTCCAAGAGGCTGGGGTATAGAAGCTTTGTGGAAGTAGAACTCCATGGGCTTGGGCGCACCAGTGTAAGAGGGGGAGGCTATAACTACTGGAAGAAAACGCGCTGAAGCAACGTATGCAAGTAATGATAGTGCGGCAACTGTGAGCAAACCGAGGGCTTTTGGTTTAGAGATTCTATTAGACATTTGAGTCTATCCTCTGAAAACGCTGAGTTTGAAACCATCGAATTAAATTTTATTGGTTCTGAGTCTGAATTTTAAATTCACATTCAAAGGGAGTCTAATTTGTCAAAGAAAGCGGAATTTTAGTGTCTTATCCTCCCGGTGCTCCGTGGAATGGCACGTTCTTCCAGAGTATTTCCCACCATTCGTCTTCAGTGATGGTTTCGCCGCCTGCAATTACATTCATAATGGTTTTCAGCAGTTCGTGATGTCTTTTCTCATCTGTTTGTATACTTTCAAGCAGAAACTTGATTTTCCTATCTTTAATCTTCCTTATGAAATCATCAACCTGCGCCATCACTTTCTCTTCATTGGCGATGTGCCAGCTCACAACTTCGTTCAAGTGGTCAAGTTCGTCCTCTGACATCGCTGGAGCAACCGACACGATGCTTTCAGCCGCTTTGTACATGTCTGCATGCTTCAATGAGTCAAGGGACATTCCTTTCAAAACAGAAGCAACGACAGGATTCTTTAGTTTGCGGAGTGCCTTTTTGATCGAATTAACGATCTCTTCTTCATGCTTGACCTGTTCACGGAAAAAGCCAATCAATTCCCTTTCTTCAGACTTCATCAGAAGCGCCTCAACGACGTAGAAGCTGAGAGCGCTATTAACGTTTTGCGGGTTGTCAGAACCCCGCTATCCTAATCGACTTCCTTAGAGGAGTCCCAGAGGTGCTGAAAGTAGTCTTTGGCGAATTGTACGAGTCCTATATGATTGGACCATATGATTAGCGTTGGCTTGTCTTCGCCCAAGAAAAGAATGGCTTCCTTACCGTCAACTATGGCGCCTCCACCCAACATCTGGTCTCTAACACGGACTTCAGCCACCTTTTCTAGTTCTTTCAGGTTCCATGCGGTGGCTTGTCTGGAAACCATGAAGAGTATCTTGACATCAGCGCTATGTAACAGCTGAAGCAGAGGTAGGACCAGATCCACTACGGCTTTTGGGAGAACTGTTGCCGCAATCATGAGTTCACTTTTGGTTTTCTCCAGCATTTCTTTGAGTTTGGCTATGGTGCTGATTTCTCCTCTCAAAATCCATATGTCAGGTTTCTCTCTGAACTCTCGTTTCTCGTAGAAAGGCTGCAGTTCACCTGCGATGGTTTTCTCCCACGTTCTGACCTTATCTTCCATCTGCATTTTAGCTGCGGCTAAGGCTTCTGATGGCGCTTTAGGATAGTAGCGCCCGGGTCTACCTTTTTCAGTTTCTATCCAGCCTTTGCGTTCAAGAGAGGTCAGGGTTTCGTAGACTTTCGAATATGGTACTTCCGCGTTTTCGCTGACTTGGCTTGCGGTCAAAACTCCTCTTTCAAGCAGAGCCAGATAAGCTCGGGTTTCATAGTCGGTTAAGCCCAGTTCTCTTAGAACCCTTCGCGCATCTTGACTGGCTATGGCTTCTGAAGGTTGTGTCACCCGTTTTCACCTTCTGAAAGGTTTGGAAACCTTCTTATAGTGTATGCCATGAAGCTGGTAGTTAAATGTTACAACTCTCAGTGGTGTCAAATTGCAGACCTTAAACGAGCAACCGCGGGTTGAAGACCATATTTTGAAGCACACACTTAGCTTATGCCCCGAATGTTTGGAACGGCTTGACGCAGCAATCGTGGAAAGAAGTGGTCAAGTTCTAATAATCAAAGATTGCACGAAACATGGGCACTTTGAAGACGTATATTGGTCTGATATAGAGACATACAACCGGTTTGAAAAGTACGGCAAGGTCGGCAAAGGCGTACTGAATCCACGAACCCAGACTGTGAAACAATGTCCGTACGACTGTGGACTCTGTCCCAATCACAAATCGCATACAGTCTTGTCCATTATTGACATTACAAACGCCTGCAACCTTCAATGCTCTATATGCTTTGCCCACGCTGGCAAAATCGGCTATTTGTACAGGCCAGATGTGGAGACCATAGGTGAAATCATGGACACCCTGCGTGGCAACTTACCTGTGCCGCCTCCAGCAGTTCAACTTTCAGGGGGCGAACCTACAGTGCACCCAGACCTTCTCGGAATCGTCAGAATGGCAAAGCGTAAAGGCTTCCGACACATTGAACTCAACACCAACGGCGTTAAACTCGCAGATGAGAAGGACGGCATCGAATTTATCCGTCGACTTTGCGATGCAGGCGTGGACACATTCTACCTTTCCTTTGACGGTGTCACTCCTGAAGCGTATTTTGGACGAGCGCCCAGCCACCTCGATGAAAAGGGCAAGTGGGAATATGCCAATTGGCTTCTAGACATCAAGAAGAAAGTTATTGAAAACTGTCGTGAAGCTGGGCTTCACAGCGTGGTTTTGGTTCCAGTCGTTGTCCGTGGAATGAATGAGAATCAGCTTGGCGATATAATTCAATTCGCGATTCAGAACATAGATGTAGTGCGTTGCGTCAATTTCCAACCAGTGTCGTTTGCGGGACGAACTGAAGAGTGGGAGCGAAAGCAGGGCAGAATCACTGTTCCTGAAGCCTTGCGAAAGATTGAGGAGCAGATGAACGGTGTAGTTAAGGTCAAAGATTTCTATCCTATCCCTTGTACGTATCCTATATCGGATTTCCTTGATGCGTACAAGTCAAAATCGCATGTGCAATTTACCTGTCATCCTCACTGCGGAGCAGCCACATACCTGTACGTTGAAAAAGGCAAAGCAGTTCCTATAACTAAACTGGGCAACGTTGATGCTTTCTTCAACACTCTAACCAAAGCAGCAGAAGACGTGCGAAAAGGCAAACGTACAAAAGCTAGACTTCGAGTAGGATTCTCAGCCCTTAGACACATCAAACCCAAGATCTTAAGAGAAGTCTTGCCAGCCATCCTTTCTGGTAGCTACGAGTCGTTAAGGCCATTTCACTACAAGACTTTGATGATTGGTTTGATGCATTTCATGGATGCTTTCAACTTCGACTTGGCCAGAGTGGAGCGCTGCGTCATTCATTATGGTTTTCCGGGGGGCAGAATCGTGCCTTTCTGCACTATGAACACGTTGCATAGGCAAGCATTGGAAAAGCAGTATGCAGTACCGTTGCCTCAGTCAAAACCTGTGGAAGTGAAGAGGCGCTTGAGGAAGAAGGTTGGGAATAAGTCTATAAGTAGCCCGGCTTCATGAAAAGAGGCGGAGTCGTAAAGGCTATGGGTGGAAAGAAGAAGCTCACAATAAAGCAGATGGAGCGAACCCAGGAGAAGAAGGATGAAGGGCAGGAGAAGAAGAAGGGAGGCAAATCAGGAGGGGTTGCTGCCGACAAGAAAGCGCCGGGTATTATGCTGCCAGACTTGAAGAGCGAGAAGATAATCGGTGAGATTAAGAAGATGAAGGCTGTGACTCCGTATGCTGTTGCGTCTCGCTTCAATCTACGCCTAAGTGTTGCAAAGGACATGCTAGATGAGTTGGCGCAGAGAGGCGTTCTCGAATACGTGTCAGCTGGTAAGAGCCTCAAAATATACAAGCCTCATGACTAGTGCCTTCCGCTTCTCTTTTCGTGTGATTGATAGTTGACATTTCCTAAGCGCGTTTATACACAAGAGGAAGTCGACAAGGCTAGAGAGCTTATTCACAAAGGGTACAGGCACACTTTGAATATTGAGGGCAGTTCCCAGTTCAAGGATAAGATGCAAGAGGTCTTGGGGCTGATTAAAACGGCGGGTTACTATGATTTTTTGCGCACTTATTTGCGTGACATCGTTGAGATGGAGGGCTTCAGTCAATTGCGTGAGTCTGATGCTGCTTTGTGGGCTAACATGTCTATGCTCGATGATGTTGTAAACGCTGCCAGTTATGTGGTGCAGAAGGCTCAGCAGATGAAAGACTACGTTGAGGGCAATCTGTATTATGGTACGGGTGAGATTGCAGCTATCGAGAAGCGTCTCGAATTCTTGAGAACTTTGAAGATTGAGAGTAGGAGCCGTGAAGTCAGGAAGAGATGTGAGGCGTTATTGAAGGAGTGGGCGGAAACTAGGATACAGTTTCCTTAGGCTCGAACTACTTTGATTACTGTGCCGCTTTTCACTTTGCTAAGTAGTTCCAAGTTTTGCGTGACTTGTCCTACGATGTTGACTGGGCTGTAGGGTTGTGAGTCGCCGTAGAAGATGCAGAGTGCTCTGCCCATAGGCCAGTATGCTAGATCGCCCTTTTTGACCGTTGGTTTTGCTTTTTCAACTCCTGTGGCAATTGGGATTTCGAAGTAGACTTCTTCTTTCCAAAGTGCGGCTCGTCCTTCAACTGGCAGTTTTTTTAGGATGGCGTTGACGGTTCTTGGAGCCATGTGGCGTATAAGCTCGCCTCCTGCTTCGCCCGTATTTTCAATGATGAGTTTTATGGGTATTCTTGATACACTGCGGTCAGGCATTTGGGTTCACAAGCTCTTAGAAAATTAGGGTGCTTGATGGTTTTTACTTTTGTGGGAACTTTTTCTTGAGTATGTCTTCAAGTGTTGGTGTGCCGATTTCCTGCAGCTCGTATTTTGCTCTTACTGCGGGTTTGTTGATGTTCAGCACGCGTCTTAGGTCTATGGGTGTGCCGATGAGGACGGTGTCGCATGGTGTTTTGTTGATGGTTTGTTCGAGTTCGCGTATCTGTTCTTTTCCATAGCCTAGAGCTGGCAGAACTGCGCCAAGGTGTCCATAGGTTTTGTAAGCTTCTGTTATGGAGCCCACTGCGTATGGGTGTGGGTCGATTATTTCTCCTGCGCCTGATCTTTCTGCGGCTATTGTGCCTGCGCCGTATGCCATGTTGCCGTGTGTTACTGTTGGTCCGTCTTCGACTACTAGGACTTTTTTGCCGTTGATGAGTTTGGGGTCGTCGACTGTTATGGGTGAAGAGGCTTCGATGATGACTGCGTCGGGGTTAACTGTTTTTGCGTTGTTTCTGACTGCTGCTACGTCTGTGGGGTCCGCGGTGTCGACTTTGTTGATTATGACTACGTCTGCCATTCTGAGGTTTGTTTCGCCTGGGTGATACCTTACCTCGTGTCCGGGTCTGTGTGAGTCTGCGACGACTATTTGGAGGTCTGATTTGTAGAATGGTATGTCGTTGTTGCCGCCGTCCCATACGATTATGTCTGCTTCCTTTTCGGCTTCGTGTAGGATCTGTTCGTAGTCCACTCCTGCGTAGACGATGATGCCGTTGTCTATGTGGGGTTCGTATTCTTCGCGTTCCTCGATGGTGCATTCGTGCTTGTCGAGGTCTTCGTAGGATGCGAATCGTTGGCAGGCTTGTTTTGCCAGGTCGCCGTAGGGCATGGGATGCCTGATTACCACGACTCGGAGGTTGTGTTTTCTGAGTAGTTGTGCGATTTTTCGTGAGGTTTGGCTTTTTCCTGATCCTGTGCGGACGGCGCATATGGAGACGACTGGTACTTTGGATTTGAGCATGGTGGAGTTTGGTCCCATTAGTCTGAAGTCTGCTCCGCTAGCTAGGACTAGTGAGGCTTTGTGCATGACGTATTCGTGTGATACGTCGCTGTATGCGAATACGACTTCCTGAACGCCGTGTTTCTTGATTAGTTCTGGCAGTTCTTCCTCTGGACGTATCGGTATGCCTTTGGGGTATTGTGGTCCTGCGAGTTGTGGTGGGTAGCCTCTTTTTGCTATGCCTGGTATTTGTGTGGCTGTGAAGGCTATGACTTCGTAGTTTGGGTTGTTTCTGTAGTAGACGTTGAAGTTGTGGAAGTCTCTGCCTGCTGCGCCCATGATGATGATTTTGTTTTTGTCCATTGAAGTGAGCCTCGTTTTGGGGTGAAGTTTGTGACATAAGAATAGTTCATTCATATAAGCATTAACTGTGGTCTAAACTTGCTGGAGCCGAGAGTGGATGGTTAGTATGAGTGCAGAAAAAATTTTTCAGAGTGAAAGCGTGGCTTTTCAGTTTGCGTCTGTGGCGCTGTTCATGGTTCTGTATGGTGTTTCTTGGGCTGTTGGCTCGTGTTTTAGCGTGACGTTCTATGTTGGCATGCGTGGCGTTTCATGTTGGTATGCGTGGTGTTTAAGTATTTTAACTGGCTTTGTGGGAAAGGAAATTTCGGAAGAAGAAGGAGAGAACCTCCTTATACCTTCTTCTACCATGTTGTGGGTACATATCTGGCTGAAGCTGTGTGAGCGTCGTCGTAACAACTGTTCCAGATGACGACATCATCCAGAATGTTGGGACTGGCTGCGTGTTTCAGATGTTATTAACTTCCGCTTAGAACAAGTAATAACACCAAGTTGGCTTTCTGCTCAGAAGTAGTAGTCAGCGCCGCGTGTACGTTGACTACTACTTCTATGTTGTGTTTGGCATGTGCATCTTTGTGCTGATCGCTCGTTTAGAGTGTTTAGGGCTATTCTGCGTCTTTGAGCGTTTGTTGATTGTTGGTCTCATAGATTTGCAGCGAGACGTGTGCGACTGTGGAACATAGAAGTCAGTGGAGTGTGTCTTGTAAAAGGTCGGGTGATAGAAATGTTCTTCGCGGAACCATTCTTGAACTCGTCAAGAAGGGTCATGTGCACTACACGGATGTTGAGAAAAAAGCATGTGCAACATGCCTAAGCTTCGCAACAACAAACACAGTCAGAAAACAATTCTACCACTACCTACTTCTGAACGGCTACGTAGAACGAGTCAGCCGGGGCATATACAAAATCACATTAAAAGGCGATAAGCTCTTAGAAATCTTGAATTAGGGACATATTTTCCTTTTTTCGGCATTTTTCACCGGTAAAATGTAGGTTTCTTATGCTTTGAAATCACAAATGCTCAAAACATTATTGTGGGGAGGTGAAAACTCTGGAAGATTGGAAGATAAAGATTGCAGTGTTGTGGCTCATTTGGGAAGGAGCTGCTTTGGCTTACATGATATTGATGCTTATGCAGCCAGGTACAATGGAGCAGATAATGGCGGAAGTAACACCTGAAGTGTTGCTGATATACGCAATTCCTTATTTTCTGGTTCCGTTAGCAATGGCTTTCCTGTCCCTGACTCTGAAGGACAAGGCAAATCGCTGGTCAAACATCATCGTGGGCATAGTCCTCACTGGTCTCCACATCGTTGATTCTGTTGCGGCGGTTACGCAGACCCAACTGCATTGGGGATACTAATGAGCCTTTCAATAATCGTGGCTCCAGCACTGATTGTCTTGTACGCATGGAAGTCCAAACAGAAAGCATGAGCCTCACCGACGAATCTTTTTTTCCTGTTTCCAAACGGCTTTGTTGAACCCTTCAGCCTGGACATTTATGAGATTATACCGAAAGGAGAAAGACTCTTAGAGCTTCTTGAATAATTGGTGACAGGAGGTCGCCTTATTGCGTCTACCCCTAAGATTTCATAATGCTTGGCTTCAACTGCTCTTGTTGCTTCCTCATCGATGTTTCTGGTGCAAACGATGGATGTGGCCTTCTGAGCCTCGGTACTACAGCGACAAAAAATGGTACTACAAGAACTGCTTCTTCGCAGTAGCACACATGCAATAAGCGCGCGCTATTGAGCCGTGCGCATTCTTTGTGAAATATGCTTTCTTGGCAGTAGATTGTGTCCAGTCTTTTCTGGCATTTGCTGGCTGGGTTGCATTTTGCGCAGAGTTGCGCCGCTATGTCTTTTGCGTTTAGTTGGTACATAGGCATAATAGGCTGCTGGGGATAGTTGATTTGAAGGTGTTATGGATCGTGTTTTCAGTTTTTAATGCGATTGGCAACACTCCGTTGGTGCGTCTCGGTAGGGTCGTTGGGGGTTTGCGGTCTGAGGTTTTCGTTAAGTTGGAGTATTACAATCCTACTGGTAGCTATAAGGATCGTATGGCTTTGGCTATGATTGAGGGTGCGGAGAAGGAGGGTAGGCTTAGGCGTGGTTTTACGGTTGTTGAGTATACTGGTGGGAGCACCGGGTCTTCTCTGGCTTTTGTGTGTGCGGTTAAGGGTTACAAGGTGAAGTTGGTGACTTCGGACGCTTTTGCTGAGGAGAAGATTAGAACTATGAGGGCTTTTGGCGCTGAGGTTGTTATTGTGCCCAGTAAGGGTGGCAAAGTAACGCCTGATTTGGTTCCGCGGATGATTGAGAGGGCGAAGGAGCTGGCTTCTGAGCCGGACACGTTTTGGACTGATCAGTTCTACAACAGGGATCAGTTGAAGGGGCATAATAAGATGGGTGAGGAAATCTGGGCTCAAACTGGCGGTATGCTTGATGCTTTTGTTGCTGGTGTGGGGACGGCTGGCTGCGCCATGGGTGTGGCTGAGGTGTTGAAGGCTAAGAACCCTAACGTTAGGGTCGTGGTGGTTGAGCCCGCTGAGTCGCCGATGATTTCGAGGGGTGTGGCTGGGGAGCATCATATTGAGGGAATTGGAGCTGGTATGATGCCGCCCTTGCTTAGAAAAGACCTCTATGATGAGGTGGTCGCTGTTAAGGAGAAGGATGCGATGGAGATGGCGCGTAGGCTGGCTCGGGAGGAGGGTGTTTTCTCTGGGACTTCGACTGGAGCAAACGTGGCGGCATCATTAGAGCTTGCTAAGAAAATCAAGAAGGGTAGTAGAGTTGTGACGGTCGCAGTGGACACTGGATTGAAATACCTTGGAACTGAACCTTACCTTGAAATCACATGAAAGGCATTTTTGTGGTTAGGACTCTGCTTCTGCACTGAAGCTGGTTATTTTGTAGGTTTTGGTTTGGATAGAA
>Ga0315306_10000197_pt1 | contig 29483 bp, 28 predicted proteins | sample TDP1_MG_FD_203803 | JGI IMG/M metagenome (GOLD analysis project Ga0315306, IMG submission 203803) | Freshwater sediment microbial communities from Lake Towuti, South Sulawesi, Indonesia - TDP1 | ecosystem: Environmental > Aquatic > Freshwater > Lake > Sediment | place: Indonesia: South Sulawesi... | reverse complement strand
ACGAATTCCGAGGGCTTTAGGATCCAGTTACCTATGTTGCAAATGTGGATTGCGCCAGAAAGATGGGCATCTGCAACTTCACGTGGAAGAGCCTCAAGCAAAACATAACTTCTAATGACCGAGTCTCCAGCCATTCTGTGTACAGTTTCTACGTTAAGAGAGGCTTCCTCAGCTGCTTTTATGCGCCTTGGAATTTCATAGACCGGAAGCCCTAGCCTTGTTAGTTTATGGCGATACTCTTCTAATCCTTTCTCTATGAGAATCGCATTAACGTATTCACGTATGAGTGGTGCGGTGAGATACTTTATTTCTGATCTGGTTAATCGTTCCTCAGCCTCCTCAGCGATTTTCTCAGCTAGGTCAGTTGGAACCCCAGCTTCTCGAACTAGGACCTGGACAATTTTACTTCTATCAAATTCATCAATTGAGTGCCGCGAAGTTCTGACGAGAAGTTTCCCTGTCTTTCTTAAAGCATACTCGTCAACATTCCACGAGAACTCTGTAACCATCCGCCCAAGATCAGTAAGTCGATACTTCCGTGTTTCCCTGTCGACATCAATAAGCCCAGCCGCAAGAATGCTGCGAAGATGGTACGCAAATTTTCCAGCATCTTTATTTGGATCAAGCTCTAAAGGCACCATGATCTCGCTGTAAGAGAGCGCTCCCTTGCTGTGAAGGAGCCTTAGAATTTGAACTCTTATAGGAGATGAGGCGGCATCGAAGACCTTTGAACTCATCTTTTCTTGGCGCCTAGACAAGTAGAAACCTTCGTTTTTTACTTTAAACTAATAGAATAGCTGTTGCAAAGTTTATTTAAAAAAATAGAGCTAAGACTAAATAGATTTTTCCTAAGAAGGTAGACTGGCGCAAGCTCACAAACGACCAAGCTTTTCAACGACTAGTCTTGGCATCGACTTAGAAGTGGTTAGATTAAGCGGAATCTCCAAAATTTTTAATATCTTAATCATCTTCTCGGCAATCTCTTCTACATCCTGACCGTGAATTTCGACTTCTGCAAAATAGCCTAGTCCGCCCACATTTTCTATGGCAACAGTAAACTTTAACGGCTTTAAAATCTTGTAGAGTACTCCACTCAACTTTTTAACCGTGAACCAGTATTCGAAACCCCAGTCTTTAAGCAAATCCTCAGCCATCTCCTTTGAGCCTCTAAAGAGCTCGATTTTCCCCTGAGGATAAACTGTTTTCTTAAAACAGATGCCTCGTTCCTTCACGATCTCAGTTTTTGAAAAAATAATCTGCGAGTACCTCTCAGGACGCGCCCACTCTCTAATCCGCATAACCTTTCTATTTGGATCCCATTCAGCTTTGGACGCGTCTACTGGTTTGTAACAGTGGTCAAAGAAGCTGTAAGATCCTATCCTCTTGGAGTTAAGTTGTTTAAGTTTTTTATTGAGAACTTTTATGTTAGGAACAAATAATCTGATCTCTGATTCATATGGCTTCATCGGATTTCTTTGACCTACTCCTGTCATATGTACATAAGCAAGGTTTTGCCAAGGAGAAGTAAGATCCCTTGAGAAATGCATAATAGCCCCAAAAGCAATGCAACTGGGGGAAAAGACAGAATAGTTCCAATGTTATGTAGCACATCCTCTGCAAACTTTGAAGCTATGTAAACTGCCAAGGCTATTGCAATAAAGACAGCGCCTAGGATTCTCGTATTGGCGTATTGGCTGAAATTCACTAGAACAAAGGCAACGCCGGCGCATCCAGCTATGAGCCCTAACAAAGATGCCCAGCGAATGTTCTTAATGGGCTTCAAGAACAGGGATAAACCAATGACAATTAAAAGGAAAAGCGTCATTGCGTCGCCAGCATTCCTCGCCCATACCATAGCACCATTCATTAAACTCAGTATTCCAACGAAGAAGCCGAAAAATGACGCTAACATAGTGATCTCCCCTGTTAGTTTTTCGTAAAGCCATAGTAGAGGCATTGCACCACTTAAAATCAGAATATATGGGGTGTAGCCAATTATCACCGTTAAATCCATACCCTTCTATTCATCTCTTAACCAATATCATTCAAATAATACATTGTATTTGTTTAGATATAATTTTGATTTGTCAATAAGTGGGTTACTTTAAAATTGTGAGGAGTGGGATTTGTCAACAAGAGAAGAGGCACTAACTCTAATCAAGGCGAATGTCAGCAAAAGGAATATGCTATACCATATGCTCGCCGTCGAAGCGATAATGAAGAGCCTTGCTAGGTCTCTGGACGAAGATGCAGCGCTCTGGGGGCTGACGGGTCTACTGCATGATGTTGATTTTGAGAAAACGGAGAAAACTCCAGAAAAGCATGGATTGTTAGCAGAGGAAATTTTAGAGGGAAAATGTCCGAGGGAGGTGATACATGCTATAAAAGCACATAACTCACAAAATACCAAGGTTACCCCAGAGACAAAAATGGAAAAAGCACTCATCGCATGCGACGCCATCTCGGGATTACTAATTGCAAGCGCTTTAGTTATGCCGTCGAAAAAACTGAAAGATGTGAAAGTTGAATCCGTCATGAGAAAATTTAAGGATAAGGATTTTGCAAGAGGCGCTGACAGAAATAGGATTGCCTTATGCGAGGAGATTGGGATTCCAAAAGAAAAGTTCGTTGAAATCGCGTTAAATGGGATTATGAGCGTGGCAGAGGAAATAGGATTGTAGCAGGTTACGATATGGAAAATGCGTGCAAGTTTAGCCTTTGGTAACCCCCAGCGGGGTTAGTCTAGCTACTAGGGTGGCTAGACCTACGGCATCTGAAACCTGTGCGATCTTGTCGTTGGGCTTGTAGGATGGCCCAGCTTCTTCAGCGAGCACAGTCATTGAAGCTGCTCTAACAAGTATTCCCCGTTCTTCCATTCTTCTTTTGATCTCGCTTCCCCAGAAGCGCTTTGTGGCCGCAGCTCTACTCATCATCCTCCCTGAGCCATGCGCAGTGCTGCCGAAGCTCAGTTCCATCGCCTTTTGGGTACCTACAAGAATATGAGAGCAATCTTCCATTGAGCCTGGTAGAATGACGATCTGCCCAATCGATTTATGGTCCTTGGGTATGTCTGGATGCTCTGGCGGGAACGCTCTAGTTGCGCCTTTGCGGTGAACCCATACCTCTTTCTGGTCGCCGTCTACCCTATGTTTTTCTAGCTTGGCTATGTTATGGGCCACATCGTAGATTGCGTACAGGTCTAGTTTTTCAGCTGGTTGCTTGAACACTTGCTCAAACGTCTGTCTCACCCAGTGGGTGATCATCTGCCTATTGCACCACGCATAGTTTGCTGCAGCTGCCATAGCATCAGAGTAGTCTTTAGCCTCAGGCGAAGTCCCAGGAGCGCATGCCAATTCTCTGTCAGGTAGACTGATATGATATTTATGAACCGCCCGTTCCATGATTCTGAGATAGTCCGAACAGATTTGGTGTCCAAACCCTCTGGATCCAGTGTGAATCATGACAGTGACTTGACCTAGAGTTTTGATGCCAATTTGGCTTGCAACTTGGGGATTATAGATTTTGTCGACCCGTTGAATTTCTAAGAAGTGGTTTCCCGAACCTAGAGACCCGAGTTGAGGAGCTCCCCTAGATTTGGCCGAAGTGGATACTTTATTCGGATCCGCGTTTTTCATGCAGCCGTTTTCTTCGCAGTGCTCCGCATCCTCCGCCCAGCCGTATCCTTTTTTTATTGCCCAGTTTATGCCATCAGCAACAGCCACATCAAGTTCGAAGGGAGATAAACGGATTCTTCCTTTTGACCCAAGTCCAGAGGGGATTGAACGAAAAAGTGTTTCTAGTAGTTGAGGTAATTGAGGCCTTACTTCTTTTTCGGTTAGATTTGTCCTTAGCAATCTGACGCCACAGTTTATGTCATAGCCCACTCCACCAGGGCTTATCACTCCCTCCACAGCATCCATCGCGCTAACTCCGCCTATTGGAAAACCGTAACCCTCATGACCGTCAGGCAGGGTGATGCTGAATTTGTAAATTCCAGGCAGGGTTGCTACGTTGGCGCACTGAAGAAGCGTCCTGTCAGTCTTCATTTTTGCGAATAGTTCTTCGTCTGCATAGACTATACCTGTCACTCTCATGCCAGGTACGGCTTTTTCAGGAATTCTCCATGTGTATTGATTAATTTTTTCCGCCGGGACGCGTTCAATCATGGTTTCACATCCAAGTCACTCATAGAAGGGGACTTTTCGGTTCTAAAATAGTTTTGGGCTACATAGAGTTGCCGCTAGACTTGCCTAGAATTTGATAGGTTTAAACTTTTTAGTTCTGAAAAAATACCCATTAATATATAGTCCACTTTTCAGTACGCGCGACGAGAGTGTTCTGAACACTAGTACTGCGGAGAGCATCGCAAGAGCATCATTGACAAACCATGTGCTCGCATAAACCCAGTATTTCCATCCACCGAACGGAAGATGCCCATATGTGGAATAGATGGAGATCGTTGCCAAAACATTCATGAAGCATGCGATAAGTGCCGCTCCAACATAGCCAGTTATGTCTTCTAGCCTCTTGCATTTCGGATCAAGTCTCATCGTTCTAAAAATTACTCCGGGCACCAATGCCTCAAGCCATGTTGAAAAATTGATTAGAAACTGTTTATCTAGCAACTCTCCTAGGAATGGTGCTACAAGCATACCCCCAATTTGAGTGGATAAAAGACTCCAAAACCCTCCAAACCATATTCCCCATATTCCTAAAATTAGACTTAATAAGAGGAAATAAACCGCCTCGCTTCCACCAAGCACGTTTGTGAGATACATGGTTGCAAAGACCAGCACTGTTCCGACAGCACATTGAATTAGGTCGACTAATTTAATCCGAGCCAAAAATTTCATCTCATCATTGTTTGATGCCGCATACCTATAGCATGTTAAGCCTAGTAGTTTCTCTAAAAACGTTCTCTACATTTTTATGGTTTAATTAAGATTAGAGATTAGAGGGCTATATATCGAAAAGCACTTTTATGAGGATCCCGTCTTTTCCCTCGACGATTTCCATCTGATGATATGTTACTCCTTTTATTTCAGTTTTGGAGGGATGTTTTTCAGGATTGAATAGCTCACCTAGAATTGTTGCTGTAAGGCTGAAACCAGCAGGGGTTTCTTCAATCTTATCGATTTTAAACTTGGAGTATAGATTGCCTTCGGTTTCAAATTTTATCAGAAGTTGTTCCAACCATGTATAGAGTAGCGAATATTTGTCCTCAGCTTCCACTTTAACCATATCCCTGTTTTTCGGTTGGATAGTAGTTGTATCGGTCATCACTTCGAACATGGCTAACGCTGCATTTTCAAATGCTTCCTCGAGCGTATTTCCGTAAGCGGCTACAAACGCATCGCTAACATGCTCAAGAAACTCGAAGGGCTTTTTATCTGTCACAGCGATCCGCGCCTACCGCCTACCACATACATTTTACATGGATGCCTAACAAGTAACTTATGAGTTGAGACAAAATATTTATTCTTATGAAAAAGTTTTTGTTGGCTATGCCGGGTTGGCAGAGTGGAAAATGCGCCGGCCTTGAGAAGACTAAGGTGCGAGAGAGCCGGTGGTCCCTCGGGATCGCAGGGGTTCAAATCCCCTACCCGGCGCCAAAGTTTGAGAAGTTTTTGCAAGATCAGATTAAGCTAAAATGTTTGTTGAAGGATAAATCCGCAGAGGCGGTTACTGATGGAAATTGATAGGCTTGCTGATGAGTGGGGTCCTGAAAAAATAATTGAAATTTATGATCCTAAATTGATGCTGAAGGGCATTCTCGTCATCGATAATACAGCCTTGGGGCGTGGGAAGGGCGGTCTCAGAATGACCCCTACTGTGACCGTGAAGGAGATTTTTAGATTAGCTAGGACCATGACTTGGAAGTGTGCATTAGCTGAGTTGCCGTTTGGGGGGGCTAAATCTGGGATAATTGCCCATGCAGAAGATTTGGAAAAGGGGCGCAAAGAGAGGTTAATACGGGCTTTCTCTAAGGCGCTGAAACCTGTTGTTCCCAGCCTATATGTAGCTGGTCCTGATGTTAACACTGGGGAAGAAGAGATGAAGTGGTTTGCTGAGGCTAATGGGTCTCGAATGGCCTGTACAGGCAAACCGTGGTATATGTGTGTTAAGCCTGGAGAGAAGTGCGGCATACCCCATGAATACGGTTCAACTGGATTTGGAGTCGCGCAATCAACTTTGATGGCTGCTGAACATGTGGGTTTGGATATAGAGAATACGACAGTCGCGATAGAGGGGTTCGGAAATGTTGGAACATTTACTGCCCGATTTCTATCAGAGTATGGTTCTAAAATAGTGGCTGTAAGCGACAGCAAGGGCGTAATTCATAATCTTGATGGACTCAACGTTAAGAAGTTGTTAGAGGTAAAGCGAAAAACTGGCTCGGTGATTAACTATAAGCCTGGAGAAGTGTTAGCAGGCAAAGAATTGTTCGGTCTATTAGTTGATATACTGATACCTGCTGCTTTATCCGACTCTATAAACAAAAACAATCTCAATGAGATTAAAGCCAAGATAGTAGTTGAAGCATCCAACATTCCAATGACTCCTGAAATAGAAGAGATTTTGCATAGAAGGAGGATTTTGGTTGTGCCAGATATGGTCGCTAATGCTGGTGGCGTGATCTCCTCATATGCGGAGTTTAAAGGGTATAATCCTCAGGATATGTTCAGAATTTTAGAAAGGAAAATGAAGAAAAATGTGCGGATGGTTCTTGATGGAGCCAAGGTTAAGAGGGTAAAACCAAGAGATGTTGCTATAGAAATCGCCCAAACAAGAATCAAAAAAGCAATGGCAAAGAAATCTAGAATCGGATTAGACTAGTTCAAGCTTTTAATTCTACTATAGACTGATTGAAACACAGCCGCACACTAGACCAATTCTAATTCAATATATACTTCCTCGGGAACCCGGATCCTCATAATGCGCCGCATTGCTCGTTCATTTGCATCTATATCCAAAAGGCGTTTATGTATTCTCATCTCCCACTTATCCCACGTGTGTGTTCCCTCCCCGCATGGTGACTTCCTAGTGGGTACTACGAGGTGTTTGGTGGGGAGTGGTATGGGTCCTGCTAGTTTGACGCCTGTTTTTTCGGCTATTTGTTTGAGCTCGTTGCATATTTCATCGAGTTTTTGGGGGTCTGTGCTTGTAAGGCGGATTCTAGCTTTTGTAACCATTAATTTTGTACCTCGGACAAAAAAGAGGGAGGGGAGTGGTTTAAGCCTTTTGAGTGATCTCCTTCACTACGCCCGCTGCTATTGTAGTACCCATGTCCCGGATTGCAAATCTTCCGAGCTGTGGAATCTCTGAGTAAGGTTCTATTGCGACAGGCTTTAGCGGCTGTAGTTTAACAAGAGCTGAATCTCCTGTCTTTAGGAAAGATGGCTTCTCTTCAACCACATGGCCGGTTCTTGGGTCTAGTTTCTTTACAAGTTCTGTGAATTTACAGGCAATCTGGCAAGTGTGTGCATGCAGAACTGGAGTGTATCCTTGAGCAATTGCTGTTGGATGGTAAATTACAATGATCTGCCCGAGGAATTCCTTAGCAACTGTTGGAGGTTTATCTACCGGGCCTGCTACGTCGCCTCGTTGGAGATCTGTTTTCGCAATACCGCGAACGTTGAAGCCGATGTTATCGCCGGGTATCGCCTTTGGTATCTGAACATGATGGGTTTCGATGGATTTTACTTCACCCTTAGCACCGGATGGCATGAAAATTATATTATCGCCTACTTTCATTACTCCCGTTTCAACACGACCTACAGGCACTGTGCCAACACCAGTGATCGAATAGACATCTTGGACTGGGAGCCGCAAAGGTTTATCAGTTGGCTTTGATGGCTCCTCAAATGTGTCAAAGGCCTCTATCAGAGTTGGACCTTTATACCAAGCCATTTCCTTACTTGGGGTCGTGAGGTTGTCGCCAGTCCAACCTGAAATTGGAATTATTGGTATCTTAGCCGTGTCGTAAGTAGTTAATTTGAGCAGTTTTTCAACCTCTTTCTTAATTTCCTCAAATCTATCTTGGCTCCATTTGACAGTCGGATCGTCCATCTTATTAACTGTGACAATTAGTTGTGGAACTCCAAGAGTCTTTGCCAGGAATGCGTGCTCTCGAGTCTGACCTCCTGGACCTATTCCAGCTTCAAATTCACCTTTTTTAGCTGAAATGACAAGGAGAGCCGAGTCGGCTTGACTTGTTCCCGTAATCATGTTCTTAACGAAGTCTCGGTGTCCAGGCGCATCAATTATGGTGAAGAAGAATTTCTTTGTCTCGAATTTCCTGAAGGATAGGTCAATGGTTACGCCTCGTTCACGCTCTTCTTTGAGATCATCGAGAACCCATGCGTACTTGAAGGTGTCGCCCATTCCTGTTTTCTCTGATTCAGCCGCATACTCTCTGATTGTTCTATCGTCGATGAAACCAGTTAGGGCCATTAAATGCCCTATGGTTGTGCTTTTTCCGTGGTCTACGTGGCCTATTGCGATGAGGTTTAGATGTGGCTTTTCACTCATTTTATATTAACCCCTTAGTGTTTTGGTTCGTAGTCAATACTGAACTCTACGATTATTTTAAGTTTCCTCCAATTTTGAGAGCCGCAGTGAAATTTAACCTAAAAACATTAAATTACCTAGAAGATAGTGATACTCGTTCCATCTCGTCTTTTTTCTGAATCGAGTGGCTTTTACCATCCCCAGCTGCGGCAAGTATGATCTCATCGGCAAGGCATTCTTCTATGGGTTTGGGATTTCCAAATGCTGCTTTTCTCGCGCCTTCAGTAATAAAGCGTAGGGCAAGGTCTAGTCTGCGTTGAGGTGAAATGTCAACTGCCATATGATACACGATGCCTCCGTACATGATCCTGGTCGTATCCTCACAGGGTGCCGAGTGTTCTATTGCTTGAACGAAAACTTCGATCGGGTTTCGCCTGGTTTTAAGGTGACTCAGTTCAAATGCATTTTTCACGATGTTCATTGCCTTAGCTTTCTTCCCGCCGACTTGCCCATGTCGCATCAGATCATTCGCAAGACGTTCCACGATGTTCAGTTCAGATTTTCTAAATCGTTTATGTTCATGTCTCCCGCCGCTATGGGGAGTATAGATGGGCTTAAGGGAAATGTACCGCTGTAACCCTGGGTCTTGAACTTTAACCCCCTCGAACTCCCACTTGTTCCAAAGTCTCAGCTTGGGTTCCTCGCTCACATTACTCACCTAACTGGTTTCTCTTTTTTGCCCGTTAACAGAGACTTAAGTGAAACTCCATTGACCGAAATGACTTGATATCGCACACCTGGAAGATCGCCGTAAGCCTTACCGCGAGGCCCTCCAATCCCAGTGACAAGGCATTCATCATGCTCGTCCACAAAGTTTAGAGCTCCGTCTCCTGGCAGGAAGGCGGTAACCTGCCGCCCGTTCTTGATTAATTGGATACGAACGCATTTTCTAATGGCGGAGTTTGGTTGGCGGCTTTCAATTCCAACTTTTTCTAGGACGATACCCCTGCCCATTGGAGCTCCTTCAAGTGGGTCTGATTTCACATCGAGACCTAACATTCGCCGTTTGAAGTACCTATACTTCCATCTAAGCTTCTTTTTCTTTGCACGTAATCTACGTGCGGCGAACTCACCACTAGGAGCCTTTGAGCCAGTCATTTTAATTTACCTACTTGAAACTTGTGACGTATGTTAAAGGGTTTATATTTATGGATTTCTTTGAAATTCGTCTTATTTCGGATTCGTATTAAGCACAATCTCCACGCTTTCTACGTCGTATTCTTCACCGATCTTGAGCGGCTTCTTCAGCAACCTACCGTTTGACAGGAGAGTAAAGACCAAAGAGCGTTTCAAACTGTCAAGTCACGCACTTTGATCTACTGAAGCGGGAAAAACACTTCGAAAACAGGTCTAAGGCTTGTCATGTGATTATTACCTTGTCTATGCAGAAGTATCTTTTCGCAAGAAAACGTGTCCGTTCAGCGGTTTTTCCATTTTTGCCTATGGCGACACCTTTATCCTTGGGCTCAACCGTTACTTTGACTATTTTTCTGCCATCGGGCAACTCGCTCATTCTGACTTCCTTGATTTTGGCCGGGGCTAATGAATTTCTAATGAAGTTGGATGGCTCATCGGAGTATTCAACCAGTTCTACATCTCTTCCTACCATGCGTTTTAGTGTCCTTATGTGAGAGCCTCCCTTACCTATCGCCAGACCTAGGTCCCCACAGTTAACTATGAAGATAATTCTACCTAGCTTGTCGTCGATGATGCAGTCTTTTGCCATAGCACCAGTTACACTTTCAAAAAGAGCAATGTGTTTTATTTCGTTGCTTGTTAGGCGTATTTTACTCGCCATGCAGGGCCTCCGCCAATCTCAGGATCTCTGAGTCTCCGGCATCTCTAATTGCCATAGCTGTGACCGTAAAAGGTTTACGGCATGCAATACCTAGGTCTATGCTCGAGCTATTGTGAACATACATCGGAATACGAGATAGTTTTGCATAGTGTTCAATGTTTTTTCGAATATCAGAAGGACAGTTTGATGCTATAACGATAAGTTTCGCTTTACCAGTCCTCACAGCCTCTAGAGTTTGTTTAGATCCTAGAGTAACTTTTCCAGTCTTTATGGCAGCAAAGATGGCCTTGTTTACGTCAATCATTTCTTACTCTTCCTCTCTGATGGGGAGGTCGCCATAAAGAGGTCGACTAGCCCTGTTCCAATTGGAACCAACTGGCCGACTATGACATTTTCAGTTACGCCTCTTAACATGTCTGTAGAACCGCTGGCCGCTGCTTCTATTAAGCTTGGCACAGTGATTTCGAAGGCAGCTCGTGCGAGTACACTTGCTTTTTCACCGCTTACCCCATGCCTACCTATTTGACGAACCTCACCCGTAGATGTCATTACGTCTGCGACGAGCATTACATGCCTAATATCAACATCGAGCCCTTGTTCTTCTAGAACTCCTCTAGCTTCCTTCATTATGGCGTTTCTCGCAGCTTCGATTCCAAGTGTTTCAGCTATTTCATGTATGTTATTGGTGGTAGTTCTTGTGGGGTCGACGCCTGATATCCTTAGGACTTTTGATAGGTTGGATCCATCGGTGTGTATCACCCATTCACCTTTTTCTTCCGCGAGTAGCACCCGCCTTATTCCAGCTATACCTTTCACGTGAATTGATGAGACTTTATCACAGAGTTTTCGTAGATCAGTTCGTTCGGTTGGTTTGATTGTAATATCCTCGTCACTAATTTTCACTTGGCAGTTCGGAATATGGAGTGCATTTTTGAGGACGCTCTTTGTAACACCCCGGTCCTTCATCATGGCTTTGTCAAGTTTCACTACCACAGCAGATAAGTTCGGGTTAATTGAAATGAGTTGGGAGATGTCTTCAAGAGTTGTGAAATATATTTGCTGTGCGACCTCAGTTGCCTTTTCGCGACTGACTCTATGTTTTTTGTCTAGGTAGATGTCCATAATCGGTGTGGAGGGAGTCCTGCGGGCGTCTACGATCTCAATGAGCCTAGGAAGACCTAGTGTGACGTTTTGTTCTCTCACTCCAGCGTAGTGGAAAGTCCTCAAAGTCATCTGTGTTCCAGGTTCGCCTATCGACTGGGCTGCAATAATTCCAACAGCCTCGCCGGGTTCTACCAGCGCGCGTTTGTAGTCTTCTAGCGCCATAGAGATAGCTTGACCTACAGCGTTTCGGTTTAATTTCGCGTCAAAAACACACCTCTTAAGTTCATTAATTAGCAGCGGGGTTAGTTTCTCTTCAATTTCAGCAAGCCGAGTTTCAACATAATTTGCCGAGGCGGGGGGTTTACCTTTCTCCACAGTTATTTTTAGGCGTCCAACAAGGCGCTCAATATTTACCGCTTTACCATGATCGCTTTTTGCAGGGTCAATCCCGTCTTCACCATACTTGAATTGGATGAGATCCCCTCTTGAGTCTCTTACCGTCCCATCGTATTCAAGTCGCAGGTACTCGAGCGCGTTAATTAGCCGCCGTTGCATATACCCGCTTTGCTGAGTACGAACAGCGGTATCGACCAACCCTTCTCTTCCACCCATCGCATGGAAAAAGAACTCAATCGGATTAAGCCCGTCGCGATAAGAGTTGTATACAAATCCTCGTGCCTCAGGGCTTGGATCACCAGGCTTGAAGTGTGAAAGTGCGCGATCACGGTAACCTCTCATGATCCTCTTTCCGCGAACGGATTGTTGCCCAACACAAGCGGCCATTTGACCGATGTTCAGACTTGAGCCTCTTGCACCACTCTGAGTCATAATTATGCCATGATTTTCTAAGCCAAAGTGCTCGTCAGCTATCTCACCGGCTTTGTCTCTCGCAGTTGCAAGTTCATTCATGATGTAGATTTCAAGTGATTCCTCTAGGGTTTGACCTGGAAGCCTTTCCAGAGCTCCTTTACGATAACTTTCAATTAGTTCACGTACTCTCCCTTCGGCTGTTTCAATAACGCGGCTAATTTTCTGTTGGGCTTCTCTCGGCAAATTCAATTCGTCTAAGGCATAGGTAAAGCCTCTTGTTCGCATGAAGACATTAACAAGTCTGCAAATTGAGTATAGAAAACGTTTTCCAAATCCAGCCCCATAGTCCTTAACTATTCTATGATACAGGCTTTCTGATCTCTCAGCGCCAATAGCATTCTTGTCAATCACCCCGCATTCTAAGATCCCGTCTTTCACGACAACGTAGGCATCGTTTGGGCATTTTTCTTCTTTACATTCAGCGCACTTCTGGCAGGTGCTTGATTTTTGAACATAGTTAAATCCTTTAGGAAGGAAGAGGCTGAAAATTTGTTTTCCAGTCCATAGGACTTCTGGTCTTTTAATTTTCGGATCTGGAATCAGTCCATCGTATCCAGCGAATGACAGAAGATAGGAAACTTCTCGTTTGTTTAGAAGGGTTGAGTTGTTAGTTAATATGAAGGCTGCTGTTATGAAGTCTCTTATAGCTCCTATAATTGGTCCGCCATATCTTGGGGAGAGAATTTGATCTTGAACTTGCATTAGCAGGCGGGCTTCTGTCTGCGCCTCTTCACTTTGAGGGACATGCAGGTTCATTTCATCTCCATCAAAATCGGCATTGTATGGCGGACATACGCAGAGATGCAGCCTAAACGTCTTGTATGGAAGAATTCGAGCCATATGAGCCATTATAGACATTCGATGAAGAGAAGGTTGGCGGTTGAAGATCACTATGTCACCATCCTTTAGGTGCCTCTCCACAATAAAGCCTGGCTGAAGAGCTTCCGCAACCTTGTCCCGCTCTGTGACAAATTCAAGTCGTATGCGCTTACCGTCAGGTCTAACCACGTAGAGGGCGCCTGGATATTTTTCCGGACCGTTGGTTACAAATTGAGCTAGTTCTTTGAGGTTCCAGGAAGTAACCTTTACAGGGACTGTCAAGTGCATAGCGATATCAATTGGAATGCCCACCTCGCTCATGTCAATGTTAGGCTCTGGGGAGATGACAGTACGTGCGGAGAAGTCAACTCTCTTTCCAGAGAGATTGCTTCTGAATCGCCCCTCCTTTCCCTTAAGCCGTTGTGATAAAGTCTTTAATGCTCTGCCCGACCTATGCCTAGCAGGCGGTATCCCAGATGCTTCGTTATCAAAATATGTGGTTACGTGATATTGTAAAAGTTCTGAGAGGTCTTGAATAATCAGTGTGGGGGCTCCTGCCTCGATGTTTTCCTTCAATCTCTGGTTAATTCGGATTATGTCAACCAATTTATGGGTCAGGTCATCTTCAGATCGAATGCCTGACTCAAGTGTAATTGAGGGACGCACATATACTGGAGGCACGGGTAAAACCTGCAGAATAATCCACTCAGGCCTAGCTACCTGCGAATCAAATCCAAGTAGAGTTAAGTCATTGTCAGAAATTCGTTCAAGCCTATCCCGAATCATACCAGCGATAAGTCTTCGTGCACCGCCTTCTTCCAACACTTCGTAGAAACTTGTTGGTTTACTGAAGTCGATCACATATTGACGGGCTCCGCAGTGGGGGCAGTCTGAGTGTTTTTTGGCTTCTTTTTTAACTGCGTCAAAAACACTATCAGGAACCGTGCCAAGCATTCTTCTTGCTTCATCAATCATTGCATGATATTCTTCAGCCTTATCGTTTGATATAAGAATACGCCCACAGTTCCGGCAGGTTGAAGAAATAAGTTCATAGACGATTTTTGAAAATCCTACATGGATAACTGGCACAGCTAATTCAATGTGCCCAAAGTGTCCAGGACATCTGGCAGCTGTATTTCCACATGTTTTACATCGTTGCCTTGGTTCTAATGTACCAAGCCGCCCATCCATTAGCCCCGAGGTAATTGGAGCGCCATCCTCATCATATGTGTCAGCTGTTTGAACCTCGACAACTGAGAGCTTACGAACATCATTGGGAGACAATATTCCAAATTTTATTCCATCTATTACCTTATAGATCTCAAACTCTTCGGTGGCCATTCCTATGCTCTCTCCTTCAATTTTAGTTTCGGTGAGATGCAGAGACTCATCAGTTCTTGTACTAGGAGCTTAAACGCGTAAGACATGGTAACTGGCGATATTATCGCGTCGCTCCCGCAAATCTTGCAGATATATTTTCTTTGTTTAAGGTCGTAGTATGCGACTATACCGCAGTTTTCGCATATATAGATTATACATTTATCTGATTCCTCGAGAAGCCTGTCTTTAAGTAGCATCGCTGCGCCGTGTCCTATTAGACAGTCTCTCTCCATTTCACCGAATCGCAGACCTCCTCCTCGAGCTCGGCCTTCAGTAGGTTGCCGCGTAAGCATCTGCACTTGTCCACGTGCCCTCGCATGGATTTTATCCGCGACCATGTGGTGGAGTTTTTGGTAGTATACAATGCCCATAAAGATGTCAACTTTGTATTTTTGGCCACTTATACCATCATAGAGCACTTCTCGACCACCATGTTGAAAGCCGAGGCTTGTCAGAAGCTTTCTAATGTCAGTTTGTCTAAGACTGCTGAATGGTGTCCCATCTAAGGCCAACCCTTGTAAAGCTCCTACCTTACCAGCTACAGACTCAATGAAGTGCCCTACAGTCATACGGGATGGAATAGCATGAGGATTGATTATGACGTCTGGAACAATTCCATCTTCAGTGAACGGCATATCCTCTTTGGGAACTAAAAGTCCGATTACGCCTTTCTGCCCATGGCGGGATGCGAACTTGTCTCCAAGTTCTGGAGTTCTAAGATCCCGAACTCTAACCTTGACAAGCTTGCTTCCTTGCACGGTTTCTGTGATGAAGACAGCGTCTACCGTGCCAACCTCGGCTGGTCTCACACTTATCGATGTGTCTCTTCTAGTTGGTCCCTTTACTTCAAACTCCTTGTATTCCTCAAGGAACCTTGGTGGACTCGTCCTGCCGATTAGAATGTCTCCACCATTAACATTTGCCTCAACTCTTACAATTCCATCACCCTCAAGCAACCGATAGTATTGCTCACCTCGGTAGCCTCGAGTTCCAACATCTGGAGCCTCGAACTTATCCTTCAACCCGCCCAAGTATTGACGGCACTCAGCCTCATACACCCTATAGAAAGTTGAGTGCCCCAGTCCATTTTCAACAGAGGATTTATTGAAGATAAGCGCATCTTCCATGTTATAGCCTTCGAAAGATAGGATGGCTACCACACAGTTTTGACCTGATGGTCGATCATCATATCCTATAACCCGCATAGGCTTTGTTCTTACAAGTGGAAGCTGTGGGTAATGTAGCACATGGGATCTGGAATCGACCCGATTGAAGTAGTTTGCTCCATAAATGCCTAATGCCTGCTTTGCCATGGCGGCTTCATACGAGTTTCTCGGGGACTGGTTGTATTCGGCATACGGAATAATTGAGCCGCATATTCCAATGATCGAGTGTGACGCAATTTCTAGGTGAGTGTATTCAGGGGTAAGTTGGGGTAAGTCTAAAGCAACAAAAACATTTTCCTCCTCATCTGCATCTATATACTCGATAATTCCATCTCTAATTAGATCTTCCCACCTTAATTCGCCCATTTGAATCTTTGAAATATGTTCACGCTGTAGTTTAACTGCGCCTTTATCAGCAATGATTAATGGCCGCCGAACTCTGCCCGCATCACAATTGATATAGACTTCATGTGATTTCTCATACTCGTCAGCCACTCGGTGGACGATATTGATCTCTTGGCTTAGATCACCCTTTCGACGCATTTCTCGAATCTCATCTACGAGGTGCTTGGGATCACTTGAATAGCCAATTAAACAGCCATCCATAAAGACTTTGGCGCCCATTGAACGTAAAGCTACATCTGCATCTTTGGCCCGGACTACGCCTAGTCTGTAGAGAACTTGCTTAACAGTTTCTGAGTCGACGCTAATTGAGATACTTGCCATTAGCGCCATGTTCTTGACTAGTCCACAGTTTGAGCCTTCAGGAGTTTCATTTGGGCATAAGCGTCCCCAATGAGTTGGATGTAAGTCTCTTGCTTCGAAGTTGGGTTGGCTTCGACTTAATGGAGATTGGATACGTCGCAGGTGGCTTAAGGTAGAGAGGAAGTTGGTTCTATCTAGAAGTTGGGTGATCCCTACTTTACCGCGCCCCCAGTTTCCGGTTGCCAGAGCATGTTGAACGCGTTCGGTAACAATGCCCGGTCTCACCGCAGCGGAAATCATTCCAAGCTCATGCCGTCTGAGGCTCATTCTCTCTAACTGATACTTAACGTCCCTACACAAACTTCGAAATGCAATTCTGAAGAGATCGGCTAGAAGCGGACCCGCAAGCTTCAGGCGTTTGTTCGCGTAATGGTCTTTATCGTCCGGCTTTCGTCCACCAAGTTTAAGCTCGATAACACGTGCAGCCATCTCACCTAAGAACAACGCTTTTTCATAGCGTTTATCGGTGGTACGTCCAATGTGCGGCATAAAGTTCTTGTCAAGAATAGTTTCAGCCTTTTTAGTACGATACTCTTCAATCTGTCCGTGAGCCACACGATTCCCGATGAATAGGATGCCGTCTTTAACTGTGCTCACACCAACCCCCTTCTCAAAGGATGGCTCCAGACTATCCTGAATTTCCTTGTCAGGGGAAACAGCGTCAGCAATTTCCTTATCTGACTCAAATCCCAGCGCCCGCATCATAACGACGAACGGAATCTCAGTTGGAACTCCTGGCATAGAAACATAGAGAGCCCCATCCGATTTCATCCTCAGCTCAATTCGGGCCCTAAATCCCACAGTTGTCGAAAACACCTTTGCCCTGTAAATAGGGCTACTACCACTCCGATCCACATCAATTAAAACCCTGTTCGGAGCTAAATCCTCAAGCGCGACAATAACCCGCTCAGAACCATTAATGATAAAATATCCTCCTGGATCCTTTGGATCCTCGCCCATTTCAATTAACTCTTCAGGAGACATGCCCAGAAGCGCGCAGTATGCGGACTTCAACATTATTGGAACATCGCCAATATACACGCGTTCAACCGGGCTTTCCTTCCCATCATGAACCTCGGTCAACTCAAGCTCCATTGGAGCAGCATAAGTAAGATTGCGAAGTCGAGCCTCCATAGGATAAATGGGATGGTCAGATCCGTCGACCTCGACTATTCTAGGTTTGCCGACCTCGATCTTCCCAAGTTTAATCTTAAAGGGATACTCAGGAATCTCTATCTGAATCTCTCCAACTTCATCGATTATTTCTTGAAGCCCATGTTCGATAAATTCGTTGTATGAATCTAGATGTTGTCTAACTAAACCCCTTTCCCTGAAAAAAGCTTCCATCAACGACCAGAGCTCATTTTCTGTCAGAGACAAAGTACGCCCATAACCTCCATTCATCCTTCAACCACATAGCGATAAGCAATCGCTTCGCCAGCGGTAGGAGACTTTCGCACAATCTTAACAATGTCGCCTGGTTTGGCTCCAATCGCCTCAGCGGCTGGGTCGGAAGATTTGATGTAAGGTAGCTGATAGGGCTTAATCTTATACTTCTCAAGAACCGCTTCAGCTTCTTTCTTGTCGAGTAAAATATGCTTAGGCACAAGCTCGTGCTCTAAAATATCAAATTTACTCTCTTTTTCCTCAGCCATACAGCCAACCCCCAGACGGCAAAACTCATCTGACCCGAAAACACTAGCCTCCGGGATCATTCTAGCCATTAAATCCGGCGGAACTAGGAAGGGATACAAAGATTTAGCTAATAAACTTTATCGTAATAGGGAGAGAGAAATTTTCGCCTGCAAGTGAGTGATGACTAGCTTTTCGCCAGCTTAGATTCTTGTTCTTTGACTCGTGTTTCAATGAATTCTGCAACTTTTTGTTCGCTGTATTTTATCGCTTCCTGCTGCTTCTTCAAGTGCCCTTCGACTGTGGATAGGAGCTCATCCATTTTTATGGGCTTGACGATGTAGCCGTCTGCGCCTTTGTTGACAGCTTCGATGGCGTTTTGAAGTGATGGATAGCCTGTGACGATTATCTTCACCATCTTGGGGACGGTTTCCTTCAGGGCGGTTAGCAGTTTTGTCCCTTCCATGTCGGGCAGCCTGATGTCGACTAGGGCCAGGTTATAGAAGCTAGTCTTGGATTTCTCGATGGCTTCCTTGCCATCTTTCGCAGTGTCAACAACGTATCCTTCCTTTTCTAACGCTGCCGCCAAAACTTTTCTTATGCCTTCATCGTCATCGATGACAAGAATCCGGGCATTTTCACTCATGTCGTTTTCACCCCCTCCAGTTCTGGTTTGATTGGAAGCCTTACTGTGAAGGTTGAGCCTTTTCCTGGCGTGCTCTCTACGAGGATAGAGCCGCCGTGCTTTTCCACTATACGCTTAGAAATCGCCAAGCCAAGCCCCAGCCCTTTCGCCTTGGTTGTGAAGAAAGGCCCGAAAGCCTTCTCTACATCTTCCTTCGTCATACCTATTCCCGTATCAGCAAAAGAAACTTCCACATCGCCGTTCGTCTTCCTGCTTGATATTGAAAGTGTGCCACCTTCAGGCATGGCTTCAACCGCGTTCTTGATCAAATTGACAAAGACTCTCTGCATCTTCTCTACATCAACGGTAATCCCTGGTTCGTTCTTGGATAGGTCTATTACCCTTACATTTTCTGGAATATTGAATATTGACAATGCCTCTTCTGCAAGAGATTTCGGATTAGTCACAGTTAGTTCCAGCTGTATCTCACCTGAGTATTCTAGAAGATCCTTTACGATCTTGTCTGAGTCTCTCACGTTTTTCTCAATGAGTTCAAGGGACTCTCTCGTTTTGTCATCCATTTTCGAGCCTAACGTTGTTTTCAGGAGGTATGCGGCGCCAGCGATGCTTGTCAACGGGTTACGCAGGTCATGTCCCACCATCGCTGCTGTCTCACCGATGGCAGCCCACCGTTCAGCTTCACGCAACTTCTTCGTCCGTTCCTCAACCAACTCCTCCAAATGCTTAGCGTAGCGTTCGAGCTCTTCCTCCATTCTCTTTCTTTCTGTGATGTCAATGAGAATAATCTCATCCGCTGGTTTTCCATTGTAAACAATCCCAAAGGCTTTGACCATGACGGGGAGTTCTAAGCCGTCTCGCGTTTTTAGGTTAATCTCGAAGGGGGGAGAGACGCGCCGCCTAACATCTTCGCTATACTCTCTTTTACCAGAGCTTGAAATTTCTGCGAGACTGTTTTTTCTATTGGGTTGAAGGAGGGAGAGGTCATCTCCTCAAACGTCCATCCCAACCTCTCACACATAGCCTTATTGACATATTTCAGGGCGCCATCCTGATAAATCGCTACAAGGTTTGGTGAACTCTCAACTAACACCCGATACTTCTCCTCGCTTTCCTTCAAAGCCTCCTCCGCTCGCTTCTGCTCGGTGATGTCCCGGAATATTCCTTGAATCATTTTTCTGCCTCTGAGTTCAAAGAGATTCGCTTTGATTGCAACCTCTTTGATTTCTCCCTTTTTAGTAATAACCCGCGTTTCCAGAACCTGCCCCTCTTTCTCTTTGAGATGCTGTTTGAAAGTTCTGCTGAATTCTCCTCTGATTTCTTCAGGGGGGTGGAGAATACGCTGGTGCTTACCGACTAGTTCTGACTTCTCTCTGCCGACTAATACTGTTGCTGCACGGTTACAGTCAACTAATACGCCTGTCTCGGCATCGGCTATGAAGATAGCGTCCAACGCCTCCTCAAACGGCGCCTTATATCTCTCCTCAGACTCACGTAGCTGTTCCTCTATCTTCTTGCGTTCGGTTACGTCTAGCCCTATATACAGAATACTAGCAGATTGATCTTCTTCTTTCAATATTAGATTTCCAGGTGCAAACAGTATTGTGTGAATTGACCCGTCCTTAGCATAGACGTCGACATCAATCTGAGGGGAAGGTTCTCCTTTAAAATCCCTCTCTAACACCGAAGCTACTTTTTCCCTTTGTTCTGGAACAACAAACTCCAGCGCATACTTGCCAATAACCTCGTCCTTTGAGTAACCAAGTTTTTTGAGAGTTGAGTTGCTGACATCTTTCAATTTCCCATCCATGCCAATTATAATGCTGGTTGCGGGGCTCGCATCATAGAGAAACCTGTATTTCTCCTCGGACTTTCGCACAGCCTCCATCGTCCTTCGCTTTCTCCTCTTTGACATTCGCTAGTCACCCCTTCTATTCCTCAAACCAGTCGGCAAGCTTTCTCAGCTCACTTCTGTAGCCTTCTTTGCATGGTTGACGTAGTCGACCAGTGTCCAGCCTTCATGCTCTTCGAATTCTAAGCCCAATTTATTGTAGAGGTTTTGGGCGATACATCTCTCAACGATTCGCGCCCCTGCGCCGAGCAGGCTTGATAAGGCTTCATGAAACGCCGCCAACCGATCAGGAACCTCTTCGCGCTTAACGTGATAGATCCTCTCAGCATGATAGTATAATGCGTGCCTGACGGTATTACCGAGAACCATTAAGCCTTCGTCAACAGCCTGAAGAACAATCCCTTTGAAGTTCTTCTTATCGGTTATTTTTCCTTCCACCTGGCAACATGGCATTCTTCCCCTCTGCGGGGAATAGGGAAATGCTGTCTTGAAGGTATTATATCTGATTTATTAGCGATTTCAACATATCGGGAACACGACGTGTCGGAAGCACGGCCTTGGCTAGGAGGGGGATTCGGGATAGAATCGTGGCGGGCCCGGCGGGAATTGAACCCGCGACCCCTGGGTTTCTTCCGGCCTGGGGATAAAAGCCCAATGCTCTATCCTGACTGAGCTACGGGCCCACTAATAGATAGGCATTCTCTGTCCGCACATAGACCTAGTTCTGATTAATCTGAATCTATAGGGCGTTTAAATGTTTTTTATAAACAACTAAGGGAAGAGACATGATTTGTAAATCGTATCCAGATGCGGTGATTCCTGTGGAAATCCGATCTAGAAGGTTCTAACGACTAAGTTTACGGTCCACCCGAGTTCAAAATGGCGCCCATCGGCAAGTGGGGATTTTAGCCCCCTCTTTTGGCCGGGATTTGAACCCGGGTCGAGCGGGATCTGCGTGTGGCTCGACAGCCGCACATATTGTCCGGTTGTGTAATTGATGTAACCACTAGACCGGGCTATACTACCAGGGCGGTTGTTAAGAGCTGTAATAACTTGAAAAAAACAAGTTACTATTTAAGCATTCCATATTTTGGAACTTGGAACTATTTCGCTTTATGAAAATTAACTCAAACGATGAGGAATAATACGCAATTCAAAACGGTGATCAGCTTTTTCAGAAGTTACTGGTCCCGCGGGCCGGATTTGAGCCGGCAACACTCCGGTTACCGCATGTACGCCTGGTAGGCTGACATGGCACCTACAACTCGGTAGACACCTACAGCCGGAAGCTCTACCAGGTTGAGCTACCGCGGGAATCAAGTTTTAGAAAATTTTGCACCGTGATATAAGCCTTATTAAATAGTTGCTTACTCTGAGTAGTCTTCCTCTGCTTCAAAAGCTTCTTCGCGATTTGAGCAGGCGCATAACATAACTACTTACATGCTAACACTCTGAGCCATCTAAGCGGCGGTTTCGCGCTCCTGCCTGCGGAATGTTACTTTTTCAAACTCGTCAGTGACTTTTCACAACGCCGCCTTCTGGGCCCACGATGATAACGGTGCTGTGCGCCTTGATTAGGTCTAAATAGAGTTGTCCCCCGCGTTCTTTAGCCGCGAGCTCAGAATCATAGGCGCAGATCGCAGTCACGGGCAGTTCAAGTACCTTATGCAGGGAGTTTTCATACTCGACAAGTTCCTTGACCATTCTGTTCTCAAAGAAGCAGGTCATCTCTCCTGCACCCCTTAACCCTTTGAAGCCTTTGGCAAGGGCTTCATTATAGAGCTTCCTCAAAAGCTCCATAGTCTTGGATACGTTGAACTTGCCTCCGATGAAATACCAACCATTTGAGTCAATCACATGCAAAGCCCCAAGCTTCTCAAACCTTTCAACATCAATACTGAACTGCCTCATAGCCCGCCTTATCTCGTCGGGTGACTCCTGACCAGTAACATAGAGAGCTGCCTCACCCTGATCCAGCCCAGCCTTCAAATAGGTGAATAGGACGAGCCGCTTATCTTCAGGCTTTGTATAGAACATTATCACATGCTCCTTAGCCTTCATCCGCCTAACGAACTCTAGAATCTCGCTCTTCTCCAATCTTCAACCCAACCTACATACGCTTCTTCGCGTCCTTAACATACTCAGCTAGCATTCAGTTTTTATTGATTTCTAAATTGCAGATTCATGCCCCTAGAGTCTCGCTATGCAACCATGGTTAAAAGATTGGCGGGCCCGCGGGGATTTGAACCCTGGATCTCCAGCTCCGAAGGCTGGCGTCTTATCCACTAGACTACGGGCCCACTATAAAGCGGATGGCTGCGTACTTGCTTAAGTTTTCTGTTTGGGGATGTAGGGATGCTTGAATACTTTTTTAGACTAAAAATGGATAGTAAGAGTTATTAAATACACATCTTGCTGTAAAAGTTTAGTTGGTGCTTTCTACATGAGCTCTGGAACCCATCTGCATGACTTGAAGTTTCGATTGATGACTATTGAGTTATTGCGTACAGCGAAGAAGCATCACACTTACCGTGAACTTTCTCAGCGGACTGGGCTTCCCGTGACTGTGCTGAGTCGGTATGTGAAAGGGCACGTTCTTCCGACCGCAAAACGGGCAAAGAATATTTGGAGTATGCTCACAAAGCTTGTGAGTCTTGAAGACGAGCTCCGAGGCAGGATAAGCTTTGATGATCTAGGTTATTTTGATAATACTAACATTATTTGCGATCTTAATTTGTTGCAACAGGCGGCGCAGTATACTCTCTCGAAGTTTGCGGGACGTAGGATTACTAAGGTTGTTACGGCGGCTGTTGACGGCATACCTCTAGCGACTGTCGTAGCCGCTGCTCTTGGTGCGGATCTGGTGATTGCTAAGAAGAGCAAAGAGGTGGGAGTGCATGACTTCATTGAGGAAACGTATATCCCGAGTAATTCTGCTGTGATGATGGCGCTGTATATTCCGAAGGGAGTAATTAGGAAGGGCGATAGCGTCCTCATAGTAGATGACATTATAAGAACTGGGGAAACACAGCGAGCGCTCATAAACTTGATTTCAAAAGCTAAAGCAGAGGTATCTGGGATCTTTGCGCTAGTTTCTGTAGGGGACGATTGGGAGAGGACAGAGTCGTTACAGAAATTTCCAAGCGAGATCGTGTTAAAGGTCAAACCTAAATAGGCTTCTAGTTTTACTGCTCATCGAGAAATCTCACTTGGTTTGAATGCCCCCCTCTCAGTAATTATGGTAGTGACATATTCTGGTGGGGTTATATCAAAAGCCGGGTTTAATGCAGGTATTGTTTTAGGTGCGATTCTTCGACCAAGAAAAGTTAATACTTCATCTTGGGTTCTATGTTCAATCACTATGTCTTTCAGTCTAGTGTTTAAGTCGATAGATGAAGATGGAGCTGCAACGAGGAATGGAATGTCATGCACCTTAGCTAAGACAGCAATCATGTAGGTTCCTATTTTATTGATCACATGTCCGGTCGATAGTATGCGGTCAGCGCCGACGATGACTTTGTTTATCATGTGATTTGCCATAACATACCCGACCATGCTGTCAGTGATTAGCGTGACAGGTATACCGTCCTGTTTCAGTTCAAAGGTTGTAAGCCGTGCTCCTTGAAGCTGAGGCCGAGTCTCAGTTACGACAACTTTTATCTTCTTACCGCTTTGAAACGCCACCCTGATTACACTCAAAGCGGTGCCATGTTCCACTGTTCCCAGTCCAGTGTTGCAATGTGTTAAAATGACATCACCATCATCTAATAGCTGCGCGCCACTTCGCCCGATAGCTAGGTTCATCTGGACATCCTCTTCAGCGATTTTCAAAGCCTCGCTTACCACCGCATGTTTAACGTCACCAACTTCACCTTTAGTCGAATACGCTTTTTTCATCACGCGGTCTAATGCCCAAAATAGATTCACGCCGGTCGGTCTTGTTGAACGTAATATCTCTGACACCTTCTCAAGTTCACGGAGGAGTTTAGAACTTGATGCAGCTTTAGAATGAAAAGCGGTTAAGGCAAGTCCGAGGGCTCCAGCCACCCCGATGAGAGGAGCGCCCCTCAACTTCATCTCTTTTATGGCAGCAGCTACCTGCCTAGAGTTCTTTAACTGAATATACACGAGTTTTGATGGGAGCTTAGACTGGTCTATCGCTGTAACAACCCCGTTTTCCCAGCAAATAGCCCTCATCCTAACCACAATGAGGCGATTTATCCTACAGTCTTTTTAGCCTAACGTATCAATTTAAACGATTGGAAAACTGTTAGGTTCTTTTGCGGTGCGTGAACTAAGATTTGAGCAGTCTAGTTGAGGCGACCTATGCAAACGGCAATGTCATAGTGTCCTCCCAAGAAGATGCGAATGCCCTACAGCAGAAAGGCTATGGTACAAAGCGTAGAAAGAAGAAGGGTATAGCTCTTGCACCATATGAAGCATTATACCTGTGGGAACAGGGGAAAATTCGTGTAACTAAAAAGCATCCTAAAGCCGAGTTAACCTTTCCAGAACTTTTAGAAGAATATCGCACTGGTGACCCGGTGGTTTGGACTCGCTACTTAATCTACAAAGATCTGCGGGACAGAGGCTATGTAGCAAAGGAAGGACATGGTCTTGGAATTGATTTTGAAGTTTACGAAAGAGGAGAATATAACCTAAAAAATGCAAAGTACATCGTTTTTGGGATAAGTGAGGGGACACCAACTCCGATCGAGAAACTCAGTAGCATTTTGAAAAGTGTTGAAAAAATGGGAAAAAAACTCATTCTCGCGGTTATCGACAGGAGAAATGAGATCATCTATTATTGGCTTTCTAAGCTTGGATTATAGTACGGAGTGGTCAGATGGAGAAGATAAACGGGTTTATCAATTTAATTAGACCAATAAATTGCTTGATGATGGGACTCGCCGTATTAATTGGCGAATTCATAGCTGCGAAATTAGCATCCCAAGAGGCGCTTATGTCAGGTTTTACTACGGCATTTGCATTAACCGCATCCTCTATGGCGATTAACGATTTTTACGACCGTTCAGTAGATGCTGTAAATGAGCCGAAAAGACCTATTCCAAGCGGAATTATCCACCCTGCTGAGGCGCTGATCTACGCCTTCTTTTTTAGCGTGATAGGGCTAGTCGGGGCATATCTAACCAACACGGTGTCGTTTATAGTGGCTTTAATCTTCTTTGCCGTATCCCTATTGTATAATACATGGGGCAAGAAAACAGGTCTGCTCGGAAACTTTATGGTCAGCGCCTGCATCGCAATTCCATTTATTTACGGTGGACTGGCTGTTGGAAAGGGGATTGTCAAAATACTGGTCGTGTTTGCATTGTTGGCATTTCTTTCCAATACGGGCAGAGAGATTACGAAGGGAATTAGTGATGTGGAGGGTGATCACCGTAGGAATGTTAGGACTATTGCTATTCTGTTTGGACCTAAGACAGCGGCCTATACAGCTACAGCCTTCTATGGCTTAGCCGTGGCGCTAAGTGGAATCCCTTGGATCTATCAAATGGTTTCTAATATCGCGTATGTGCCAATCGTCTTATTGGCAAACATAGGATTCATAGGTTCGTCAATCTTGCTACTGAAGGATTATTCGAGAGAAAATGCAAAGAGAGTGAAAAACCTAGTTATTTTGTGTATGTTCATCGGTCTGATTGCTTTCCTAATTGGAGGTTATTGAGGACGCCTACGTTTCAGCCAGTTCGCGGTATGAGGGATATGCTTCCAGAAGATTTGGAGAAGAGGCAGTTCGTAATCAGAGTAATCCGTGACATGTTCAAAGTTTATGGCTATAGCGAAATTGCAACGCCCGTCATAGAATCGTTTGAACTTCTCTCGGCGAAAATCGGCGAAGAAATTCGACAGCGAATGTACACGTTCACAGACATGGGAGGACGAAGAGTTGCGCTAAGACCAGAAATGACTGCGCCAGTAGCCCGCCTAGTGGCTACGAAATTGAGGACTGCGCAAAAACCGTTACGGTTGGGCTATATCGCAAACTGCTTTAGATATGACAACCCTCAGCTGGGGCGATATCGAGAGTTTTGGCAAGCAGGCTTCGAACTATTCGGATCCGGCCGTCCAGAAGCAGATGCCGAAATCCTGATAATTTCAGCTGACATGATGAAGAGACTTGGCTTTCTAGACTATCGCTTCAAAATCGGACAAGTTGAGATATTACATGGAGTGTTAAACCGAGAAGTCAGCCAAGCCGATCAAAACAATATCATGAGCCTCATCGATAAAGGAAGGCGTACAGCTGCAATAGAGCTTCTGACCAAACTGAAGGTGCCAAAGCAGGATGTAGATGTAATAAAGAAGCTTTTCCAGTTGAAGGGAAATAATGTCGCCGAGATTTTAAGCAAAGGAGAAACCGTGTTAAGCAACTATGATGCCAGTTATGATGCCCTAGTAAATCTCAAGGAAATTTTAGAGATAACAAAGGCAAGCGGAGCTGAATTCCCAACAGATGTTGATCTTGGATTTGCTAGGGGATTGGAGTATTACACAGGAATAATCTTCGAAACATATGTGCCAAAGTTGAACATCGCACTGAATGGTGGCGGACGATACGATAAACTGGTTGAAACTTTCGGAGGAGAGCCCACCCCTGGAGTTGGCTGTGCGCCTGGAATTGACCGAATTGCCTTAGCCATGGAAAAGGGGGATTTTTTTCCAAAGAAGGCTGTTGAAAATAGGATCCTGATCGTGCCTGTTGGAGATGGGCTTAGAGCTAAGGCATTTACAGTGGCAGCCTCACTGATAAAATCAGGTCTTTCTGCGGAAGTTGAGGTTCAGGGTAGAGGCGTAAAGAAAGCCTTGTCTTATGCCAATGCAAAAGGCTGCAGTTTTGTGGTTATAGTAGGACTGAAAGAATTGGAAAGAGGAAATTTGACTGTCAGGGACATGAAAAAAGAAGCGCAGGAAGAAGTCCCTGTGGGCAAAGTGGTAGAATGGATTTGGACGTCTTTGAAGCGATTAGGCTCAGAAGAAGCGTAAGGTCATATCGCCCAAACCCCGTTCCAGTCAAAAGCCTAAACAAAATTTTAGAAGCTGCAAGACTGGCACCCTCAGCCAACAACAGCCAACCATGGCACTTTATCATTGTCACAGATCCCGAGAAAAGAAAGGCGATTGCAAAGGACTGCATGTTCGGACGCTTCCTATCTGAAAGCCCTGTTGTGATAGTAGGATGCGGTGACCCTTCAGCATCTCCAAGATTTTATGTTCAAGATACCGCTATCGCCCTTGAACACATGGTGTTAGTAGCCACAAGCGAAGGATTGGGAACATGCTGGATAGGTTCATTTAAAGAGGACTCCATAAAAAAATTGCTTAAAATTCCAGATAAACTGAGAGTAGTGTCTTTATTGGCCGTAGGCTTCCCAAAAGGATCCTTAGACATAACAAGAACCCTCGTTCATGCCATACGCCCTAGAAAAAAATTGCATGAAATAACGAGTTTCGAGGAGTACAAAAAGCAAAGGTGATGCTTTGGCGGGCCCGCGGGGATTTGAACCCCGGACCTACGGCTTACTCCATCAAGCGGTCTAGGAGGCCGCTGCGCTATCCTGTCTGCGCCACGGGCCCTCTCTCTAAACGAACATAATGCCAGACAAATCCTTATTGTTTCTGTTTAAGAAAGCCTAAACTTTATGAGGATAGGGGAGTGTTTTCATTTTCGGTTGCGCGGGGGTAGCCAAGTCAGGTTAAAGGCGCGGGACTTAAGTTCGCCATAATAGGGCTAGGCCTTGGGTCAGAGGACATCCCGTGACGTAGGTCTTCGAGGGTCCGAATCCCTCCCCCCGCACCATGTGTTTCCATTAATTTTCGTAGCTGTAAAGAAAGGATAGGTTAGATTAGAAAGACGGCCTATGAAAAACTGTGCCCTCTTTTTGGCTTTTTTAGAGTTAGTAGGGCTATGCCCAGACATATTGTAAGTAATAGCATTGTGTCTTGGAATTCTGGGATTAGGGTGCATGTCGCTTGGTGCTGGCCGTTATCATAGCCAACTTTGCTAGCAGTAACTTGCACAGTGCAAGTTCCGACATTTGCCGTGCTTGGTATAGTGAACTGGTCTTGGTAAATTCCATCGATTCTCGTGTAGACGCGGGAGATGTGGAGGCTCTTTCCAGCATAGTCGCTTATGAGGATAGAGACCGAGGCGTCTACAACAGCATTGCCAAGGGGGTCTGTAACCTTGCCGGAGATAGTCACCACTTCATTCAGGTTATACGTTTGCTTATCCAATAAGATTGTGACAGACAGTTGCGGGGCAGCGAGACAGACTATCGAGTTAGACAGCAAGGTGAACACAAGAAATGCGCACAAAGTCGTTACGATAAGAGTTGACTTACCCACCTATTCTCCAGCTCCTAAACAGTGAATGAAACGTCATTGTCCGCGAGGAACACGCCTCCCTGCTGAATCAACTTGTCGGAGACATAGCCGCGAACTATGTAGGTGCCTGATAGAGCATTTCTCGGTAAAGTGACAGTAAACCCAGGCGTAGTGGCATCTCCACGTTTGAGAGTGGCAGCTTGAGATTGCACGCTTATCGGCATCCCATTAGGATCGTCCACCTCAACCCAGATCCATCCGTTGACAAGATCTGCTCCTGTATTCTGAGCCGTAATCCAGACTACGACCGCGCTTCCAGGGTCGAATTTCGTTTTTGCATTTCCAGCTGGATCCGATGTATAGACTCTGGTTATTACAATTGTTGGCGTAGAGCTGGTTCCTACTGAGAAGACTGCTTGCCGGCGGCAGTCTTGGAAGTTGTATCTAGAAGTTACGTTATATTTTTTCGCAGTCACATAGATCGTATAAGTCCCAGCAGAGGCGCTCAGGTCGAGTGTAAAACTATTCGAGTAA
>Ga0315306_10000196_pt1 | contig 29635 bp, 36 predicted proteins | sample TDP1_MG_FD_203803 | JGI IMG/M metagenome (GOLD analysis project Ga0315306, IMG submission 203803) | Freshwater sediment microbial communities from Lake Towuti, South Sulawesi, Indonesia - TDP1 | ecosystem: Environmental > Aquatic > Freshwater > Lake > Sediment | place: Indonesia: South Sulawesi... | reverse complement strand
AGTATTGCCGCCTTAAGGGCTGGTCTACTGGTTCTATTATCTTCATAACCAGCCATATCTCCATAAATTATTGGAAGGGGCGTAATTAACGGAACGCGAAATCCCTTCTTTATCATTTCTTCTTGAATTTCCAATGAACCGTTGAAATAGATTTGTAAAGACTCAAGAGGATATTCTCCTACTATTTCCAAAGATGATCTCTCCAAGAATAATCAATGAGGCTCTGCTGAAAAATGTTACGCTCCAAACCCTTAATATGAAGAACTGCTGGGCCTGCAGATGGACCTTTAGAACTAATGATACTCTAAACAGGAAGGAATATTTAATTAGACAAATATTGAACTAAATATGTAATATGTTTATTCTCAGCTTTCTGTGATAATTTTTAGTCCGTAGGATTTTAAGGCTTCGAGGGTGCCGGGTCGGCTTAGAATTGTGAGTAGACTGTAACCTATTATGACCATGGCTACCAAACTGCTTAGGGTGATGCTAATTACCATGGCCACCCACGCGGGGAGACTTAATCCGAAAATATCTGGTGGTGGAAAGAAAAGCCATAGATAGCTTCCCACAATGGTGCCGATGGGTAGGGCGCCAAGGATGCAAGCCAAAAGTTTCCTCTTTCTGAGGAGGAAGACGAGGCTGGCTCCGAGGAAATTTGCCACGGGGCCCAGAGCCACATCCTGGATTCCAAGCCAAAGGTATGCGTTTCCTACGAAGCATCCGAGGGTTACTCCCGCGATGACGGGCCAGCCGAAGAGGGTTGCTAAGGGAATTAGGCAATCGGCTAAGCGGAGCTGAATGGGGCCAAAGGAGATGGGTGCCAAAACGATGACTAAAATGGCGTATAGACTTGAAAAAATGGCTGTCAGGCTTATATCTCTAGTTTCCAACCTTTCACCTCCCTACGCCGGGGTTTGTATGGCGGAACGGGTGGGAGGTGACCCCACTCACCCGCCTAAAACAGAATTCTCCTTCCTGGGCTATAAGCTTTCCGTATTTTCCTAAGGTTGGCGCGGTGAAGATTTCGCCGTTAGGGTTTCCAGAATCCTAGTTATTTCTTCAATGGGACGGTTGATCTCAATTTTCACGTAGGTAATGACTTCAGGAGCCTCCGCCTGAACGGCGCTTATTTTGGTTTCAACCCTTTGACCCACGCCCCTTTGTTGGGTGAGCTTCGATAGTTCACTGGACGCCTTCTCCAGTTTTTCAATAAGCCTGTCCAAAGTTTTTTCATGCTGGGTTAGGGTGGAGGCTAGGAGGTCCAGATAGGCTAGGCTTTCCTTCTCTTCTGGATCTTTAGATGGCATATAAGCCCTCCCTCTACCCTGCCTCCTTCTTCTCTTGGGGCGGTAGAGGAATCCTGAAGAAAACCTTCCTCCCCCTTCTGAACTTTTCTATGTAGCCCATCCTCTCCAGCTGATTCAGATGAATACTCTCTACGCTTCTGGACCTTCCCGTCTCCTCGGCAACTTGACCAGTGGTGGCCTCCTTTAGTCTATCCATGACAAGCATGGTTTGTCTCAGGCTATCAGGAAACTTTAGCAGGTATATGCTAACAGGCGCACTTAAGGGAACATCTAACTTTTTAGACGGCACCCCCATCTCCCTAGAGATTGAAAGGTGCTCTTGAAGCATCCTGTTGAGGAGGTCTATTTTTTCCTCAATCCGCTGTAACTGCCTTCTCTCTTCCTCGTCCAATTTTGGTCACTTTAAACTTTAAGCCCGAAGAGTTTCTCCCAGTCCCTCAGGTTTATCCTTCCAACCGCGCACTTAACTGTTAAACAGTTAGACTTCGTATATAAATTTTTCTGTTCCTCCAACAATAACACTCAATAGCGAGGAGAAAAGCCGTTGAATGATGAACGGCAGATCCTTATCTTATAACTAGTTGCCTTCCAGCTTCCTTTTTCATCCCATTAGGAGGGGGGACATGAATATAGTCGGCTAAGGAAGATAGTAACTTTAAAGTCTCACAGTAAACCTGAGACCAAATCCTGGGCGGCCCACCATCCTCGGGAGCGGTCCACTTTTTCACAACACCTTGTGGACCTCTAACAAAGATTTCACCCTTGATTTTAAAAAAGGCGCCCTCAGGCCTGGTTTCAACGTCAATTATGAAGGGCAAAAGGGCGTTACCGCCGAGGGTGTTGACGGCTTCACCCAGGTAAATGGAAAAAGCGTACTTAACAGAAGGATCATCCTCCATTTTAGCCGATCTGCGAGCCTCTAAGGATCTGTAGTGAAGGTTAATCTGGAGCCCCTCTGTTCTTATCTCGCTAAAACTGTCCACTTTCCTCCATTCTCCCCTGTTGTTATCAAAATTGTTCAGTTTAAACCATTTATGAATTAACGAAACGAACATTAGGTTCAGACCTTAAGTGTGAACTAAGCCTGCACACTTTTGTTTCGATTTTATTATCTGTACCTAAAATTACTTCAAAATATTAGTCCTAAGAAATTATTTCAAAAATATATATGCCCCCTATTAATTCGTCAATCACAACCCTTTATAGAGGGTTCAACAAAAGTGCATAAAGCCAGGGGAATGCAGTGGAAATGGAGGAAACGTCTTCGTCAAAGCTCCATGTCTTGGACTTGGTAATTGCAGTTTTAAGGCAACACGAAAAGAGCTTGGACGAAAAATTAGCCCAATTTGAAACAATGCTAAGGCGACTAGAAAAAATAAGCACTGACATGACCCCTAACGTGGTGCAAAATGGCTACTCTCATCTTCCTTCAGAAGAAGCCCCTGAACAGAATGAAACCTTCAGCCGTGGCAGAACTTTTGTTGATAAACACTTTGGGAGAAAAAAGAGGTTTAGTAAACCGCTTCAAGGGCTTTCGCTTCGCAAAGTGGAAATTAAGGTCCTTAGATTAATAGCTGAGGGAGAACCCGTTGAAGAAATAGCCTTAAGGCTTAACATGGACCCCCTAGACGTGAAGGAAACCATAGCGGACCTAACCCAGAAGGGGTACCTATACCCAAAAAGCCTTCATGAATAAGAACAAAATGATGGCTCCCATCCGCGACTTTGGTAAAAAGGGTACAAACAATGGCAATTAGGCGAATGTGGGATACAGCCCCGGAATATGTGGATTTGTATGACTTAGATAAAATTTAAGTAGAGCCATGTTTCCATTATGAAATCTGGCGCTCTGAGCCCATAGCCCTGGTAGTATAGTCCGGTCTAGTATAGGCGGCTGTCGCCCGCCCGACCCGGGTTCAAATCCCGGCCAGGGCGCCACTAAAACTTATCTATTTATATATGTGTCATTGTGTTATTTTTTGTGTTGGTGCGTCTAAGTGTTGGATGAGACGAGGCTTTTGCTCACGCTTCAAAGATACTACCTGGGAGGTCTCAGCTTTGAAAAAGTAGCTCGCGATGCCGGGATCACGCTACAGGAGCTTATCGACTATGTTCGTGACAAGGACTTGCGTGTAATCCTTACGGATCGAGACCGCGTAGAAGGTTTGAAGAAGGTCAGCTACCTCATGGAGCAACGTGGAATGAAAAGCGCCGTGAAGATTGCACATGAAGCTTATCAGAAAGCTAGGATTCGAGAATCTCCGTAATACGTTCCGTTCTATAACTGACATCCCAAACTTTTCTCGCTGCATTCTTAAGATTAACAGTATTCCAGAAAAGGGAACGAGTAGTAAAATTTAATCCATGTGCCATGTGAATTTGACTTCATAGGCTTCTGTAAAAGGTTAGGCTTAACACCCCGTTCCGATACTTGAAATCCATGACTTGGGGAATCACCCTTGAAGGGAGTTCGATCAACCTAAAGTATCTTATATCCCCGCGTTCGGCGGAAACTACCACCGTCCATTCTGAGACCTCGACCTGTATGTCCCCTTCCTCCACCCCGGGCATTTCAGCAAGAACCCTCACCCTAACCTCGTCCATCATAACGTCCACGAGGGGCGTCCTGACACCAGGGCCCACGATCAGGGGACTAACCTGCCTCCTAACCTCTGCCCTGATTCTGGGTTCCACTCCAAAAGCCTTTATGGCAACGAATCCGGCAACGAAGCCCCCTATGTGGGCCCAGAAGGCCACCCCTGAAGGCAGCCCCGTCAAGGAGAACATCCCCATCAGCAGCTGATAAAGGAACCAGAACCCAAGGTAATAGTAGGCGGGGATGCTCACAATGGATATGAAGAAGTAGAAAACGATGGTCCTTATTCGGGCGCGGGGGTAAAGGACGAGGTAGGCCCCCAGAATGGCTGAGATGGCTCCCGAAGCCCCAACGGATGGGACATCGAGGCCCACAACGCCGTAGGAGGGCAGGGTGGCCAAAACGGAGGCCATGTGGATAAAGCTGGCTACTAGTCCGCTTAGCAGGTAGAAGGCCAAGTATTTTACGTGGCCGAAGGCATCCTCTATGTTGTCCCCAAACACCCAGAGGTAGAGCAGATTACCAAAAAGGTGCATGGGGTCGGCGTGCATGAACATGCTGGTGAGGAGGGTCCATAACCTCTCCCCATTGAGAATATCGCTAGGAATCGTGCCGAAAACCTCTATCCCCCCTTCCAACGCCTGAAAACCCTGCACAAGAAAGAGGAAGAACACAACCATATTAGCCAGTAGAAGCCCCCAGTTCATGTAGGGCCTGATTACGGGTCTATTCTCATCGTGGATGGGGAGCAAGACGCCCGCCTCCCAGAGCCTATAACGAATCCGTTAGCCTTAATATAATTCCGTCCTGTTCTTAAGAGTAAACCTATTTAGGGCTGTCAATGAACTCAAATCAGAACGATGCTTAAACTTTAGATAATGGCGGGAAAGGAACGAGGCCACTCAGGCAGGTTGCCTACTTCGTCAAAACCTTGAACAGTTTTTGGGATCATTATTTACCTGTGCAGCCTCGTCTTCGTCAGCTATTTTTATCGTTTGAACACCCGTTGCGGTATAACTCCTGACGACGGACGGCACGCGCAGGCGAGGATTGTTTTCGTAAGTAGAGCGCATCTCGTGGAACATGTTGTTATCACCCAGGGTCAATGCAGCAATGTAATCCAGCAATGCAATGTCGTCTGCGGAAAGAGCCTTCTGCTCTTTTTCGATTAGCCCCCAGCCATCCCAAGGTAGGAGTTCCATTTTGTTGAGTGACGCCATGTCTCGCAGGAGGTTGCCTTGAATGAACCCTATGCCATGCATGTCAAAGATTCCAAAACGGTCAGGGTCAACCTGTCCCGCACGGCATAACTGCCAAGCTTTCCCAGCGGGTAGGAAATAGCTTGATGGCATATCACACGGGTCGAACTTGATCTGCAAAACTCGGCGCTGGAATGAGTCGAGTTGCGCGTCTACCATCATCCAGCGCCGCTGACTAGCCTTCCAGTATTCGCAAACCCAGTGATCCTCGTACTTGCCAGCCCCGAAATATGTGGCGAAACCACACCGGGCACGAGAAGGCACATGTTGGTGTCGCAGCATTGCGCATAGCATAGTTGAAAAGTCGCGGCAGTTGCCTACTAAGCGCTTTTCAAGCGGGCGCGCCACAGTCAGGGGTTGATCGCTCATTTTTCGAATGCCCGCAAGCTTCCGTGCAATTTGACGGATATTTACCTCTCGTTTGCGCTCCTCCGATAGTCTCACGCCTAGTCGCTCTGCCCAAAAAATATGGATTAGGACACCTTGCACGACCTGGCACAGCGCAGAAATCTCAGTGGGCAAACCCTCAAAAAGAATGCCGTATTCTTTCGGGTTGGTCATTAGTCCATGGCACGCATAGTATTCCAATGGATTGAGGATTGACTTGGGCATGTTCATTAGTCTTCCTCCTTCAAACCCACGAGATACTGCCTTGCGTATTTAAGAATGCCATTACAATTTATCTTTTTAACCACTAAAGGCTTTGGGATATCCAATCTAAACAATCTAGTTTGTTGATTGTTTGTCTGAGATGATGCAAACTCTTGATCTCAGAAATGATCGAATTACTGTCAAAGTTCCTTTAGCAAGTATTGGATCATGGATTCGAAGATGAGCCTTCCGTCGCCGTACTTCCTTGTCCTTAACTTTTGGGTCCAGTTTGGGAGTTGCCACCCGTAATAGGCCCTTTCTGGGTGGGGCATGAGGCCAAAGACCTTTCCTTCTGGGTTGCAGATGCCAGCTATGTCGTGAAGGGCTCCGTTAGGGTTTGTGGGATACCTACCTTCAGCGTAGTGGCCCCCTTCGTCGCAGTATCTGAAAACAAGCTGATCCCCGTCGTAAAGTTTCTTTAAGTATTCGCCTTCCTTTTCTCTTGAAAAGGTGAACCTTCCTTCGGCGTGGGCCACGGGCATGAAAATCCTCTTCCCTTTTGGAATATTTTTTGTGAAGACACAGTTGCCTGAGTTCTCGTGTTTTAGGTAAATCCACCGGCACTCGTACCTCATGGAGGTGTTTGGGGCCAGGGCCGCCGTGGGATATTCACTTATCCCTTCGAAACCTGGGAGGAGGCCGCCTTCCACCAGGACCTGGAATCCGTTACATATGCCTAAAACGGGCTTCCCCTCCTCCACAAACCCTTCTAGGTCTTGACCGAGCTTGGCAATGACTCCCTTGCCCCAGATGGCTCCAGCCCTGACATAGTCTCCGTAGGAGAACCCGCCTGGAAAGACGAGTGCATCATATTCGAAGAGATTTCTGTCCCTAACTATTTTACTTGTGTGAACTACCTGGGCCCTTACGCCTAGGTCTTGGAAGGCCCTCTGGGTCTCCGCGTCGCAGTTGGTTCCGCCAACCCTCAGTATGCAAACCTTAACGTCTTCCCTTCTCATTTTTAGCCCCCAAAGGTGCCCTTCCAGGCTTTTCTAAGCTCAGCCAAACCGACATCAACGATCAAATTGCCCTTCAATCCATAAATGAAGAGACGGTTTCCTCCCTTCACCCTACCAACCAAGGCATGGGAAACACCCTTAATCAACGTTTCAAAGGGGTCTTTAAGCCTTTGAGGCACCTCCACCAAAAATCTGCTGTTGGACTCGGAGAACAGAAGATGATCATCCCTTTGAATGGCTGCTCTTGGAACCCCTTCTAGGTATAATTCTGTTCCGTGGCCACCGGTGAAGGCCATCTCAGCCACAGCGACCCCCAGTCCTCCTTCGGAAAGGTCGTGGCAGGCCTTGATGTAGCCCGCGTCCATGGCGGCGGTTACAACCTCCATTATTCTCTTTGCTTCGGGTCTAACCCGCGGAACACTTTTTCCAATGAAGCCCCTTAACTTGTAATATTCTGAGCCCCCCAACTCAGGGTAGGTTTCTCCAAGGAGGTAAAGGGGGTTTCCAGGCTCCTTCACATCCACCGAAACGATTTTTCTCACGTCGGGAACTATTCCCAGCGCGGTTATTAGGAGGGTTGGCGTAACAGGGCCCAGGGGCGATTCGTTATACAGGCTGTCTTTTCCAGATACGAAGGGGGTTCCAAAGATTTTCGCAAAGTCGTAACAGGCTTGAACAGCCCTAAGAAGTCCCCCCATTCTGTCGGGCTTTTCGGGGTTGCCCCAGGTGAAGTTGTCTAATAGGGCTATTCGCCTGCCCCCCACGGAAACGTTGTTCCTAATGGCCTCGTCTATGCTGGAGGCGGCCATCCAGTAGGGGTCCACCTTTCCGTAGCTGGGGTTCATTCCGCTGGATATGGCGACGCCCCTCCAAGAGTCCGATAGGGGCTTTATAACCGCCGCGTCGTTGGGCCCACCGTGTTTTCCCTGCAAGGGCTTAAGAGCGGTGTTTCCCTGAACCTCGTGGTCATAGGTCCTAACCACCGCCTCCTTGCTCGCAATGTTGGGCGCGGACAACAACTTTAAAAGCCAGTCAGTTAAATCATCAGGCTCAGGAAAAACGGGCTCGGGAAAATCGGGCTCCGTCCATTCCGCCACCCTTTTGACCCTTGGAGGATGAAAAAGGAAATGTAAGTCTAACTCGGCGACCCCGTATCCTTCGTAATAAACTCTGAGGGCACCATCGTCAGTAAATCTTCCGATGGGAGTTGCCTCTACATTTTCATTCCCAAAAACTTCCAAAACCTTTTCAACGTTTTTCTCAGGCATGGATAGGAGCATCCTTTCCTGGGACTCGGATATCCAGATTTCCCAAGGGATCATGCCCGCGTATTTTAGGGGAACCTTCTCCAAGTTCACGTGAATCCCGCAGTCAGATCGGTGGGCCATTTCTCCCGCGGCGCAGGATAGGCCTCCGCCGCCCAGGTCCGTTATGCCTGAGCAAAGGCCTTGATCCCTCGCCTCCAGGATGGCGCGTTTGAGCTTCTCCTCCTCTATGGGGTTGGCGATCTGGACCGCGGGCCTTGAAACCACCTCGGACCTTTCCGTCAGCTCCGTCGAGGCGAAGGTGACCCCGTGAATTCCGTCCCTGCCCGTTCTTCCACCCACCAGAACAGCCATGTCTCCCGCCCTTGTGTCTCTCACGAACTCATTCATGGGGAGAATCCCAACGCAGCCGCAGTAGACGACCACGTTGCCCACGTAGCTCTCGTCGAAGTATATGGCTCCGTTAACCGTGGGGATGCCCATGTTATTCCCGTAACAGCCTATGCCCGCAACCACCCCCTTGAAAAGGTATTTGGGATGCTTTGTTCCCGGAGGGAGCTTCCCATGGTCATAATCTAAGGGGCCGAAACAGAGAACATCGGTGCAGGCGATGGGCTTAGCCCAAACGCCCAGTATGTCTCGGATAACCCCTCCCGTGCCTGTGGCGGCGCCACCGAGGGGCTCCACAGCCGATGGATGATTATGGGTCTCCACCTTAACGGCGATGGCATAGCCACCTTCAAAGTCCACTATGCCCGCGTTGTCCCTAAAAACGTCGAGGCACCAAGATGGATTAAGCTCCTCTGTCGCCTTGGCTATGTAGCTCCTCAGTAAATCTCTTGCTATTGGGGTGCCGTCGGAGGCTGTTATGTCGCCCTTAAAGGTCTTGTGATAGCAGTGCTCGGACCAGGTCTGACCCAGGGTTTGGAGCTCCACATCTGTAGGACTTCTTCTCTTGGAAAAGTATCTCTGGATAGTCTTCATCTCATCCAGGCTTAGGGCCAGCCCCAGCTCATCACTGATTTGAATCAGCTGCAAATCGTTTGCGTTAACTAGGTTTACTTCAAAAAGCTCAAAGGGAAGCTCCCTTTTCAAGTAGAGGGTCATTCCATTTTCTCCACTTGAACCCTATAATCGTCCTTAACGGGGTTGGCGAGCAAACGCCTGCACATCTCATCCACTCTTCCGTGGGCCTCCTCCATGGAGCCTGCCTCCAAGTAAATGTAATAGATCTTTCCTGTACTGACCCCACGGACCTTGTAACCCATGTCCCGCAGGGAGACCGCGGAGGTCTCCCCCTCGGGGTCAGAGAGTCCCGGTTTAAGACTTATCTCCACCCTGGCTCTATACTTCATACAAGCCACTCCCTGGGCTAGGCGTAGCGAAATTTTCCAAAGGGGCTACGGATGGTTAATCTATTCCCTCCACTACTCCTTTTGCACTTTCCAATAACTTGGGCCCCCAAACCATAGCTCTCTGAAATGCTTAAAATGTCCTCTGCCACCTCGGGGTCCACGATAACTTCCATGCCGATGCCCATGTTACCGCCTTGATACATGGCCCTCCACTCCTCCCCTGATTCCCTCTGGATTAAGTGGAAAATGGGATCCGGATTTGGAAGACTATCTTTAACATAGTGGACATTTCTGCCCAACTTTAGGCACTTGGTTTGACCCCCACCCGTGTTATGAATTAACCCCTTAACTTGGGGACGAAACTTCTCAAGGATCTTCGAGACCACGGGCGTAAAGAATCTGGTGGGCGAAAGGATGGCTTCTCCCACGGTCATCCTCAGCTCATCGCTGAAGTCGTCAAACCTGAACCTTCCGTAATATCCCTTTCCATCTGGGTCTCGGATCTCCGGATACTTCTCTTCATATTCTCTTCTCATTAGGTAATGCCTAGCCAGGGTTATGAAGTTGCACATTATTCCACTGTTTTCCTTCCGTTCATACTTTGTCTTTCCTCCGCTCCTTAACCCGACTATAACATCGCCCTCCGTGATAGCCTTCCCGATTATTACCTCATTTTTTTTCGCTTTGGCGTAAATTGTTCCAGAAATGTCCAAGGTCCTCAACTGATCCGGAAGGTCCCCTGTTTCACCGCCAGCAAAACGGAGACCTATCCCATTTTCTTTAAGCGTGTCAGAGCATTCCTTAAATCCAATACCGAGCGTTTCTAAAACCTTTTGCTTAGGAACCTTAAGCGGATTAATCGCAATGTAGTCAACAAAAAGGGGGTTTCTTAACACTCCAACACAGGCTATGTCATCAAGGTTCATGGCAATTACGTCTTGAGCCAAGCCCTTAAACCAGTTTACGTCTCCTGTTTCTCGCCAGTGGAGGTAACTCTGGACCGGTTTACTGCCAACCTCATCGGTGTGTAGGCACTCCATGTAATCAGGGAACTCGGGGTCTTGGGAAACTATGGAAAAGGCTTCGGGGTACAGATTATCCACTAGGGCTTGGAAAACTTCTACTCCCCTCTTTTTCGCGTCGACTCCTAGTTGGGCGTATTTGGACATGGTTAGGCCCTCATCTCATCCTTGGTTTTGAAATACGGTTTATACTTTAGGCAGCTGTAGTCGCCTGTTGTGCAGGCTAGGCAGAACTCTTCCTTGTGCAGGCCGATTCCCCTGCTTAGTCCTTCTACATCATTGTAGCCCAGGAAGCTGACCCCTATCTCCTTCCCAACCTTCTCGTTGATCTCCTCCAAGCTTTGGGTGGCTTTACAAACCCTGTAGGCCAGAAGCTCCTCCCGAGTGGGGAAGTCGATTCCCATGTAACAAGGATACAGGATAGGCGGAAAGTCTATAAGTAGGGATACCGCCTCCGCGCTTTTCATTTTATCCCTAACCAGGATTTTGGAGCTGGTTCCCCGCACAATGCTGTCGTCGACTAAGATAACCCTCTTTCCGGCTATGGCTTCCATTATGGGATTAATGTTAAAGACCACCTCCTCCCTCTTCTCCGGCTCTATAAAACTCCTTAGGCTCCCCTTTCGCCGATACCTGTCCTTCATTAGGCCCTCCTCAAAGGGGATGCCAGAAGCCTCAGAGTAGCCAAGAGCAGAGGGTCTAGCCGAATCCGGAACGGGAATGACCACATCTCCATGGATGGGATATTTGCGGGCCAATTCCCTTCCGATCCTTTTTCTGGCGTAGTAAACGTTTACGCCTTCAATAATGGAGCTGGGGTGGGCAAAGTAGGTGTACTCAAAGGGGCAGTGGGCGTGCCTCTCCCTCCTAGAGAACTGATGAGTCTCTAGGCCGTTTTTTCCAATTTTTACCATCTCCCCCGGTTGTATGTCCCTGATCAGTTCCGCTCGGAGGCAATCAAGGGCACAGCTCTCAGACGCGATAACATAGGAACTGGTATCCTCTTGCCATCCCAGACAGAGGGGCCTGAATCCACAATCATCCCTGGCCCCTATCAAATCTCCCTCTGACGTTAATATAACTAGAGAAAAGGAGCCGTTCAACTGGCTATTTAAGAACTCGAAGGCTTCAAACCAGCCCTTCCCCCCCTTCAGGAGTTGATGGAGCCCTAAACCCACGAGTTCCGTGTCCGTCATGGACCTCGATGGAGAGAAGCCCTCTTCCTTAAGGTACGCCATTAGAGGATCTCTGTCGAGGGTCCCATTATGGGCTATGAAAAATCTGTTAGAAAGCCCCATTTCGAGGGGGTGGGCATTTTCTAGGGTTGATCGAGCCGTTGTTGAATACCGCACGTGACCAATCCCAACGCTTCCCTCCAACCTACCGATTTCCCTGTACGTTTCCTCATAATCCTGAAAGACTAAACCCATCTTTCTGTAGGGTCGATGATCCGGGACGGCTACCCCCCAGGACTCCTGCCCCCTATGTTGTAGGGCCTCCAACCCAATGAGGAGCATGGGAGAAACGCTGCGGCCCCCTAAGGAGTAAATTCCCACTACACCACACTGCTCCTTCAAGCCCCCTTCGCCTCATTACTTTAAAAAAGAGTATGTAAATAAAAAGATTTTTTACAAGAAAATGTTTAACTCTCAGACAAACTTGCTCTCTCGCGCCTCAAACCGCCCACAAATTTGCCCTTTTCAATTTCTCTTCCCAAAGCATAATGACCTTCTCCGTCTTTTCAGCCGCGATTCCGACGTACTTGGACGGGTCAGAGACTATTTTTCTCTGCGTTGAAGTGATTTTTTTAAGGTACGGCTGGAGACCTTCATCGGCTAAGGCTAATTCTTTTAGGGGTTTTCCCGTTCGGTAGGATTCCATGGCCAGCCTTCGGACGTGTTCATGGGCGTTGGAGTGACCATAGAAGGCTAATAGGTTGTAGAGGGGCTCGGCTATGATCTTGTCCCTGTTCAGCTCAAAATTTCTCCGCATACTTTCCCTGTCCACTTCCAGCCTCCTAGACACGCGGAGCATCCTTCGTATGGAGGAGTCGAAGGCCACGAGGAGTTCGGGCGTGTACCTCTGGGAGCAGGAGTTGGTCAGGTCCCTCTGATGCTCCGAAACCTGATCCAGGTACATAGTAACCATGTGGGGCAGGGACTTCTTCCACATGCTCTCCACGTTTTCAAAGTTCTCAGGGTTCCTCTTCTGGGGCATGGTAGACGAACCCACCTGCTCCTCCTCAAAGGGTTCCCCAACCTCGCCAATCTCCGACCTTTGCAGGTTCCTCATGTCTCTGGCGAAGTTGGCTAAAACCCCAAAGCTGGAGACTATAGAGTGAATAAAATCGGTTAATGGTTCAGGGGGGACGATTTGGGTTGAGATTTCCGCGGGCTTTAGGCCCAGTTCCTTTAACAGCTCCCTTTCAAAGCCTTCCGGGTCGTCAAAGAATAGGGAAGAGGTGTTGTAGGCTCCCACGGCTCCAGAGAATTTCCCTATAAGGTTATCGGAGGCCTCCTTCATCTTCAAGATTCTGTTCCCCCATCGATTCACATAGTGGGCCACAGCGAAGCCGAAGGTGATGGGCTCCGCGTGTTGGCCGTGGGTCCTCCCAATCTGAAGGGCATCCTTCTCCCTCCTCGCCAGGTCTATCCACGTTTTCTCCAGGGCTACCATGTCGGGCAGAATCACCTTCCCCGCGGCTTCTCGGTACATGAGGGCCTTGGCCGTGTCCACGATATCATTGGAGGTGGCGGTGACGTGAACCCAACGTTTTGCTTCGTCGCTTACCCTTTTCCCTATCACGTTCACAAGGGCCCTAATGTCATGTTTAACTCGGCGTTCTTCCTCGTAAACTTCCTTGGCAGTCACCTGTGAGGCGGCTTGAACGATTTCGTCAGCTATTTTATGGGAGCAAAGGTCACGGTTTGCCAAGGCCTTTGCAAGGGCCCCCTCCACCCGGGCCTTATACCTAACATAAGCTTCCTCAGATAGGTAGGGTTCCAAAGCTCCTACGGAGTACCTATAATCGGTTGGAGAAAAGAGGTTGAAGGTGGACAGCTCCCCAGTCATACATATGCCCTCAAGGTAAAACTAGGGCTATCCTTAAATAAACCTTTATGATCGAAGCTTAAGGGCCTTTAGTAAAAGGAGCCCCGATTCAAAAGGATTTCAAATTATTTTCATCATATTTGGCGTTGCGAATTGGGAGCCGATGCTCATATGCACGTTAGTTCCGCCTTCACAGCAGGAATAGATTTAAGTATTACTATGAAAAGTACTACTTTTGGATGGATGTACTGTGAGCGTGGTGAAAGTTACACGGAAGGGACAGATCACCATTCCGCAAGAGTTGAGGACCAAAATCGGGATTGAGGAGGGAGATTTTGTCCAGGTGACGGAGGAAGGCGGAGTTATTTCGGTTAAGCTTTTGCCTCCGCCAACCCCTGGGGAAGTGGTCGGACAGGAGGCGTATCAGAAGATTCTGGGGGAGTTGGAGGAAGCGAGGCGGCGGTGGCGTTGACATCCGTCGCTGATACACGTTTACTCTTGGCCTTCAAGTTTCCGCCCAGCGAGGGGGTTAGGAACCAAGTTTCTGCGTTACTTGTCCAGGGGCTTAAGAGGGGGCTCCTGATACCGTCCATAGTCTTAACGGAGTACATCAAAATCGCCGGAGGAAGGGTTGGTCTAGCGGTCTCCCTGGCGCATATAGGTGAACTCGAAGCCCGCGGCGCCAGGATCGTGGAAATAGACAGGAAAATCGCGGTGAAGGCGGGGGAACTCTCCCTAAAACACGCAGATATTCCCATAGCGGACATGCTGATAGCCTCAACAGCCATCACGCACGGTGCAAAACAGGTTTTAACCGACGATCCCCACTTCCAAGAGTTAGGATTGAAACTAAAATGGATTAAAGAGACCTGATGAAAGAGGTCTTCTTTGCATCGAGTAATCAGAAAGGGGCGTACGATTCAGGTTTAAACAAGTTTAAGTAACAATGTCCTTGAGTAGGTGTTTTTTCTGGGCCCTTTGGATTTCTAGGGCTATGCGGTCGCCCATGCTCATGCGTTTCTGATATTTGGCGTTGGCGTATTGGGAGCCTATGCCCATGTGGACGTTGGTTCCTCCCCCGTGTCTCAGGGCCACGTCCTGGGTGACGGGGATGTGCATGTAGGGCTCCTCCCCAGCGGGCACGTCGTATAGGCCGTAGTCCACGGCGGTTTTTGGTTCTATGCCCCCCGTGAAGTCCATCTTAGCCTTGGGCTTCAGCTCGTATTTGGAGGTTTTGTCCCACGTGATGAGGGTCTGGAGGCACCAGGCGCCTACGATTCCAGGCGGCTCATGTTTCCTCGTGGCCAGGAGGAAGGCGTCGGCGTATCTGTGCACGTCCTTCAGGAGGGACTCCCTGAGGCTCATGACCAGGTGGGCGGTGACCTCGAAGGATGGGACCCTCCTGAGCTTTTCCTGGACGTCGATGGGGAGTCTTTTCACGCCGTCTAGGATGGTTTCCCTCCGCTCGTCGATGGACAAAAACTGATTAGCCAAGCAGACGCGGGCGTTCTCCAGGCTGACCCTATACAGTTTTGCGTACCATTTGTCCGCGTCTCCCCAGTCCTCCTCGGCGTCTAGGGGCGAGAAGAAGAGGTTGAAGTTGGCGTGGGGCCCCAAAACGATCTGCTCAACCCTGGCCCACTCCAGGGATTCCTGGTCCAGGTTTCCTGCTTCCACCTCCCTCTCTACCTTCTCTTCCAAGTCTTTGGAGTCGGCTGCGAAAATGAACTCTCGTTCGAGGGTGCGGTGGGCGTGCTCAGCCTTTAACAGAATGGGCTCGTCGATGGGTTCCTTAAACCTTATGCCCTGCTTGGTGACCTCAAACTTGTAGGATTTTGGGTAGGGTATCCCCGCCTCTTCGGCGAACCAGTAGTAGTCCCTCTCTATGGCTCCTCGGTTCTCGATTTTTAGCAGTTTTCTGGAGCCCACGATGGGGACGGCGAACTCCTTCTCTATGGTGCCACAGTAGGAGTCTCCGCCCACGTAAACGGCGAAGGCCCTGTTTGGAATATGCACGCACTCCTTATCCACCAGGTCGTCCGCGTACTTAACGATGTCCGAGTACTTGTCTAGGATCAGGATGGCACTCCTCCAGGCCCCTCCTTTATTTATGTCCGCGGGATCATTAACCACAATTAAGTCTCTCTTAACCAGATTGGGCAGGTCTTCCACGGGTTCGCCGGGCTTCCCCACCATGGGATTCTGAAGATAAATCCTAGCCCTCTGGGGCGTCACGTAAATTATGCTCCTTAAACCGTAGTTTCTTTGGCCCTGCCAGGCGTCTAGGGCGGAGTGGGAACCCAGGTTAAGGCCGATGGGTTCCTTGTAGGATTGGGCTACTTCCTGCATTTCCTCCCGTTCTATGGCCATGACCCTTCACCGCGTTACTTTAAAAAATGTTGTTCAATAAAAGGATTTTTTACAGGAAAAGTTAAATCCCGCTCATCTCAGCCAAAAGTTGGTCAACAGTCCTCAGGTTAAAATCCTCTATCTCGGCTTTGCCCGTTAAAACCTCGTAGGCGCCCACACACCTCTTGGAGATTTCTTCCACAACCGGGGGCGGTAGGATTGGAGGCTTGCCCTCACCTGTGAAGCCCACCCTTCGGAGGTATTCCCTTAAGAACTCCTTATCCAGGGCGTGGCCCTCCTGCTGCGCTCCGACTCGGTAATACTTCTTAGCCCAGAACCTGGCTGAATCGTGGGTTGGGGGCTCGTCTATCTGTATGAGGTCGCGGTTGCGCCTTCCGTATTCCAGCTTAAAGTCGGGGATGATGATGCCCCTGGAGGCTGCTTCCTCCTTGTAAAATTCGAAGAGTTTAAGGGTGGCCTCCTCCAGCGCCCTCCACTCCTCCGCGGTAACCAGTTTTTCACCAATGGCTTGGCCCTTGGTTATCTCCAGGTCGTGCCCGCTTTCCGCCTTGCTGGTGGGCGTCAAAACCGTTTCAGGCAGCTCTTCGGCCAGTTGTAAACCGTTGGGCAGCCTTACACCGCTTAGAATTCTTCTTCCCTCCTTATAGGCCCTCCAAGCTGAACCGTAGAGGTGGCCCCTGGCCACCCACTCCACGTCGATGCGCTTAGCCTTCAGCACCTTCATGGTTCGGTTGTCCACGCGCTCAACAAAGTGATTGGGGAAAAGGCTCCTCGTCTTCCCAAACCAGTGGACCGAAAGATTGTTTAGGGCCTCTCCTTTACGGGGAATGCCGTTGGGCATAACTATGTCAAAGGCGGAAATCCTGTCGGTGGAGACGATCAGCAGCGCGTCGTCCAAGTCATATAAGTCCCTAACCTTCCCGCGTTTAAACAATGGGAGGGACAGGTGGGTCTCCATGAGGACTTCACAGCCCATTCTCAGACACCCATATTCCTAATCTGAAGTTTTCCTCCCCTTAAGTTCTTTGTTAGCCTTTACAACCGCCCCTTCCCTCTCCTGTTTGCGCTGAATAATCCTCTCATATAGGGGTGGGTTCGCCAAGGCGAGGATTTTTACGGCCACTAAAGCGGCGTTTTCGGGTTTGGGAACTAGGGAGACGGCGACCCCCTCGGGCGTCATGGCGGAGGAGAAAACCTTAGGCCAACCATACTTTTCGGCGTCTGGGGGGCAGGCTATGACGGGATACTTGGTGAAGCCAGCCACGAGGCCGGAGAGGGCGTCAGACAGCCCAGCCACCGTGATGTACACGATATTATCTCCAGAGCCTTCGTACCCCTTAAGGATTTTCAATAGGTGTTCAGGCGTCCTATGGGCTGAGGCCACGTTAAATTCATAATCAACGGCGTAATCCTCGAGCACGCGACTTATGGAGGAGGCGAAGTCCAAATCCCTTTTAGAACCCATTATTATGACAACTTTTTGCTGAAGCATAAGGATATATTTGCGGAAAACTTTAAGAATCTTGTGTAGGAAGCCGGGATAGGACGCCTTCCTATTCTATATCGATAATTATGTTGCCTGTTTTTTGGGAGACCGACACCGTGACGTTTTCGTTTGTGGTCTCGTAGAAGCCGCTGACCGTCTCAGGGAGCACTATTACCAGAGAGGCCGCTGTTTCCTTAACTTCCACTTCTCCTTCCCAGAGGCTCTTCTCAGACCACTCAGGCATGGGCTTAAAGGATACTCCAATTAACTTCTTGGAAAGGGCGTACAGCCAAGCCCTATTCTGCTTATGCGGTTTTGGGAACAGTTCCTTGGGTACTTCAACCTCGTTAACCTCCATCCTTAAGATCTGCGTCACTTTAACTCAGCCTCCTTACATGGACTCCGTAAATAACATACTCAACCAAGTTATTATGTTTTCTTTCCCTGACATAAATGTTCGCTAAGATAGGTTCCCTCCGCCCCTTCCTTACCTTGAACACTAATTTAAAGGACCCATCGGGTAAATACTCCCTATCGTTCTTCGGAGCATACAGCACCTTGTTCCTCACAAAGTCTTCTGTCACGCCATCCTTCACATGCTGGGAAATCTGAGTAGACGCCTTACCAGCGAATCTAACAAACTCAAAGAGCCTATTACCCTTCATCAGCATCACTTAAACTATGCAAGTAATAATACTATTGCCTTAAGATTTTTGATTATCAGCCTACCCTTAACCTTTACTTCAATTCTTTTATGGCTTCTTCCGCATTGTAACCCTCGTGGACTATTTTTGCTAGGGCTCTAACCATCTTCGTCGGGTCTGGGGCTTGGAATACGTTCCTTCCTATGGAGGCTCCGGCGCCTCCGGCTTGGATGGCTTCCCAGACCATTTGTAGGACGTCCCTTTCGGTTTCCATTTTTGGTCCGCCTGCGATGACGACGGGGGCTAAGCAGCCTTTCACAACTTCCTTGAAGCTGTCTACGTCCCCCGTGTAGTTTGTTTTCACTATGTCCGCGCCGAGTTCGGCTCCGATCCTGGCGGCCAGCTTCACGGCTTCCGCGTCGTGCTCCGACTTCACCTTTCTCCCTCGGGGGTACATCATGGCGACCAGGGGCATGCCCCACCTCATGCACTTCTTGGAGACGTAGCCGAGGGTTCTGAGCATTTCAGCCTCGTTTTCTGCGCCCACGTTTATGTGAACGCTCACCGCGTCCGCCCCCATGGTCAGGGCCTCCTCCACGGTCATAACCAGAACCTTGTTATTTGGGTCGGGGCTCAGCCTTGAGCTGCCTGAGAGGTGCAGGATTAGCCCAATGTCCTTCCCGTATCTCCTGTGGCCGTACATGGGGAGCCCCCTGTGGCCTAAGACGGCGTTGGCTCCCCCCTCCGCCACCTTGTTCACCATCTCGGTCATGTCGATGAGCCCCCTAATGGGCCCCATGGAGACCCCGTGGTCCATGGGCACTATGACGGTCTTCCCCGTCTCCCTGTTCATGATCCTCTCCAGCCTAATGGCCTTCCCAATCTGGCTCAACTTTTAGGCTCTCCCTTCCCCTATCCCATGGAATATTCTAATTTAAACTTATTTTATGAACCTTGAAGGTTAAGACTTAAAGGTAGAATGGAGGGTAATATCAAACGGAAGGAGTAGGTTGTAAGTGAGTATAGGCACCAGAGTAAGGCGACTGTTAGAATTTGGGAAGGAAATTCATCCTCAAGAATTATTTCCTGTTCTTGAAGAGGGGGCGGCTTCTCTTATAGAGGGAAATCCTTTCGCTTTTGCTCTGGCTGCGGTGCTGGATCGAGGGACGAAATCTGAGGTTATTTGGACCATTCCGTATTATATTCAAAAGAGATTCGGAGACCTCAGCCCTTATCTCTTGGCGAATAAATCAATCAAGGATTTGGAAAGGATTTTCCAAGACCTTCCCATGAAACCTAGATACATAAGTGATGCCCCGCGGACTGCGAAAGAACTGTCAGAAATAGTTGTGAACGAATACGATGGAAAAACACAAAAAATTTGGGAGAACCAACACTCCAGATCAGTTAAAGCAACATTCGAACGGATCTATGGAGTAGGTCCCGGCATTTCATCAATGATAGTGCTTCTTTTGGAAAGATGCTTTGGAGTTTACTTTGACGATATTGACCATAGAAATATGGATGTAAAACCAGACACTCACATCATCAGGGTTTTTCATCGGCTTGGCTTTATTTCTGAACCAAATCAAGCATATGCTGTGAAAGCAGCTCGAAGACTTAATCCTGAGTACCCAGGAGCGCTTGATGCGCCAGCTTGGATAATAGGCAAGAGATGGTGCGCGCCCTTTTCACCCCAATGCCATAGTTGTCCCCTCGATGAAGTCTGTCCTAAGAATGTCGCCTGAAAGGCATGGTAACTAATTTCTGGTGAAGCACTTGAATCGTGATGATGAAACCATCTCTGCTCTTAATAAACAAGCTATGGCATCATCTTTCATTAATTTGAAGCCAGAGCAGATCGCTAAAACCTTATTCGTTATTTCTTGTAGTGCTGGGAAGAGCCTGCGGGATGAAGAAAACGAAAGATGGAGAGATACTATTCATCAAGAAAGGTATTCAAAATTTCAAGAATTTGCCCCATTGCATGAGCAAATATTAAAATTCTACTCCACTGTCGAATTCGACGTAGTGGCTCAAAATTTATATCGCGGATTCAAATATCAACATCCTTTACGCTGGAAAAAAGCATGGGAAGTAAACAGAGACCTACCTTTATCAGGAATAAGCCGCGCCATTCACCGATATACTGGAAGATTATATGAAAACTTGGGACCTACAATTCGTCAATGCCTTGCAGAAGGTACTCTCACTAACATTTTAATCATTTCTTCTCTCCACGGTCCTACCCTTCCTTCAGATTATTTACCCTATTACGATTTGACGATGGGAGATTTCTGGAGGAATAAAGTGAAGCTTAAGGATAAATGGCCCTGTTGGGTAAGAAAACTCTCAGGAAAAAGGATGAGAACTTTCCTCAGTAATTTTGAGGAGATACATATTATGGTTGGAAATGAGTATAAGCCCACGGCAATGGCAATAAAAGAAATTATGCCGAATGTGAAGAGATGGCAAGAGGCGCAGTCTTTTGGGAGTCGATCTATCAGTATGTGGGGACGAGAACTAAACAGATGTCTTTCGATGTTGATTAAATAATGCAAGCAAACGAGTAGCTTTGCGACGTTTAAAGAGAGAAAGAGGGGAAACGAGCTTTAGCTCGTCTTGAAGTAGGCTTTCCTCCAGCTCTTCTGATCCTTGGGTATGCCCCCTGGCCACGTGGCAACATAGACATAGACCAAGTCCTCTTCGCTGGTGCAGGTGACCTCATGCTCCGTGTTCCGTGGAATGTAGGCCACGGTTCCCCCTTCGACCTGGGTCTCCTTATCAGCTAGTTTTAGCCTTCCTTTTCCTTCTAATATGAAGTAAACCTGCTCCTCGTCGGGGTGGGCGTGGCGTGGAGTAAAACCGTTTTTCTTAATTCTAACCAGGGCTGCCTCCGTGCACTCCGTCTCATCCCGCGGAAGCAACATATTATAGGCATTGCCAAAGTTAAGGAAACTCGGCGTATCCTTAAACCTCTTCACATACAACCTCCATTTCCTCCGCTATGACTAAAGTAATGGAGGGGACGCGATTAAAAACTTTCCTGACTTAATTCATACCTTTCTCTGTCGCTATATTACCACGATTACGGAGATGTCGTTGACATTGGTCCCCGTGGGCCCCGTGAATATGAGATCGCCCAGCTTTGAGAAGAAGGTGTAGGAGTCATTGTCCATAAGGAAGTCCTCCGCCTTCAGGTTCAGCTCCTGGGATCGGAGGATCGTTTTTCCGTCGGCTAGGGCTCCCGCGGCGTCGGTGGGGCCGTCTAGGCCGTCCGTGTTTAGGGAGGCGATCACTGCGCCGTCCAGCCCCCTGATTTTTAGTGCAGCGCCTAGGGCGATCTCTTGATTTCTTCCGCCCCTCCCCTTGCCAGTGACGGTAACCGTGGTTTCTCCTCCGATTACTATGCCCGCGGGTTTTGAAACGGGATTCCCTGAGGCTCCTATTTCTCGGGTTATGGAGGCAAGCATGGCGCCTACGTGTCTGGCTTCGCCTTCCATGGAGGCCGTAAGAAGGAGGGTGTGGAGGCCGTTATTTCTAAGCTGGTTTAGAGCGGCTAAACTCGCGGAGCGGACGTTGCCTACCACGATATTGTGAACCCTTTTGAAGGCTGCGTCGTCCGCCTTTGGGGTTTCGGGAATGATTTCCCCTTCTCCGTCGAGTAGCGTCTTTCTCACCGATTCTGGGGCTTGATCCCACAGTCCATACTTTTTCAGGATCCAAATGGCGTCTCGAAATGTCGTGGTGTCTGGAACCGTTGGCCCTGAAGCTATGACATCCAGGGGGTCACCCACCACGTCAGACAGGAGGAGGCTTACGACGGTGGCGGGGTAGGCCCTCTTCGCCAGCCATCCGCCCTTAAAGTCTGAGATGTGCTTTCGAACCGTGTTGAACTCATTGATTGTGGCGCCGGACTTTAGGAGGGCTTCAGTGACTCTCCTTTTGTCAGAGAGGGTTATCTCACCTCGGGGACAGGGCATGAGGCTTGAGCCCCCGCCTGAAATCAAGCAAATAAGTAGGTCCTTTTCATCGGCACGATCAGCTATGTCTAGGATTCGTTGGGTTCCCTCCACGCCGGCTTCGTCTGGAACGGGGTGGCCCGCTTCGTGGAGCCTGATTCTTTGGGTTTTAAATTGGTGGCTGGTTCCGTGGAGGATGTTTACGGTTCCATTGGTTATGTGGTCTCCTAGGACCTCTTCGAGGGCTTCGGCCATGGCGCCGCTGGCCTTTCCACCGCCCACCACATAGATTTTTTTGAAGTCCCCTAGGTTGAAGGTTTGCTCCCCCATTTGTAGCAGGTTTTCCTTTAACTGAACCTTAGATTTGATAATGCCCCTTGGGTCTGCGGCTTCTAGGGCCGCCTCTAGGGCGTTTAACGCCAGTTCCCTAGCCTTTTTATTCAAGGGCGATCTCGCATTCCCTATCAGTTCCCTTTTGTTTTGAATCTTGACCACTTTGAAACCCTCTACGCCGTATTAACCAAATAATTGTTACTACTTTAATGGTTTACCCAATGAAATTATAAGGTAACAAGGGATTACGAGAAGAAATCAAATATGTGGATGGCCCCGTAAGCCTTCAAGGCTTCCACCATGGCTCGGAAGTTTTCCATGAGCCACTTCTGCCCCCCATCTGGGCGTGCATCTGGATCTTGGGACTTCGGAAATGCTCCCCTGAAGGAGAAGCTACGCGGGAAAGCAAATATGTATAGACGGGAGGAAAGGGGCTGAATTTACCTTTTGCTCCTTAGAACCCCGCCTGTGGCAAAGTGGGTTCTGGGCATTTCGTCGAACTCGATCCAGACATTCTCCTTAGATACTCCGAATATCTCGGCAACGGCATCGGTTATGGCCTTTGCAAGCCTCTCCCTCTGCTCCTCCGTTCTTCCCTCCACGAAGTGAACCTCAATGAAGGGCATTCAAACACCTCCTGAACATAGGCTTAACTTTACAGTTAATAAGGCTGTCGGTAAATGGATACCCTCGGACTTGAGCTTATAGTTCCCCCGGTGGTGTAAGGATGGAAAGGTTTTAAATCTAACCTTAAAATTATCTGCTCCTCTTAGGTATGAATAAGATAAGGAGGTCGTGGAAAGATGGAGTTTTATGATGTTGTGCGCACTAGGAGGAGTGTGCGCTCCTATAGGCTGGACCCCATCCCCAAGGAAGTTTTGAACAGGGTCCTAGAAGCCGTTCGGATAGCCCCTTCGGGGTCGAATCGCCAACCCTGGAAATTCATCATAGTCCAGGACGAAGCCCTAAAGCAAAAGATGGTTTCCGCTTGCAACAACCAGGGCTTCATTGCCGAGGCGCCCCTAATAATTGTGGCCTGTGGACGTAATATCCACTACGATCGTGGGGGCTACATGGGAGACATGAGCATGCTAGTGGACGTGACCATAGCCTTTACGCACCTGGTCTTAGCGGCGCGGGCCGAAGGCCTAGGAACCTGCTGGATAGGAGCCTTCCAAAACGAAGAGGTAAAGAAACTGCTTAACATCCCTGAAGAATTTAACGTGGTGGCCGTCACGCCGCTGGGGTATCCGAAAGGAGAAGCCTTCACTGAACCCGGACCCAGAAAGAGCCTAGACGAAATAGTCTCCACAGACACGTTCACGTAGAAAAAATCATAGACCGCTCTGCGAAGCCATTTCAATGTCTTCTTTAAAGAACAGGCAAAACACGAGTAAGGAGAATAGGAAGAGTAGCCCGCCTGTTATGAAGATAAGGTCCCAGCTTTCTGCTGCCAAAATGCCTGCGAGACTTGGAGCCATTATCGACATGGGCGTTTGAATGGCGTCGAAGGCATTAACCTCCCTTCCCCGCCGGCTGTCAGTGGTAAGGTTCTGCACGATTACATTCATGGCGGTCATTCTTATCCCTCCGCCCAAAAGATCGTGGATTAAGAAGACGGGTACAAAGATAAATATGGGAAACGTGACCAGACCGACGGATAGGAAGGCGACGGCGTAGGCTAGAGTTGAAAAGATGTAGGTCCTTCTTATTCCTAGTCTTCTAATAACCTTGCTTGCCAGTGGCGTAGTTAAGAAAGATAGCCGATGAATCGCGGTAATTACGGATATTTGACCCACATCGAGACCATACTTACCTACAAAGTAGAGGGGCAGTAAAAAGCCGTGAGCTATCCCAAATCCGAGGACTCCGATAGCCGAGGACAGGGCCAAAACCCTCAAGTCCCTTTGAATTCTGAAACTATAGGCCTCCCTCAGGGACACCTTCCTATCAATCTTCTCCCTCTTGCTCTCCTTGTATGAAAAAAATGTGAGGAACTTCGCGATCTCTACTGTGGCCAGAAGGAAGAAACAACTTGAATAATCCAAGTATGCCATAAGAACCACGAAGGAGAGACTGCCAATCGCATCTAATATAAAGTTTGTCGCGGTAAACCATGATAAAAACTTCGCGTAATCTTTTCTGGCGTTCTCATACAGCATTATGTTATGCACGGAGGCTCGGAGGCTTCCCCCTAAATCATTTAAGAATTTGTTAAATAGTATTTCCAGTTTACCCACGGAGAAAGGAAACATACTTTTTGAGACTATGCATAAGGCAGAGGATGCCAAATAGACCTTTTTCCTTCCATATACGTCGGCATACTCGCCTAAGAATATCCGAAAAAAGGATATGGCTAAAATTGAAACACTGAAAATAAGACCCATATCAACAAGTGAAACTCCCCTATAATCGAGGTAGAAGGGAAACAGAATCTCGTAGACTCCCAATATGAACGCGGAGAGCAGACCAGCGCCGAAGATAACTTTAACGTTCCTATCCAAACAGACCACTCTTAGACCATAAGCCCACCATTTAAAGACAGTCAGATATAAAACTCTTTTTTCTTTGAGAAATTTTACCCGCCTCTCAGGTTAGAAAATCGGACAAGACAAAAATTGAAAGGTTCTAATAATTAGGAGAACCTATTGACTACTAGCTCATAAGCCCCCCTTAAAGTTGTTACCACATAACCTGGCATAGAAGTCGTCTCTTCTCCTATGAGCACGGTTATCATACCGACCTCCTTAGCGCCTATAAAGTCTCTAGCTCTATCACCAATGTATACGGCCTGATAGGCGGCGACCTTTGCCCGGTTTAGGGCTTCTCTAAAGGGCAGGGGACTTGGCTTGTAAGCTCCAACCTCCTCGGAGGAGACAACAACATCCAAGAGATTTAACAGATTCGCCCCCTTAAGTTCCTCGTAAAGGGTCTGGGTGTCCACGTTGGAGATAACGCCTACAATAAATCCCCTTTCCCTAAGTTTCGTTAACACCTCAAAGGCTTCTGGGCGGGGAGGGGTCTCCGCAACCTTGGAGAAAAAGAATTCCACAAGGGACCGCGTTTCCCCAGAACCTATTTTCCTAGAACACTTGGCGAGCGCCCTTCCTATAAGCCCTTCATAAGCATCGCGGAGCCTCTGAAACTCCGCGTTCAATATCCCCTCCGAGTAGAATTCCCTCATCTCTTCACGAAGGGCTTCCCAAAAATTCTCTACGTTATACTTTATTTCAACCTCTCTAATGAGGGCGTCAAAGGCTTCAGAAGTCCTGTAAACCAGTGTCCCGAAAAGGTCAAAAAAGACCCCCTTAATCTTCGAGGCCATAGCTTCACCCTTTTTTTATGTAGTCTAAAATTTGTCTTGCGTTTTCCTCTGTGATGTGCTTGGCATGGAGTAGGTCTTCGGTGATTTCGGAGATTGTTGCTAAAGCATGGAATTCATAGCCTAGTTCTTCAAGTTTTTCCCTGCCTCCCTGTTCTCTGTCTACGACGACGAGAACCGTTTCGACCTTTCCTCCCTGCTCTTCGAGGGGCTTTATTCCCTCAAGCTTCGAATCCGCACTTGATACCACGTCATCAAAGAAAAGGATATGGTCTCCCTTCTCTACTGTTCCTCCTGTGATCCTGCCAGTTAAACCATACTTCTTCTCCTCCTTCCTCACCACCAGACAGGGCAGATTCAGTTTGTTGGCAATACTGGGCAAAAGCAAGGCGCCCTTTAACTCAATTGAGGCGAGTTTATCCACCCTTTTAGAGGACAAAATATCTCTAACCTTCTCCACAACGGCGTCTACTACACACATGAAATCTTCCGGCGAAGAGAGCAACCACGTTAGGTCAATGTAATAGGGGCTCATAATTCCAGACTTGATCTTGAAGGTTCCAAACTTTAACGCTCCTGATCTAACTAACGCTTTTGCGATGCTGGAAAACCTGCCTGACATGGCTTCACTTCCCTTTCAAAGGTTTATGTATAGGTTTTATAATACTTTGTTTTTTATTTGAAGGGTATGGATATTTATGGAGAGGTGAGAGAAAGGGTAGGGTCAAAGTCTATAGGCGGACGGACTTTTAGTAAGCCTTAAGAACGTGGGCGTTAGCAAATAAATAGGTGAAATGGGTGGACAAAGAGGATTACATGAAGCTGGCGAGGAGTTTTCTGGAAGAGGCTAGGGGGCAACTTGACGAGTATGTGAAGACGGAAAACGAGTTGGCGCTCAGGCAAGCCTGTGAGAAGGGGTGGGGCGCCGTTGCCCAAGCTCTCATGGCGGCTGTTGGAAAACCGATTGAGAAACATAGGGAGTTTGGTATGGTGGCTTCGGAGCTCTTCAAGAAGACGGGGAACAGAATTTTTTTAACAGGTGAAAGTGCTGGTGAGTATCTGCACGGCGCAGGCTTCTACCACGGTTTACCCACAGCAGAATTGACCTCGAATAGTTTAGACTTGATTGAAGATTTGCTGAAAGCCCTGGAGAACCTTTAGCACTCATTTTGCCCGCCTCACGAGGGTCATTAGCCTATGGCTATAGGCTCGCATCCTACCCCCTCCCCCTATACTTTTTCCCGAAGAAGATGCCAAGCATCCATGAGAGCTATTATCCTCCCTTCTCTTGATGCTCATTCAACATTTATGACTTGGCAAGAACGAAAAAAGTGGTCGTTAAAGGAGGAAGGGCCGTGTGGTTCCTCTAAATCTAGTTCAGCAAAGCTAAGATTTGTGAGTTTGAGAGTACCAACGCACTAAAAGAAGGGACTACCAGAAAAACTTGACAACATCATGGTTGGGACCACAAAATATAAATAGGGGTCATGTGAATACTGCGTATACACATGTTAAAAGGGTGTGTAGATTTGCCAAAAAATTTGACCATATCCATATCCGATGAGCTGGCTAAAGAAATGGATACGATGCCTGAAATTAATTGGTCTGAAGTGTGTAGGCAAGCCATTAGTAAATATATCGATGAAAAGAAATTCAAAGAAAAAGGGGAATTGATAACTGGCTTGGAAGAGTATTTGAAAGCCAAATTATCAACACCTGAAGCAGTAGAGACTCTTAGAAAAATTGAAACTGAAAGGTTTACACGAAAATGGGGGGAGCCTGAAGCCGTAAAAACTGAAACCGCATTTATTGCACAACCGCCATATATACAACTAAGAAAAATACAGCTTATAAAGATTGGAAATACCATCTTAACAACCTTAAAGATATTTAACGACATTGTGTGGAAGGCCAACATAACTCCTGACCGTCTATTAGAGTTTGATACAAAAAAATGGAAAAATATTGCCCAAGGAAACCTTGACCATATAGTGGACTATTTCAAGTCAAAAGGATTCACTGTAGGGGAATATCAAAGGTTAACCCCTTACATGGTCGCAGATTTTGTAACTGATGGCGATGTGAAGGCAGCGGAGGAGATTTCGACTGAATTTGTACCGGGGTTGTTTGCGTTGGATAAGGAGGATATTGTCTTTATAGCCTATCGTAAAACCAAGTTCTCCAAAACAATCTCCAGCCCTGATGGATGGCGATTGACTGAGATTGAATAACGAAACATTAGAACCCAATTTAGTCAAAACATAAAGATATAGAGATATAGTTTGATGAGAGGGAGGAAATAATTTGAATTTTAGTACTGGTGGGGAAGCTCCTTGTCCTTACCATAAACGAGTTCTAGTCAAGTGGGAAGTTAGAGGCAATTATATTTTCTCTCTTCGTGGCAAAGCCATGAAAATGGATCTTGATCCAACGAGTGGCATTGGAAGAGTTGACTGTCCAGCGCTAAGTAGAGACGGAAGCCGATGTCAAGTGGATTTAGGACCTTGCCCAGTTGATCAAATAATTGAATATTTCGTGTTGGGCAAACCAGTGAGTAGGAAGTATAGAGGGATGAACCGTGATGATTGAATGGGAAGGGAGATGCCCTTTATGCTATCACCATAGGGCGATGCCACATAAAGGGCAAAAGAGCATTTCTTGTGACGGGAAACGTTACACTTTCCCTTATCGTCTTTACGACTGCCCTTATCACGGGTACTTCGTTTGGAGAGGAAATAGGCATGAATTATTTGACTTCTCTAAACTTAAACACAGAGCTAAAGTTGAACCTTTACCTGCTGGAGCCCCCTCTCCTACACTAGCCGATTATCTAATTGTGGAGATGAAGTGTACAGAATGCGGGAATGAATGGAGCCAGTATGATAAAACGTGGTTATATGATGATAAGTACGTGATATGTCCGAAGTGTGGGGCTAAGATAGTGAAAGAGGAGGCGGTGAAAGACAGAAATTTGAAGGTAGAGATGTATGGTGAAGTAGATGAGAATACGGAGATGAAAAGAAAAGATCAGTGGTATTTTGGTAAAAAGGGTCAATATCGATGGATAGTCGAAAAAATCCTACATAAAAAATGGAAAGGAATGCCTTCTGATGCTGACACTTATCTTAAAGGGTTAAGTGATGAGGAAAGAAAAAAACTTTGGGAACAATGGGAAAAGGAAGCTAAAGAGTACATAGAAGAGCTCAAACGAAAGGGACTGATCTAAGGCTAAAAAGTCATAGTGGAGAAGTCTTAACTTCCTTTTTTCTAAGATCATACATTTTTTAGCCCTCCAACCTCCAGGATATTTCATCCTTCACGTATGAGCTCTGCAATTTTCTTTAGGTCTTCTGGCGTCCAATCACGACTCCCCTCTTTAGAAATAAGTTTTTCAGCCTTGATGTGTAAAGAGCTACTTTCGCTGGCGAAAGTGAAACCTTAACTTCTTCCAGATCTCATTCTCCATGTCTCTTACATGTGCTATTACATTGATATTTCGACTTGTTTTAAGCACATAATTAAACATAAATCTATGGATCTGCAATAAGCACGATTATACAGAGGAATATTAAAAACATCACGAAAGAAAAAAACCAATTGGTCGATAGCAACATCCAAACAAGACTGAGAAGGAACGACACATAACTCCAGAATAAGCTTCTAAGTTTATACCAGCTTTCTTTTTTTATTTTCTTTTTTAAGTATAAGTACTTATGTATTCCAAAATCGTAACTAAATAAACTTAATGAACTTTCTATGGTTCTGATGCGGGGATATGTCAAATTATCTAATTTTGCCGATGTGAGATGGAAACCAAAAAGCCATACCATATATAAACCAATTGAAGCAATAGCAAAGGCAGGCACGAATCTTATGTCAACTTGTTTATTTGTATAAGTTTGAATAAGAATTAGTATCGAGCCAGTAATCAAAATTGACCCAACTAAGAGAGTAATATTTTCCCTTCTCTGAACCTCCATACAAGAAAGTTCGTAATCCTTGAGAATAACATCAATTTTTCCTCCTTCTCTTATATATCTGCATATTTGT
>Ga0315306_10000195_pt1 | contig 29657 bp, 31 predicted proteins | sample TDP1_MG_FD_203803 | JGI IMG/M metagenome (GOLD analysis project Ga0315306, IMG submission 203803) | Freshwater sediment microbial communities from Lake Towuti, South Sulawesi, Indonesia - TDP1 | ecosystem: Environmental > Aquatic > Freshwater > Lake > Sediment | place: Indonesia: South Sulawesi... | reverse complement strand
TTTGTCCAACAGTTGGCGGCGTAAGATTCTGGCCTGTAGTGGTGATTCCCGCAACTTTTGCAGTTCTTTTCGGTCCAATAGTAGGCGGCGGCGGAGCAGCAATAGGCATCTTTATAAGCGACATGCTCATACATGGTGATCCTTTGCTTAGCCTAACGGCAGGAATAACCTCAAATCTCGTTTGTTTTGGCTTAATCGGCTATTTATCTCGCATGAATTTGAATTGGAAGAAAGCTTTTTCAGGTTTAGGAGTTGGAGTTGCAATATTGGCAACACTTGGATACTTAATAATAACACCAGAAACCGTTATAGCCTATTTCAGCACATCAGAGTCTACAATTTCTGTTGAACAAGCCTTATGGAACATCTTTGTGGTACTCGCCATATTTGTAATCAGTTATGCATTAGTTATCGCGGTGGGATATGTTCGACCTAAATGGCGAAGCTTCGGTGTAGCCTCGGTTGTGGGCGCTGTTATTGGAAGTGCAATAATAGGCGTCGGAGTATGGGGATACACACAGTTTTTTGCTATGCCTGCAGTAATTGGGGGGGCACATAATCTGCCATACTACGCTGGTCTAATACTCTTCGCATGGACATTTGCAACTGAAATCCCGTTTATGGTTATACTGGTGCCGCCAATCGCTGAAGCATGCTACAAGGCGTTTCCTTCCCTGAGAGCTAAAAAAGAAGAGTAGTTAAGGTGAAAAACGCAAAAGCATTCAGCCCGTCTGGAATCTCTAGTTTTTTCGAAATATGCGATACCATGCCGGATGGCAGTCCAATTTCAGACTTTGAAAAAATTGGCGCAAGAGGTGGCGGTTTCGGAATTCAGAAGGGAGTAACAACTGAAGTTTGCATTTCAGAGGCAGAGACCAGCAATATTCGTGTTTTTATAAATGAAAGAGATGCGCCAGAAGCTGAAACGACGAAAACTGTTGTACAAATGTTGCTGGAAAAAACCTGCGAATTGTACGAAGTTGTAATTAAACACAGAGTCGAGATTCCGATTGGTGCTGGTTTTGGTTCAAGTGCGGCTGGAGCATTAAGCACAGCTTTGGCGTTGTCAAAGGCTTTGAGTCTTAATTTGACTTACAATCAAATAGGCAGAATTGCACATGTTGCGGAAGTTAAATGTAAAACAGGCCTGGGCACTGTAGGCCCACTAATGCTTGGCGGGTGCATACTCACCATCGAACCAGGGGCTCCTGGAATAGCCCTAATAGACCGCATACCCATATCCATAGATTACGTGATTGTCGCAGGAGTCTTTGGACCCGTACTGACGAAGGAAGTGCTGTCTTCCTCAGAAAAGCGTTTGGCGGTTAATAAATGGGGTAATAAAACCTTAGAGAAAATTCTTTCTGAGCCTTCCCTTGAAAACTTTTTAGCTTGTTGTCGTGACTTTGCTGAGAAGACAGGGTTTATGACGGAACGTGTGAGAACATTGATGAGGCTGGCTGAAAAGGCTGGCGCAATAGGGGCGGCACAAAACATGGTGGGTGAAGCGGTTCATGCACTTACAACATTGGAAAATGCTGAAAATGTAGTTCAAGCTTTTAAGCAGGTTTTGCCACAAGAAAAAATTCTCGTAGCCCAAGTCGACATTCAAGGCGCTAGACTGATAGGATGAAAAAGGGATGGAGAGAAAATTCAAAACTGTTGCTGTTGGCGGCACTTTCGATGAATTCCATAAGGGACACAGAGCTTTGCTCATGAAAGCATTTGAAGTAGGCGAACAAGTTTTGATTGGCTTATGCTCTGACGAGTTCGTTAAGAAACTAAATAAACCACATTTAACGGCATCCTACGAGCAGAGGTTAAAGGATCTAAAAACTTTTTTACATAATCATGATTTTTTAAAAAGGGCCAAAATTATCCCATTAAATGACATTTATGGAGTGACCCTATCCAAGGGATGTGTTGAAGCTTTAGCTGTAAGTAAAGAGACCGAATCGGCAGCTGCCAAAATTAACGAAGAAAGAAAAAAACTCGGATTGCCTCCACTTAACATAGTTGTTATAGACATGGTTCCCTCTGAAAATCATGTTCCAATATCCACTACTCGAATCCGCAGAGGAGAGATTGACCGCGAAGGATTGTTGCTGAAAACTTCGATACAGCAGTCGTAAATGTTGTTTAACAAAGAAGTAGTAGGAAGGCTTCGTTTATGGTTCAAGAAGCATCTCCACTAAAAACATGACCAATGCTTCTTCAACAATCGTTTTAACTCTTCAAGAGTGTTTTCAACTTTCTTTCGGCACTGAGACGGTTCTTCTGGCGGATTATAAGGCTCTTTAACGTTGATTTTCTCTAAACCCACTACGCCTGCAACAAGGGCATACCAACAAAGCGGCAAAACTTTTGGGTTATATCCGCTCCCAGGCATCAAAACAAGTTTCCCACCGCAAACTTTGTCTGCGGTTTCCCCAATTAAACAGGACAAGTCAAAAAAGCCTTTAATGGTCAAACTCAAATCTCCGAGCATATCTGCAAAATGTGGATCGCTTCCACCATTCGCAATGATGATTTCAGGCTTAAACTCCTTAGCCAAGGGAACAAAAATCTCGTTTAGAGCGTAAAGATATGTGCTGTCGCTTGTTCCAGGCGGCAGAGGCACGTTAACATTGTAGCCTTTTCCAGCGTCTTCTCCAATTTGCCAAGCAAATCCTGTTCCTGGATAGATTGTGCGGGGGTCTTGATGCAGTGAAATATATAGCACGTTGGGGTCTCGGTAGTAGATGTCGCTTGTGCCGTTTCCAAAGTGAACATCGTAATCCAGTATTAAAAACCTTTTAACATCATATTTAGCCCTTAAATGCTCAACTAAAACGGCTATGTCGTTGAATATGCAGAATCCTCCTCCATAGTTTCTTCCAGCATGATGATAACCTCCACCTATAGAAATTGCCCGCTTCACTTTTCCCTCGCTAACGGCTTTTCCGCATTCAATTGCGCCGCCGACAATAAGTAGTCCCGCCTCTAGAATTTCCGAAGAAACAGGAGTCTCAATATCATAAGGCTTCTTTTCCTCTGCCAAGCGAAAAATCAAATCAACATAATCTTCGTTGTGAACCCTTAACAGTTCCTCCCTTGATGCAGGCTGAGGGGCAACAAGAGCAATTTCTGGAAGATTAAACAAGCTTTGACTTTCGAAAAACTTCATTGCATTTGCAAATCTGTCTCCTCTAAAGGGATGTCCTTCACCTAAATCATACTGTCTAAATTTTTCATGAAACGTCATCATCACTTTCTCGGGCAATCATGACACTCTCGAACCAAGATAGTGAATAGCTAATATAAAATTCTGTATTCGCTTTATTGAAGTTTATTTGAAGAAAAAAGGGAGAATAGCTGCTCTTTGTTGTTACGTTTCTTGTTTTTGTTCACTTTCAGTTATAGTCTCAGTTGACTGGGATTCCTCTGGGCTTTGTAAAGGTTGTTGTGGCTTTTCCTGTGGAGTCTGAGAAGCTGACTCTTCTACAATTTCAACTCCCATCTTAGAAACGTCATTTTCAGATGGCCGTGATTGTATTTCCTGCTGTGCAACTACATCGGTTGCGGGAATTTTCATACTGGTCGAAAGCTGGTTTACAGCGTCTCTAACCAAGTCTAACTCGTGCCTTGCAGTTTCAAGTCCCATTGACAAAAGGCTAATTTCTCGTTGATAAGCTTCCTCGTCAACTTCACCAGTTACATGCTGAATTTCAGAGTTTGCCAGAAGCATTTCCAACGTTTTAATCTGTCCTTCAAGTTCCATCATTTTGGAATTCATTTTTTCCAGCAATGCCTCTTGCTGCTTTTCAATTTCAGCAAGAGCTTCATTTATCTCTGTGTTGATTAGTTCATATGTTGCTTGAGAAATTCTGCCAGAGTTTACTAAATTGTCCAAAGCTTCCTTCTTTTTCTTCGCCACCTTATATTCTTCGTTTAATCTATTAAAAGAATGCTTCCACGAAATCAATTTTAGCACCGTCCATTTTTTAGTCCTAGAAGAAGAAAATAACATTTATTAACATGTAGATATATCGCTAGCTGTTAAAAATGACAGCTTTTATCCCTTACATGAAAAGTTATTTTTAAAAACAGTAAGTTCATGGAGCTTTTTATATAATTGAATATTGAAACATTTTACTCAAGCAGACGCCCTCAAGGCTTTCTACAACATATGAGCCTTGAATTTATGGAAGAAGAATGTTTAAACTTCTCGAGTTCTGTTTCAACTTCTAAGTCAGAATTAGAACAAAATTTAAATATTTATATCTGACTTAAAATCTTAAAACGTGAATAAACATGACGGCGTTAACGATAATTCTTGGCGGTGAAAAGTTGGAAGCAAAGATATTGAAAAAAATGCACGAGAGAATAATCAAAAACTTTATGGACATAATAATCCTAGCTGAACTAAGAAACGGAGCGATAAGTGGCTACGATGTAATATCTTTTATTCACAACAAATTCCACCTCCTTGTAAGTTCCGGCACAGTCTACTCACTTCTATACTCGCTAGAAAGAAACGGACTCATCGAAGGAACTTGGAACGAAAGAAAAAGAGTCTACAAACTCACAGAAAAAGGCAAAAAAACAATAGAAACAATACTAGGCGCAAACGACAAAATTAAAAACTTCATAACAGCCCTTCTAAAAGTCCAATCCACTCCCTAAAATTTTTTAATAAGACTAGATAAATCGAAATACTAAAAAACACCTTTTCTTAATCTTCTAAAGCGAAATAAAAAGCATAGGGCCCGTAGCTCAGTAAGGATAGAGCACCGGGCTTTTAAGAAATAAAGCGTTTCAGAGAAACCCGGGGGTCCCGGGTTCAATTCCCGGCGGGCCCGCCTCCGAATTTTCGTGTTTTGATAATCATTGATGCCCGATTAGCACTCTCTAAACAACCAATATTTACGGATACTCATAATTCCAGAAAAGACTGAAAAAAGGGAACAGGCTATTTTTCATGTGGTAAATGTGATTTATTGTCCAAAATGTGGTTCGCAAGTGAGAGAAAGGATAATCAGATCTTACCCAGCATGGTTAACTCTCTAAGGAGTTTCGTCTATCGTATCCAGATTTATATCCATTAATATGCTGGCAACGACATTTAGACCCGCCTTACTGTCCTTTTTTTTTAAAAAATTCCCTTGACATCGAAAATTTTTAATTTAGGCATTTTCATACTAAAGGTGGAAAAGTCATGTTAATATCATGACACCTGCTTTACGGGGTTAGAACATCGGAGAAGAGGTTAGAATTTGAGGATTCTAATCATTGGAATTTAACCATGGGCTTAGGTTAGCTCCTTTGCGATTATATTAACACTTTTAGTTAAAAAATTGATTTTTTTGGCCAGAAAAATAATCATCTTTTTTAGTAATATTTCTGATTGCGGAATATTTGTTAAAGAATTCTGCATTAATTAAATATTTGATAAGGATGAAGGCTGAGGATGAAGGCTAAGCTAAGAAAGTTAGCTATAACGCTTGCAATAACCATAATTTTCTTGAATTTTACATCAACAAACATGAAAACAGTCCTTTCAAGCGACACAGCCAGAAAAATCGATTTATTTACACAGAAAATACCCTTCAATGGAAAGGAAATAAACCAGCCGAGTGACGCCTTTGCGCCACAAGAACTTGTCATTCTATACGCGAATGTGACCTATAATGAAGCCCCAATAGCGCGTATGCTAGTAGCTTTTCAAGCCAAAAACCCGAGAAATCCATTTGAAAATATGACAATAGCAGGCTCTTCGTTTACGGATGAAAGTGGAATAGCCCAGTTCTCCTTCAGAATTCCTTGGCCTTCCGAGAATGCTGAGCAAATAATTTTTGGTGAATGGTTTGCAACTGCAAACGTCGAAATAGCGCAACAAGTGGTGGCAGATACTTTAACCTTTCAAGTAGGTTGGATACTTAAAATAACTAACATAACAACTCTAAATGCCAGGTTAGAACCTCAAACGAGATATCTGAGGGGAGAAATGATATTTTTTAACCTAACTGTAGAAAATATCGCGTTAATACCGAAGTCGGCTACTATAATAATCGATGTTCAAGATACAGCCAACTACCCTATTATCCACATAGAGATGGACAACCTAGTCTTCCAATCAGGCGAAAACCATGTGCATGGTTCTTCGCAAATACCAGCGACTGCGATAATTGGAGAAGCAACAGTTTCGGCAGCTGCCTACACTGCTTCACCAAACATTGGTGGCGTCCTATATAGTCCAGCAGCTTTATCTAGATTCGAAATTATTGAGAAACCCCCTGTGGAAAACCATGACATAGCAATCACTAATTTAAGTGTATCACCTCAAACAGCTTACATAGGCACCCCGATTGAAGTAACAGTTGAAATAATTAACTTAGGAGATTTCAGCGAAACCTTTGACGTGAGCATTTGTTATGACGTATTCAAGATCGCCACCAGAAAGGTATGGTCTCTAGATTCTGGTTTGAACATAACGATGAGCTTCATGTGGGATACGTCAAGCACAATCGAAGGGAACTACACCATATGGGCCTTGGCAGATTTTGTTCCTGGAGAAGTTAACATTGCAAACAATGTTTTCGTAAATGGTAACGTATCGCTTTTAGGAAAACATGACATTGCAGTCTTAAACGTTTGGCCTTCAAAAATCCTTGCTTACAAGGGCGAGATCGTTCACATCTACGTTGCTGTTAAAAATGAAGGGAACTATGTTGAATCGTTTGATGTCGTAGCATTTTATGGCTCTAATGTTATTGGAAAACAGTTCGTCAACGGTCTACAACCTAATACCAAAACACTGCTTATCTTCTACTGGAATACGCTAGATGTCACGGAGGGAAATTATATTTTGAGTGCGGAGGCGAGTGCCGTGCCTGGAGAACTTATCATTGAGAATAATAAGTTCATTGATGATGTTGTTGAGATTAAGCTTTGGACATTTTTCGTATGGCATGTGGCCCTCTTGTTTGTGTTAGCTCTGCTTATTGGAGTTTGCCTAATCTTAGCCCTTTTATATGTGTTGTGGAGGCGTGGAAGAAAGAAAAAGAGACAGGTGAGTACGCAGCTGAATTCTCCTAGGGACACAGAATTCAAAAAAATCAAGATATGTGGCGCATGTGGGAGACAATTCAATGGAGTGTATACTTTCTGTCCCTACTGTTTCACCTTCCATGGAAAAGACTATTAATAATTAGTTAACTTCACTCTTTTGACATGTAAACCTTGATTTATCCTGCGTCCCTCAGAATTTGTCATATCTAGCATGGTTAAGATCTGGGAAAGTATAAGAAAGTATACATCCTTAACTAGAGTTTTAATGCTTGATTAAAGTTTCAATTTTAAGAAAATGTGAAGTTACCGAAATATCGTCTTTTATCATGTCCTTATTATTCTGTAGAAATTTCTCAATTCTTTCTAGATTGTTTGTTGCCACTATGAGTTTTTCTCCGAGAGCATTTTTTATTCCAGTTTCAGCCAACTCTTCTACGTCAAGTCTTGTTGCGTATCTGATCATTTTCGTTCTTACATACGGATGATTAACTTTGTTCAGCTTCAATGCTAACCATAGAAGATAGACTCTCTTATCTTCAAAATCATCTGTCACAATTATTATCTCACAAAAACCTGGATACTGCTCTGAGAATTTAAAAAAACTGTTTATCTGCTCGATCACTAGGTCTTGCTTGTTTTGCACTGGCAAAACGAATGTGACTGTGGGTTGCAGTTGATGGTCCATGCATATCTTGTTGTTCTTTGTATTGCTATTTAAAAAGGAGTATTCTTTAATGAAATATATGTCATAGGTCATGGTATTTCAAGTTTTCATCATGCATAAACATAAAAACTAAGTCATAGAAAACAGAAAGAACACGGAATCAGTTAGGAACTTTGTTTTTAGCTAGAGAATCTATACTCTTCTAAACCTAACATTTGAAGACAAAATGCTTACGTTACCAAGTAACTTATCCAAGCGTCTGGATTCTGATATTTCACTCTAGCATTTCCTTCCCATAGTGCATCTGCAAGGATGAGGAAATCTTTACTTGAGAGCCTCTTATTCATTTCCAAGCACTATATGGGTTTACACAAGATTTGAATATAAATAAAATTGTTGACACCCAAATATGTCAAACACTGACATATGTTTAGCACTGCCATAAACTATCACAATTGGATGTTATAGTAATTTAGCTATAGAAGATTTTTCCATAAGTGTTTATTTGGAGAGAATGCTTTTAGAGATTTGAGAGAGGAGAAGCAGAAGCGAACATTTAAAAATTAAGGAGGTGAAGATGTTGGAGTTTACAATAAATGCAAAGCAAGTAATTGTTATCATTTGGACACTAATTTCAGTTGTGTTGTCTCTAGTACTTGTGCTTACTTTCAGCTTCCCTTACTTACCCTACTATGGTTCCTGGCAGATGTTAATAGCATTGTTCTTCGCACTTCTGTTAGTGATGACCCTTCCAGTATTCATTCTCATCGCCTTATTGCAAGTATTGGCAAAGTCAGATACTTCCTAACGAAACAGGGTTTTATTAACTGCCGCGGGCTTTAAGAAGGTGCATTACCTAGTTTAAAGACCTTACCAGTGGCTTCAAAACAAGGTTGAGACATATTCAGAATAAGCTTGCATAGCAGTTGGCGAGTTGAGTTAACCTTCAGAAAACGATAGTTGTAGTTTAGTTTTCGAATTTTAACTTCGTGGGTTCAGTTTTTTGGAAATTTTGTTGTAGGACTTATTCTGTTTTGTCCTAGGCAGCTCTTCTTTTCTAAGAATTGTGGTGCAGAATTTTATTCGGAAACTCTAATACATTAGAGTTTAAAGATAGTTGTTTTGAGTAGAAAACTAAAATTGATGGAAGCCTTCTCTTTCTCCTGCTCAAGCTAAAACTGTATAGAGTAAAATCTTTATAAAACGCTTGCTGTTAGCGTCGGCATATATCACTCTTAAAAATATACCTTTTTGCCTGCTCATTTCAGTTTTGGAAACTTTGTTTTTAGGGTCATTTGAGAATGATTATTCTTGAGTTAAAATGTTTGAAGAAATTGCTTCCGACGCTGTTCAGATGTTAATACTGCTTTTTTGGGTTACATTAGCCTTCATCATAATTTCGGGCGCACTTTGGATCCGTGCATGTAGGAAAACGTGATGAACAGCAATTAGTTTCTTTCGAGGTAATAGCATATCTATGATCTTTGAATGGCGGTTCGATGTTGATAGGCAATACGAAACACATAAATCCAATTTTTTTATTTTAAAATTTGGTCGGGCGGTAGCTCAGCTTGGTAGAGCTTCCGAGCTAGCATAGGCTGAAAGGCTTTAGCTGGCGGAGATGCTGTAGACATCTACCCATGGTGGGTGTTACTCAGCCTACCAAGCGTACAAGCAGAAACCGGAGTGTCGCAGGTTCAAATCCTGCCCGCCCGACCAAGCTCCTTTCGGTGAAATGAGGTAAATTTAAGGCTATTTTCAGTAAACAACCAAATTCTTGTCTTTTCCTATTTCTGAAATTTTGTTGAAAGGCTAGGCTTCGCTTCAAGGTTTAAATTCTTACTCGAACACTTGGCGATTATGCTTGAAGTTGTGTTTAGCAGCTTCGACATCGTTCAAACGTCTTATTTACGATAAAGTCTGATCTTTATACAATACTAGTTTAGATCAATTGACAGAGTTTATAAAGACAGTTTTCTAATATTCTGCTTCGATAATCCAATGATTGACTTAGTGCTTTGGGTTGCATTGCTTTTGATAAGCGTTTTCTTCTTGTCGAAAAGTGCAGACTGGACTGCGGATTCGGTTGTTGCCCTAACTCACAAATTGAATACCACAAAGGTTGCTCTGGGAATACTCTTGATCTCCCTCTTGTATGTCCTCCCGGAGCTTCTAGTTTCGGTTTTTGCGGCTATGCAAGGCGAACCCGAAATAGCCTTTGGCAATGTGGTCGGGTCGAATATCGGAAATATTGCATTTATGATAGGTTTGTCCACAATGTTTTCAACGCTTTTGGTTCACAGAAGAATGATAATAAGAGATGGTATTTTTCTGATGGTTGCCACAATCTCTGCTTTCACATTTATGTTGGATGGTCTTGTTTCGCAAACTGAAGGAATTGTCCTTCTGTCGCTAGCTGTGTTTTACATTATCAACGTGTACGAGCAAGAAAAAATTGAGGCTCCGGAGGAAAAGGAGAGCGAAGCCACAGAAGTCGCAATTGGGTTTGATTTTCTGACAAGTCTGACTGGAAAACGCCTCGAAATAAGAAACGCTTACGTTTCGTTTGCACTTGGAATAATCGTATCGCTGATTACTGCACATATCCTTGTGCAGTCGGTCGTTAATATTGCTGCCATTCTTGGTGCGTCTGAGTTGTTGCTGGGAATGACCGTTGTCGCCTTGGGGACGTCTTTTGCGGATATTGCCACGGCAGTTGCGGCTTCTAGAAAAGGACATGGCGACTTGGCTGTTGCAGGCTGTCTTGGCGCGAATTTATTCACATTAATGATTGTCCTAGGGCTTACGGCACTCATACATCCATTACAGGTTTCAAGTGAGACATTGCTGTTGAACGGTAGTGTTTTCCTTTTCATAACTGCTTTATTCTTCATTTACCTGATGACAATGAAGATTGGAAAACTGAAAGGTCTTACACTCCTCTTTATCTATATGGTCTTTTTGTTTTTGACAATAGTTGCGGAAATTTGAAAAGGAGGTACGCAGAGTTGACTCATCACTGGGGATATGTTGGTGCCATTTCGTCAGCCTTATTGTTTGGGATGGGTGCGACTGTAAACAAGATCGTTTTGGCACAGGTGCATCCAACGGTCGTGGCAGGACTCATCTATCTGTTTGCAGGGATTTCCTTATCACTAGTTCGCCTTTCACCTCTTCGCAATCGAATCATGCTCCTTCTCAAGACGCCTACTAAGACTGAAGCCAAGATTAACATGAAAGATTTTGTCATACTTGGCATGGTCGTGCTTTCTGGTTCTACTATTGCGCCTTTTCTGTTCCTCAACGGTCTTAATGAAACAACAGCGATAAATGCCTCCTTATTGCAGAACACTGAATCCTTGTTCACAGTGCTGATTGCATATCTATTTTTGAAAGAGAAGGCGGGCAGGAAAGACGCGGTTGGTATTCTTTTCTTGATTGTGGGAGTCTTGTTCTTAACGACTAACGGTGAATTCTTCAGGTTAACCTTGACTCAGAGCCTGTATGGTAATATACTTATAGTGGCGGCATGCTTGTTTTGGGGCATCGATAACAGCTTGAGCAGATTCTTGAGCAAAAAGGAGGACATAATCCTCATAACAGCGTTGAAATGCCTAGCAGGCGGAACGATTCTGCTCTTACTGTCGTTGGCGCTTAGACTTGAGTTTCAGATTCCTTTGTTTGCCTTTCCTTACTTGATAACCGTGGGAGCCTTCAGCATAGGCTTCTCGATTCTCTTCTTCCTGTTGAGTCTCAGAGAGATAGGAGCTATGAGAACCGGCGTGATATTCTCAACATCGTCGCTCTTCGGCGCTACTTTCGCCTTTTTAATACTTAGAGAAAATTTCTCCCTGATACAACTAATATCTGGATTTGTAATGTTGTTAGGAGTTTACATTCTGTACAAACAGTAGGTAGCCGCAGAGGCTAAAAACGAGAATTTGAACCCTACCCTTCTTCAGATTCATAGTAGCAAGGAGAGAACATGAACCTTGCATGCCCATAAAAATTCGAAGAATTTAAACGCAGTTGTAAAGCTAGCCCGCCCGACCATCTATAAGAGAATTATGCATGAAACTCTATTATTCAATGTCTAATTGTTTCTCAATTTCATCGATGATTACATGTTTTCTGATTGTTTGTCTGATTTTCTCTATGTCTTCGCTTAATACTCGGTCTTCTTTGAGCATCGGCACAATCCTTCTAATCGTCCTATAGCCTATTTTTGTTCCTTTACCGAGTCTTTCTAAACCACGAAACTCTATTGCTTGGGCTGCGCATAGAAGTTCTATGGCTATTATATATTCCGTATTCTCTAATATCTGCATGGCTTTTTGGGCGGCTGTTACTCCCATGCTTACAAAGTCTTCGAAGTTTGCTGATGTTGGAATGGAGTCTGTGCATGCTGGGTGAGCTAATATTTTGTTTTCTGAGGCTAGGGCTGCAGCTGTGTACTGCACTGTCATTAGGCCACTGTTTAACCCAATTTTTACTTCTGGCGGAATGAGAAAAGCTGGCAAACCATTGTTTAGTTTTTCGTCAAGGAGTCTAGCTATTTTTCTTTCGGAGATGTTTCCAATAATTGTTAGGGCTATTCCAAGTAAGTCCATTGCAAGGGATATTGGTTGACCGTGGAAATTTCCTCCAGAAAGGCAAATTTCTTCATCTGGAAAGACCAGAGGATTGTCTGTAGCCGAATTGATTTCAACTTCCACTATCCTTTTAGCGTACGCAATTGCATCTCTTGCAGCACCTAAAACTTGTGGTGAACATCTTAAGCTATAAGGGTCGTGAGGACGATGTTTTTTATCCATCGATTCTTTTCCAGTTTGAACAAGCTGGCTTTCAGCAATCATTTCTCTAACGTTTTTCGCTGTTATGGCTTGTCCACGGTGGGGTCTGGACTCATGGATTTTTTTGTTGAAAGCATCTGAAATCCCAAGCAACGCTTCAAGGGTTAAAGCAGTTGCAGCCTCCGCTGTTTTTATCAAGTTTTCGGCATCGTAAACCGTTAATGCTGCTATCGCCGTCATCAATTGCGTACCATTGTTAAGGGCTACTCCTTCCTTAAACTCTAGCTGAACAGGTCTTATTCCAGCTTTTTCCATAGCTTCTCTTCCACTCATTACTTGGCCTTGATATTCGGCTTTTCCTTCACCTATAAGCACCAAAATCATGTGGGACAGCGGGGCTAGGTCCCCGCTTGCACCTACAGAACCTTTGGCGGGGATTGTGGGGTGCACACCTTTATTCAACATTTCTACAAGGGTTTCTAGGATTTCTAAGCGTACGCCAGAATATCCCTTAGCCAAAGTGTTTGCTCGTAAAAGCATTAAGGCGCGGACGATTTCTGTGCTTAATGTTTTTCCAACGCCTGTTGAGTGACTTCTAATAAGGTTAGTTTGTAACTGTTTGATTTCTTCGGATGGAATTACTACATTGCTCAGAGCTCCAAAACCAGTGTTCACGCCATAGATTACTTGTTTTTTCCTAACCAGCTTTTCCAAAACCTGGCGGCTTCTTCTTACTTGTTTTTTCGCTTTCTCAGGAATTATGACTTGTACACTTTCCTGTGCAACCCTTAAAACGTCCTCAATTCTCAATGTTTCTCCATCGATGTACAATTTGTGCATTCTTTTCTCTCCGCTATGCAATAGAAAATCTCTAACGTTTTAATTCTTTGGGCTTTATTTACTGATGCTTTAGTTGAATTTCAACAATTGCAAATACAAAATTGAGATTTTTAGCGAGCTCTCGCCCTGACTCTTGGTTCAATCAAAGTCCAAAGCCACTCTACGAATTCTCTTAGATTTTTTGTTTGTATGTAAACGTCTCCGGGTCCTGCGATCTGTGTGACTAATCCTTCTCCACCCAGTAGAGTTTCTTTTAATCCACCAAATTTTGTGACTTTATAGTTGCATGTGTCGCTAAAAGCCACTAGATGGAAGTTGTCAACTATCATTGTTTGGCCAGGCTCTAGGGTGTGTTTGTCTATGGCTCCGAAAGTGTTTATGAAGAGGTTGCCATCGCCAGTTACCTTTATCATGAATAAGCCTTGACCGAACAGTCCTTTGGTGAATCCTTCCCATTTAACATCTAAATCAACATTTTCTGTTGACGCTATATAAGCAGCTTTTTGGATTATGTAACCTTGGTTTGTCTTAACTTCTAGTGTTCCTACATCGCCTATTGGTGCAGAAACGAATGCCACTTCACCCGGGCCTTTAGAAGCCATATAGTCGTTTACCCAAAAGGATTGTCGACCGATTATTGCAAGACTTAAACTGCCCAAAAAACTCTTTTCTCTTTTTCGTGTGTGAACTTCTATGTTTGGATCCATATAAGTCATTGAACCAGATTCAGCAGTTATCTTTTCACCTTGGTCCAAATTAACAACAAGCATCGAATAGGACGGTTTGTACTTTATCTCATATTTCATTAAATCCCTCACTCTTTGTATTACATATAGTTATTTTTAGTTTTTGCAAAAAATTATTATTACCTTTTAAGCTTATGTAATGCTGAGGGATCATCTTTGAGTTTCCTTGGCTTTGATCTCTTGGGTCTTATCGGCTTAATCATAATTGGTCTAATAATTATCTTTGTCATTCGCTTACTTTTCATACTTATTCCAGCGGCTATTGTAGCGTTTGTAGTTTGGTATCTTACAAAAGGGGACCTATGGTTAACTGGAATTGCGTTTCTAGTCATTGCAGCTTTATCAGTATTGAAAAAGTTATGATAAACACCAGTTATTTTTAAAATAAACTGGAAAAATCTGAAGTTTAATCAAATTGCCTTTAAATTTGGAAATATTTTTCATAAAACTTTTATATATGATGATTCGAGGATATGAGTAATTAAGGTAACAAACATTGGTGCTTACATGGAACCTAGTAAAAAACCGTTAAACGTCCTTGTTAAGCAGTTAAACGCTGACATTGCAGTTATGCTGAAAAACGGCTGCGAATACAAGGGAAGAATGATTAAATGCGACGGGCACATGAACATACTTCTCGAAGGAGCAACTGAATGCAGAAATGACCAATTAATCACCAATTATGGAAATGTCTTATTGCGTGGAAACAACATACTCTACATAATGTTGGATGTTCACTAGAAAGTAGGTATTTTACCCTTTCCAGTCACATACGCCAAAGCTTCTTTAAGTTTAACCTTTAACATACGCTTACGTTTAAAGTACTGCAAGATGTTTTTGACATCTCGGGTCAGAAGCTGTTTGGCATTTGGATGTTCCCTTGTAACGTATTGGGGCCAGTCAATAATTAGAATATGCATGTCAGGCTTTAAAATAACGTTGTATTCGCTTATGTCAGCATGAATGATGCCGGCCTTTAAATATGCTTTTCGAATGTTTCGCAGTATTTCTTTGAGAATCTTTTCTGGCTTAGGAATTTCCTTCCACTCTGCAAGTTCTGCTCCTTCAATCATTCCCATAGCTATTACATGGCGGTTTTGACTTATTGGTTCTGGAACGGCTACTTTGTGTGGAAAGACAAGTTTTAGAGCTTGAAACTCTTTTTCTGCTGCGAGTCTAGACTGAAAAAGCCAGCTTGCATGTTCAGTTGTGTAACCTCTTTTTCGCAAGGTTTGGCGAAAACTTATTCTGCCTAGTCTGTGAAATTTTACGGCTATTCTCTCTTCTTTCGGGTTTAATGCATCAAAAACGTCTGCTTCTTTGCCAACTCCCAAGGGTTTTCCAAAGGCTTCGAGCACTCCGGCTTTGACAAGGGCGTTTATTGCTAGGCAATCGTAACCCGCATAATTTAGTGTGCAGCCAACATAGGGACCTCGCATTTGGTATATAAGACCCGATTTTTTGAGTCGGCTTAGTCTGAAGTCTGTTTCTTCAAGGCTGAATTTGGCATATTTTGCAATTAATTCCTTTGGAACGAACTCATGTTTACTCATGGCAGCCTCTATAACCTGCAGTACTCTGAAGTCTTCATTTTCTAAAGTGCGAAACACTTGAACTGCAATTTCAGCCGATGACATGACAAATAAAAATAGTTTATCTTTGTTAATAAGTTATGTTAGATCTAAATTGTTACAATTTTAGCTACATTAACTGATTCTTCAACCATCCATTCTATGTCAAATTTTCTTTCAGCCTCTCTTACAATTTCTAATTTTGCTTTAGTGGATGGCTTACCAGGTGCGGCGCTGCATTCTTTGGCTTTTTGAATTGAAATTTCGAAAGTGCTGATTTTTCTGGCTAACTCTTCAGTTTCTGTCTTGTTAAAGCCTAAAAGGGGACGGTGCACGGGATATTTCACTGTAGCCTCGTTTAGAATTCTTAGGTTGTGCATTGTTTGGCTTGCTTGCTCGCCTATTGCTTCGCCAGTTACTATGCCTTCTGCCTTCTGGGTTTCTGCTATTCGCTCAGCGATGCGGTACATCATGCGTTTACATAAGATGCATGTTAACTTTCTCGGAGCCTTCTTTACGAAGTTTTCAAGGTTTTTGCCGTGAGGCACGATATAGATCTCTCTTGGAAAACCGATTGACCACTCAAAAAGTTTCTTAGCAATCTCTAAGGTTTTGGTTGTGGTCGTTTCATCTGTGAAAGGTGTATTATCAAGGTAAATGGGAATGATTGGGCATCCTCGCTTCATCGCAAGCCAACAAGCCACAGCAGAATCTATACCTCCGCTTAATAAACAGACGACTTTGGACTGGGAGCCTAACGGAAATCCGTCCACACCCCGTGAAGTTTCTGAAAAAATGTAGGCATTTGCATCTCTGACTTCAATGTTAATGGTAAATTGAGGGTTTTTTAAATCCACCCGCAAATTTCTATTTTCCAGATTTTTCAATACGTGTTTTCCAACTTCTTTGCAGATATCCATGCTTGAATAATTATGCTTTCCCACTCTGTGACAGCGGACTGCAAAACTGCTTTCATTTTTGATTGTGGCAGCAGCCAGTTTAACAGCCGTCTGTATAATATCTTCTATTCCTGAACTAGTTTGCATTGCTGGAGAAACTGAGGATACACCGGAAACGAGTAGCAGTTTAGCAATGATTTTTTGAGGATTTTTTGTTTTTATGTAGATTCTGCCACGTTCCCGCAAAATTTTTTCGTAGATAATGTTGTAGTGCCTTAAAACCCTTTTTATGTTCTCCAGTAGCAGCCTTTCGTAAGTGCGTCTAGTCCATTCGCTTTTTATGCCAATTTCTCCGCCGAAGCGGACAATTACGAAATCAAACTTCGTGATTTAACCCAGCCTCGAACTAGCTTCATAACAAGCAATCAAGACGATTAGATTTAACGATTATGCCACGTTCGTAGTTTTTGGTTTTCCGGGCAACCATTACTGGATACCCCCTATCCTTTTTAGTTCACTCTATAACTTTCGTACAAGTTCTGCGTGCTAGACCTCTTCGGGGTTTCTGCAATAAATTTCTAAAACTCTATATATGCTTTTATTATTGGAAAATTCTGACTGTAATTTCCACTGTGAGAGAGTTCAAATCTCACTCATGTCATCTTAGCATGTTTAGGAATATTAATAATATTTCAAAAAAGCCAAGTTATATACGTTCAGTGATTGTTGAATCATAAAATTTATTAAGTGTTACTATAAACGAAACCATGAGATGGTGACAAACAATGGGAGGGCCTTCTGAACGAGACTATAGAGAAAACGTGAATAAAATAAGGGAAAAAATTTACAGAAAAATAAAGGATGTTAGAGATGAATTTGCAAAAATTGAAAAAATCAAAGTGGAGACGCTGAAGAAAGCAGATGAATTGAAACGTTCTGCAGAACATGACCTAGATAAGATGGAGGAAGATATAGGAAAATCGAAAGATTTGGTGCCAGAATCTAAGAGAAGACTCCTTTCAGAAATCAACCTTTTGAAGAAAGAAGCTGAAGAGAAATATACGGAACTAAGAACACGAATCTCTGAAACCATGATACCCGTATAAGCAGAATGACTAGGTTATATAAAACGCACTTCCACACCTATTGAAAATGAAGCATTATTCACGATAAGGTCTGACCTATCCACAGTTTAATGGTAATCTGGGGAAAGGTTCAATATCGGTTTTTTAGATGATAAGAAAGCGTATTTAAATGTTCTAAGCGTTTTCTTCAGTATGGAAAAGAATAGACCTGTCCACAGTGTCATGGTAGATCGGGAGAGACCATTGCCTAGGCTATAATTTATGCTTTCCAGCTGAGGATTCCTCATCCCTCTTTTTTCTTTTTTTTGGTTAGATTGGGTAGTGTTTGGTACTTGGAAGAATGAGAACACTTATTGATTCAAGTACAATTCCAATATGGAGTGAGCACAATTCCTGCTCTAGTTGGATATCTGTCTTTTTTGGTAATACTTTGAGCCCAAATGCTACTCTTTATCAAGTTGCATGATGTAATGAGGCCAGAAAAAGTTTGTCTTCCATGTCACCCTCACATTTTTGGAGTTTCTGGGAAGAAGTTTCGTTGGTGGTCTGCAGAAGTATAAGGTGTTCGTTTTCAGCTGGAACTTCCCAAAAAAAGTCTTTTGCCTCTCAGGAGCGAGTCCTTCATCTACTACTACTATTCTGGCGTCTCTCTTTGCCACACGAACCATTTCGTAAAGTGCTCTTTTTTTCTCTCCGAATGTGTTTATGCCGCCTACATGGATGACTGCATCGAAAACATTGTCCTTATACGGGAGGTATGATGCATTGGCTCTATGAAATTCAACATTTTTCGTGCCTCTTCGTTCCATTTTAGTTTTTGCATAGGTTAGCATTCCTTTTGATATGTCCATTGCTGTGAGTTTCCCACTTGGGCCAATTTGCCTGGCAATAAATGAGATGTTCGCTCCTGTGCCAGTTGATATGTCTAAAACATGGGCACCTTTTCTGACTTGGAGAGCCTTAACCCATCTGTATCTTTCAAAAGGCATCAGTCCTAATGAAATTAGAGGAAAGACATAACTCATAATGATATCGTAGCTACGAGCCATTGAGTCGTATTCAGACATCCATTTTTTGTCTCTTTTTTTGAGAAACTCGGCAAGCAAGAAGTCTGGTATCCCGTTGATTATCTTGTAGTCTTTATTGCACTCTAGACATCGGAGAAATCCAGATGCAATCTCCTCCACATCAACTTCTTGTTTGTTCAGCGTCAGATTACCATGACAACGGGGACAGCAGAGAAAATTTAATGAGTCCTTATTCATCTATTAATCTCCTGCATTGCTCGTTGTTAACAGAATTCTTGCCAGGCAACTTCTTTGCCTTGACCGATTTTGACGTATTGTTCAGCTATTACTTTGTTTTTATCGTCTTTGGCAGTTATCTTCCAACACATTACCCCATCTTTTTCTACAGGGCCTTCTGTTTTTTGTTGTATCTTTCTGTGTTTCTTCCAAAGTGAAAAGAGTCTGTCCGGGGTTAGGTCGTTCGTTCGCATTGAATAATGTTGGCTACATAGTGGGCATTTCCCTTCGATCTTGTCGTCATGGAATATATATTTTATTTGGGCATTACAGTTTATGCATCTGTTCGATTGGACTGCCTCGTCCATAAGCTGGAAAGTTTCCTGCCATCCTTTCTCTATAAGTTTCTCAATTCCGTGTCGTCGCCACTCTTCTCCGAAAGGGTTTAACAAGGTGAATGACCATTTCGATCCATGGTCTCCCCCACATTTTGGGCACCAGATTCTGAAATGTACTGGAGACACGTCTAATTTCATCTTAGATTCACTGCATAAAAAACAGTATCGGTCTATTTCTTTCGTTTCATAAACGTATAATGTATTGGCCAACCGACGAACTAGTTCAAGTAACTTGAGACCTAGTTCTGTGATTAGATATTTGCCCCTCTCAGCATCTTGATATGCAAGTCCAGAAGATTTCAGTGCCTTCAGATGAAAACTTAACGGTGCGGGTGGCATTCCTGTTAGCCTTTCAAGCTCATTGTAGTAACAACCGTTCTCTGCTAACCGATGAAGGATAGCTAATCTTATTGGATTGGAGAGCGCTCCCAATGTTTGCGCGTAAAGTTTCACTTCCATAGTGTCTGCATGAGAAGCTAACCTTGCTGATTTCTGTCGTGTAAGCTGGGGTTCCAAGATACTGAAAATCTCATCAACTCTACGCTCTAGTTTGGTAAGTCTTTCCTCTATTTTCATAGAGTATCACTATATTAAAACAGATATTTCTCCTTATTAAACTTGTTCATGCATAAAATTTCTGAAACATGCAAGGAATGATAAAGTATCAGAATTAATGCTTAAGCAATGGTAGCCCGGGATAGGTTCAAATATCGGTTCAAACATTTGCTGCATACTATCAATTTGCGAGTAAAAACTAGTCAGATTGCGATTGAAACGGTTAGGTTTTGCTAATGTTTTAGCTAGCCACCCGAGAGCTCGACACTTTTCGCACTCCTGTTATGGCGTGCGTTTGAGTCCCAGAATGCTTATGTCCTGCGTGGATAAAACGGTACCTTCGAGTTTGGGATAAAACTTTGCCCCCAAACCTATTATCTTCTGTAAATCTCGGTTTGTCATGAGCAATTTAGATCGTTGAGGAAGAATCAGAGATATATGTGAACAGCTATAACCATATCGAGAAAATAGTGCATTTGGTGGTTGACGTTTTGAAAATCAACAAGAAATATTCAGTGTTGTTAACGGCATTAATAATGACAGTAGCGTTGGACACAACAATGACATTCACTATGACAACACTGAACTCAGGATGGACAGCGGACTTTGTTCAGAGATTTTTGAAAGGATGGGCAATCGGCTTTGCTGTGGCTCTGCCCACAAGCCTATTAGTGATGCCGTTGGCGAGATTGATAGTGAAACGATTGGGTTCGGAATAGTCTGAAACTGCATCCCGCCTTGAGCTCCAGCCAATCTTCACTTTATTGGTTGGTTGGGTAAAACTTTACCCCCAAACCCAACGGAAAATATCTATCGATCACTGAAAATCAGAAGCATTTATAGAAGATTCATCCATGTGCGCTTTTAAGTGCGATTTACTCATGAATTTCATAGATACTAAAGTGTCTGATACAGAACACCACAAGGGAGAAGGGGGGTGAAACATGGTGAAGAAGAAGCTATTGCTGGGCATCATAGCAGCAGCTACACTCGTAGCAACAGTCGTAGCCGTAGTAGTCTACAATTTCGGTTTTCGTCAGAGGTTTGTAGTTGTCTCCGCAGCCAAGATCAGAGTATTCCTTGACATAGGAGGAACACAGGAACTTCAGCAGGGACAAACGCTTACTTGGGGACCAATCGAGAGCACAGACCCACAGTACAAGACGGTATACATCAAAAATACTGGAACGGTTAATGTCACTTTGGGATTCGGTTGGAACCCGCAAGGGATTCCAGGGGATTGGTCGTTATCTTGGGATTATGATAACACCCCAGTGCTCACAGGTGAAAATAGAACAGTTACAATGACCTTGACGTTACCCTCAACTATCGGTGAGGGAACATACGAATGTGACTCTGGATTTACAGCAACGCCCGTACCATAGTACGACACAATGGCTGATCGATTATGACAATCAGATGTCCAATTGAAGCCCAAGCTTAATCATTCCATCTTTTCTTCAGTTCGTTACGGTAGGTTTACTTGTTGGATTGCATAAATATCGCTTCGAAGAAAGCTTCTGGCGACTAAAGGGTTCAATTCACTTTTCTAGTTGGGTTGGGATAAAATTTTACGGTTTGGTTGGTTGGATAAAACTTTGCCCCAAACCAATTTTTTTCGATGAGTAAAGAAAGGAAGTGCGCACTTATTAGCTTGTATTTATTTTCCACGTGTCAATTCAGCTACTACCTTTGTCATCATTTCTTTTATATGGTCCGGCGGCCAGCTTAGCATTTCCTTTACTGTGAAAGTCTTTGCAAGGTGTTGGATTGCTTTATAACCTAACCAGTATCCAAATTTTTGTGGCACTACAGGGTCTTTTGAATTATCCAGGAAATACTTCTGATACTTCGGGAAGTCAAAGTCATGGGCATCATCTAAAAGTGTCTTAGTGTAAACCGCGAAATTTTCTTCATATTTCGGGACGTTCGACTCGATAAGACCAATTCTCCATTGATTTGGGTAGGCTTTTTCTGTAAGGTATACTGCTATTCCCTCAATGTAGCTGAAGAATAGAGGACCCATATATTGCATTAGTTCCATGTCGAAGATACTGCCTTTAAATTTATCAGCCAACAGAGGATATAGTTTCTGAAAATGGATAACATGGACGACCTCATGGAAGATGTTGGCTTTTATATCCTGTGGATTTTTAAATGTGCTGAGAAGTTCCAATCCATAATAAATCACCATATTTTGATTGTAAGGCCGAACTGCTCCGCTTGAAGTGTATAATGAAGGTAAGATATAGTGATCAGTAGAAAACTTTTCCTCTGGAAGGATCTCTTTAAACGGCTCAAGCGCTGTTGGGATGAGCTTTATAATCTCCGCTTCCCGCGATTTCATCCTTTTGACATCGGCATCTGTTAAGTGGCTGAAAAATCCTTTCAACTTTATCATCTTCATTTGTGCTAATTGCTCGCCGGTAAATCCTTCATAGATTACTGCGTCATAAAAACTCTTATGCTTGGATTCGAAAAGGTTATCCCACAAGGCAATCTTATTTTCGAGTGTCTCATTTTTAGCTTTGTTCCAGAATTTATAGAAGTCCGGCATAAGAGTCACAATCCTAACCCATGTGGTCTCTCGCACGCGCCCAAGTTGCCTGTCAAACATGTTGTGACCCTCGATATTCTTAATGTTTGATTCTATTTAACCTCTGGTATCTCCGTTTTGTGTGTGGGATAAAACTTTACCTCAACCCCACTGAACCGAGAGTTTGAAAGTCGTCCTGACTTGGTTGATGGTAGCCCGGGAGAGATTCGAACTCTCGTCAGAGGCTCCAGAGGCCTCCATGCTTGACCGCTACACCACCGGGCTTCGGCGCAGACAAAGCTAACACTAAAAGTTCCTTGTAATAACTTTAGCGTTAAGTTAAAAAAAATAACAGAAAAACTATTTTTCATTTCGTTTTTTAATGGCTTCTTCAATGCAATAGCATTCTTGGCTGCTTGGGTTCCATTCCTCACAATACCATAAAGTCTCCACTATTGGTTCTTTGTTTTCACAAAAGCGTCTTGAGCAGAAAACTTGATCTGGATAATTGTATGCGTTGTGGTTGCCGCAGTTTCCGCAAAATTTCTGTTTAATTTTGGCTTTTTTTCTCATTTTTTGTTACTCCAACGCTTGAAGTCTTTCCTTTTTAAGTGGGGTATTCGCTTAAAGTCTTCGCCAAGCCTTTCAAGAACTGAAGCAACAATTATGGGAAAGACTATCATTGCATCGCTAATAACCATAACCTTGTCTGCTGCACCCTTCACTTTCCCCCAGCTTACTGTTTCGGTTAATGTTGAACCTGATAATCCTCCAGTTTCGGCGCGATCCATAGTTATTATTATAGCATAGTCCATGCCCTTTTTTGACGCAAGAGCAGCGGATTGAACAGTGTTTCTCGGCACTCCTCCACCGATGACTATCATACCATTTCTTGGAGAATCCTTACAGATGTTGACTATTGCTGGCACGTCTTTGAAAGCGTCCACTAATAATGGGGTTTTGCATTTTTTCCGTGAAGCATGAAGCCAATGTATAAACCCAAATTCCGAGTCACGGAGTGCTGGAAGGAAAATTGGCACTTCTGCTTCGTATGCAGCTCGCAGGATGGAGTTTGAATCGTTAAGTCTTTTTCCTAACTCCCGTGCAAACTCGTTTGAAGACAGGCTTTTTCCATTATTTTCATTGGCTATTTCACTGTACATTTCCGCAAGTTTGTAGTCTAGTTTCGTAAAATCTTCTTCCGGCACGAAAACGTCGTATATGCGATATATATGATATTTGTAAAGCATATGGTCGTCTACCAGCCAATGTCCCTTGTAATGGTGGCCATCAAGGGCTTCAATTGCGTCGTGAACCATGTTGGCTCCTGTGCTTACTACCACATCGATAAGTCTTTCGCGGATTAAATCTGCAATTACAGAACGCATTCCAGCTGGAACAACAGCCCCAGCCAAAGCTAAGAATATTGTGCAGCCGTCATCTCGCACCATCCTTTCGTAGATGTCGCATGCAGCTGAAAGTCTTCCAGCACCAAAAGAACCTGAATTTTTGAATTGCTGAATTAACTGGTCCACCGTGAGTTTTCCATTTATTTTTATGTGTTTTACAGGTTGTAGAAGAAAGTCTTTTCTCTGCATCAAATTTCACACTCAGAATTTGATTATTTAGTGGACCAAAAGAAATAATTTTCTATACTCTTTTGTGGGCAAAACTCAATAATGCGTAGAAAAATTTCAGCGAAGCCTTAAATTGAAGACTAAGATGAATCTTCTGATTGTGGGACTAATTTGATGACTAAAACTGGGCAGAATGAATGGTGTATTACTCCGTCGGTCACGCTTCCTAAAAGCAGTTCTCTTATCTTGCTTATGCCTCTAGCTCCAATAACGATTAAATCAAAGTTGCCTTCTTTTGCCGTTTTAACAATTTCTTGAACCGTATGCCCTTCCTTAAGTATTGTCTCAACTTGAACCTCTTCAGCCTTAACTTTTTGTTTACCATCTGCCAAAATGCTTTCACCAGCCTTACGAGTAGCTTCAACTGTCTTAGAAACTTCTGTTGGAGTCATAACTGGAATCATCGGAGGGGTTAACGTGGTTGGTTCAGGCATCATAACAGGCCTAACAGAAACGGAATATATGTGGATCAACGTTATTTTTCCGCCAAACTTTTTTGCTACTTGAATAGCAATCTCTAAAGCTCTTAATGAGTGTTCAGAACCATCCAACGGGACTAAAATCTTCTCGAACAACGGCACCAACATCCACTAGGAGTTTATTAGCGATTTCAGATATAACTTTTTAATCTTATTAGAAAAAAGAACAAAGAGAAAAAGTCGCAAGGCTTCTTGAAGCTACTGGCTAAGGAAAAACTAGTTAAATTGACTGGATGCAATTATATACAATTCAAGAGGATGGTTACATTCTAAAGTTTGATATCGATCTTTTATAACAACGAAAAATCCGTATATCTGATTTTTCCCTTTCCGTCTACAATAACTTCGAATTTTTCAGCCCATGGATGTCCTTCCAAATCTATGGGGCATGTGCCTCTGATAATCCAAACTTCACCCTTCTGCTCAACTGTTGAAATATCAATCCTTTCCGTGTTCTTCCTTTTTCTAAGATAATCAAGAGCTATTTGCTGAGCAGCCTCGGTAGAAATGTTTTGCATTGCATGTTCCTCTAACAATCGCCTTACTATGTAGATAAAGATAGCATTAAAAGTTATGAACGGAAAATCGTTAGCAAAGTTAAACATATGCCGAATAATGTACACATGCTTTTTGCGATAGGTTCAAATCAGCAAACGTATCCAGTTTTACCTAAAGCTGTGCCTATGGAAAAGGAAAATCATGAGCGAGAAAAGACGTATGATATTTCACTTAGACATGGACCACTTTTTCACGGCTGTTGAGGAAAAGGAACATCCCGAATATAAAGGTAAACCGGTAATCGTTGGCGCAGACCCGAAAAAAGGAAAGGGCAGAGGAGTCGTAAGCACCTGCAATTATGAGGCTAGAAGTTTCGGAGTTAGGTCAGGCATGCCCATCTCAAAGGCTTGGAAACTTTGTCCAGAAGCCATTTACTTGCCAGTTAATTACGAACTTTATGCAAAAATTTCCAACGAAATCATGGATATGCTGCGAAAACATACAGAAAAATTTGAGCAATGGGGTATCGATGAGGCTTTTCTAGATGTAACCTCAAAAGTGAAGTCTTATGCAGAAGCTGAAGCCTTAGCACAGCAAATAAAAAAGGAAATTCACGATAAAGAAAAGCTCACTTGTTCAATAGGTATAGGCCCAAACAAGCTTGTCGCTAAAATAGCCAGCGACCTCCAGAAACCAAATGGTTTAACAATGGTTAAAGAAGATGAAGCTGAAAAATTTCTCGCTCCACTCCCAGTGCGTAAACTTCTCTGGGTTGGGCGAAAAACTGAGCAAAAACTGAAGTCTATGGGAATCAAGACAATAGGTGATTTGGCTCATTACGATCCTGCAGTGCTTGCAGAAGCTTTTGGGGTTATGGGCACCCAACTTTATTTGATGGCGCATGGAATCGACAGAAGCGAAGTTGAGGAAAGAGGCGAAATCAAGTCCATAAGCCGTGAAATAACCTTCGAGGAGGACACATCAAATTTCGAGTATATCCTTAATGCTTTGGACGGAATTTCAGAAGAAGCGAGTAAAGATGTCTTGGAACAGAACCTTTGCTTTAAAACAGTCACTGTTAAGGTTCGTTATGAAAACTTCGAGACTCACACGCACAGCAGAACCTTGCCTTTAATAACTAATCGTTTGCAAGATTTGAAGAAAACAGCAAGAGAATTGATGCAAGGTTACCTTAAATTAGACAGGAAAATACGGCTAGTAGGCGTGCGTGTGTCAAATTTTACTTCAACTGAAAAGCAGAAAACGCTTATTTAACCAGAAATTGGTCAAATGTATAGTCTATTTCGAAGTTCAAGAAATCTACAGTAAAGTTCGACTCCAGGTCTCGTGTATAGCCATTTTCTCATGATAATGTCTTTGAAGAGGCTAGCTCCATACGTTTCTTTCCACAACTCGTTAAAGAGCCTTGGATTGTTTTCGGTGATTGCTTGCGCTGCCAGCTCGCCGTCTAAAAGGGCGTACAGTATACCTTCTCCTAATGTGGGACTTACATGGCCAGCCGCGTCTCCGATTAACATCCAGTTAGATCCTGCGACGGGAATTTGTAGGGTTTTGATATTCTTAACGTTGGGTATTAGGGCTGCCCACTTGGAAATTTTTTCTGCATAAGGGTATTGTTGTTGAATAAACATGTCCAACTCTTGTCTAAGTCCATAAGAACGAGATGCTTCAGCTGTGCCTATTCCTAGACTGGTATGCTCGCCTCTGGGAATTGTCCATATATAGCCTTGTCTATGAACTAGAAGCCTTATGGTAATGTCTTCTTTTTCTAAGCCCTTAACAAGGTATCCACAACAAACGCCTTTGTCAACTTTGCTTAATGGTCCAATTGTGCTTCTTCTAACTAAACTGTTCACGCCATCAGCCCCTATCAAAATTTTAGCATGGTAGGATTGACGTGTTGTTTTAACTTTCCAAAAATCCTTTTTCCTTTCAAGCGCGATGACTTTTTCTTTAATCCATTCAGCGCCCTTGTCAACTGCCATGTTCACCAGAAACTGGTCTAGTTTCAATCTTGAAAAACAGCGAATCTTACCTTTTCGAATTGAAATACACACTCGCCTTCCAGAAGACGAAATTAAGTGGAGTTTACTTTTCTCACTATGCTTTATTGGAAGTTTTTCCAAAAATGGAAAAAGTCTCTCTGCAATGGGTGATACAAGCCCACCGCACGGTTTTTCCCGTGGATGTGTATGGTCGAACATCACTGGGTAAATGTTATTTTCGGCAAGCGAGTACGCACAATAAGAACCTGCTGGCCCGCCTCCTACAATTGCAGCTTCAATCATAGTTATTAATAGTGTTTAATATGGCTAAAATTCTATGGGTTTGCCCTAAACTTGAAAGAAAGAGAGATTGTCAGAAACGTTTATAGTTGTAGAAAAGTCTATTTTTTAACTCTTCGAATTTCAAACACAACGGGATTGTCCGCGTCTGGGCAAGCATTGCATATTACGTCTTTGTCTTTGCTCCATGGAAATTCCACGCCATAACGCATAGCATAGACTTTGGGAAGCAAAACCATCAAGGCACTGTAGCAGATGTCGCCTTTTATTGATTTGCCATCAAAAATTATTTTGTCACCGACTTTGTGTCCAAAAGCACATTTTCCTTTCTGACTCCTTACAGTAATTTCAATTGTGGACATGCAACTTCACTATCCATATCTATTTTATGTCCGGGTATTTCTCTCTTATTTTTGTGTCTGCCATTTTGGCAATCATTGCATTGGAAATCAGTACATACTTGACTCCTTTAAGCTCAGCTAGATCCGCTGGTTTTTGATCTTGCGTAACAAGCAATAAGCCATTGTTTCTAGCATACTCTACAATGTCCTTATCTTTTGCTCCTTGCAATCCGACGTCTTGAACGGTTAATGCTTCCCACCCTAGGGTCTCAAAGTACTCTTTTAAACCTGCGTACATTTCATCAAGCAGAATCTTCAACAATATCAACTTCCTTTAATCTTAACGTCATAGACGCTCACCTATTTAGACGCTTTTCACCAAAGACTTCAATAAAGGACAACATTTTTGAAGGTTTTTGTTGGTTGCGATAATCGTTTTATGAATGATTTTGGGCAATTCTTATAAGCAACTATGCCGTGGATAGTTGCATCGTGCAAGAAGCGATTTTTGCACATAAAAAGATGAAGGAGTTGAAGTAGTAGATGTCGGAAAGAGAGACGCATAAGGCAGTTTGTGCTGATTGTGGTAAGGAATGTGAAGTTCCCTTCAAGCCTGACCCAAGTAGGCCTGTTTACTGCCGAGAGTGCTGGTCAAAAAGAAGAACTCAAAGGCGAAGATATTAGGTTAAGCTCACAGCTTTAATTCAACGCTGATTTTCCTACACTTTCCTTATTTTAGTGTAAACGCTCTAAAATAACACGTGTTAATTGACTGACGTAAATTCTAAAATGGTTTTGCAAAAGTCAACGTTACAAAAGAAAAAAGGGTATGCGCGTTGGTGTGAAAATTTGCAATCTCACTCATTCTTTGTTTGAAAAGTTTCTTTTATCTCGTCAAGCCATTCTTTGGCAATAGCAGGTGTTGCATAGTTGTTCTCGCAAGGAAAGTGATCGCATTCTCCGCAGAATCTTAAGCCTCTTTTCTCAGCGCACTTCCATATTGTACACTGTTCTGACTTCTTTGTCTTGCATCCATTGCATTTTCTGATTAGATAAAACTTGCAAGCGCCGCAATAAACTCCGCAAGGAGCACCTAGCTCGCTCAAATCAAACTTCACCTCAACGTTTATCGCATAATTTAGGCAGGCTACTTAAATTCTTCGTATGAAGTTTATAAATTTGACAAAAAATCTAAATCTAAACTTTTCTGTTTAAACAATTGTGTTAGATCATCTAGACATGCGCTTTTTATAACATAGGAGATATCCTATCGGGTCATCCAGCCTCTTTTCAGCGACAAATCCTGCTTTTAGATAAAACTCTTTTGGACCAGCAGGCCAGTAAATAAACTTATCCCAGCTTTCGCTCCTTTTGGCAACGTAAACCAATGCGCCATCAGAGTCTTCAAACACTTTGCTATTAAGAAAGTGATTTAGAAGAGTTTTACCAACACCTTTACCCTGGTGATTTTTATTCACAAATAGACACGATATGAACAGAAAGTTATCGTACTCTTTTCCCAGAATATACCGACCTTCTGTTTCCTTATTTTTTGCGTCAACTCTGCACGGGCATAGTCCAAGTTTTTTTAGCAATTTCTGTGGAACAAATTCTATCATGCCGATGGGCATTTCGCTTTCGTATGCAATAAATGTTGTTGGTGTGAAAAATGTATTAGTTTTTCCTAGCCATTTTTTACTTTTCTGCACAATCTCTTGATGAACCCAATCATGTTGATGACCCCAACATAACTTAAGTCTGTCTAAGATGTTGTCTGGATTTATAGCCACTACTTTAATATTTTTCACCATTTTTGCTCTAGCCAAACCTTTTCACAAGTTTGCGTCGGTTTTAAAAATGTATATGGTGAAGGAGAAATAACTTTTTAGGGCAAGTTCTCAGGCATTAGGAATGTTTATTTGAAGGCTTTTTCATCTGTGATTGTGAAATTGTATGGCTGGGGATAAAACTCTCATAGCGTACGTTACAAAGGGTGGCGTTACTGAGGAAGGTGC
>Ga0315306_10000194_pt1 | contig 29685 bp, 36 predicted proteins | sample TDP1_MG_FD_203803 | JGI IMG/M metagenome (GOLD analysis project Ga0315306, IMG submission 203803) | Freshwater sediment microbial communities from Lake Towuti, South Sulawesi, Indonesia - TDP1 | ecosystem: Environmental > Aquatic > Freshwater > Lake > Sediment | place: Indonesia: South Sulawesi... | reverse complement strand
CATCTTAGGCAAGGAGGAATCACCCGTTATCCGATTTTGCTTTGAGAGGGTTATGCGTAGAGATTACTTAAGGTTATTCCCATTTTTTTGGCCTATGCCTCAGCAACTCGGAAACTGATAGTGAAAGTTGATGTGGAACCCGGCGCTACTCTGATCCAAGGATCTGGAAAAACTATCAGCCTACTTCGGTCAGCACTGGATAAAACTTCGCAGGGCTTTTTATCCACATAAGCCTTTATGCTGGATCTATCCACCATAGCATCATCCGTCATGGTCCAGACGAAATCAAAAGATGGTGCGACAATTTTTGTGCCACTATTGTTTTCTATTATGAAGCTATGTGTCTCGGCCCATACACCATTCTCTAGTCGAATATAATTAGGGCCGTCGTATCTAACGGAAACATTTGCTGGTTTAGTCATGGGTCGCCAGTGATTCAAACTTACCATGAACCTAGTATTGTTTGTATTTTGAAAGTGCACTTCAATGCCTTTGAACTCGTTTTCATTTGGATTAAATCTGACTTCTACATCTGATGGGCTTAGAACATAGTTCTCACTTAAAGCGCAACGTCTGTCTCCTCTGATAAGCGGCGAGGTGCTTTCCAACTCCACTCCGATGTAACCTGGGTGATGTTGATACCAGTCGTTGAAACAAAACAATTTCAAAAACAGATCAGCTGGCAACTCACCAGCCCAAGTGTAGCCTGGGCGATATATGTACCAGTCGCTAATGAACTCACGGGGAGTTTCTATGTAAACGCTTTTTACAAAGGGCAGCGCCGGCTGGGTTATTAAGTACGTTTTTTGAAATAACTGAGAAAACACATAAACATTGTAGGTACTAGTCATCGCTCTACGTAAAGATATTATAGTGAGGCGTATGCTGTTGAGATCATTGTCAGGCATGAGTCCAGATGGGTAAAAAACCTCCTCCTCTGCGATAAGCCTTGGAGTGAATTGACTAAACGCCATGTCTATTGGAACCAGTATCGCGCTTGCGATAACCACGATTAATAGAAATATCGCTGCTCTCCTTCGCGAGAATACTCCTACCGGTTTAATCGTCCACGCAGCTATTGTTTTAATTAAAGACAATCCGCGGCGAACGCTATTCCGGCCGGTCTTCCTGATCTTTGTAATCTGTTTTATAAGCTCGCGTTTTAGCTGTTCATCTACAATTGAAATTATGAAAAATTGAAGCCCGAGAAGCCCAAGTGTGAAAATTAACAAAAAGTAGATCAGACTAGACCGGAAAAACATGTTCCACGCAGGGATGAGAAAGTATCCTAGATAAACTGGGTAAAATCGAACTTCTTGGCTTATAATAAAAACTGCAACTGTTTCCGTTGCGGTTATGCCCAATAAGGATAATAAGAAAATTTTTAACAGGTTCAGGTGTGTACGCTCTGAGACTCTGAGGATCCTGAATGTTAGAAATAGAAGTATGCTGTAGGCGAATAGGAGATAGCTCGAATTCTGGAAAGCCCTAACCCAATCAGCCCCAGTCCAGAAGGAATTGAGCAAAATCAAAGGGACGATGATGCCGAAGTCCAAACACAATCCAAAACCAAATCCGAGTAAAACTCTCTTAACCCTGTTTAGGCCTCCCCAAACAGGGCTTTTCCTAGATAATAAATCTAGTGTTGCATATCCAGATAACAAAACCAGTAAGAGCGAAAACAGAAACTCTGCAGGGCTTGTCAACTTATCTATTACCCGATATTTTTTTGCTGGGCTAGAATTAAATAAGTATCCCAGAAGTCTACTTGATTTTCTTCGCTTCGCGTTCTGTATCTCGTAGCATGAGTATATCGCTCATTCGGATAGGGCCTTTCACGTTGCGTGTTATGATCCTGCCCTTGTCTCTTCCTTCGAGGATGCGGACGCGCACTTGGATTACTTCTCCAGTTACCCCTGTTCGACCTACAACTTGGATTACTTCCGCGGGGGTTAAGGCAAGCGCCTCCTTCTCTTTGGCACTCAAACGGCCCTCACTATTCCTTCTTTAAACTAGCTAGTTTCGAAACAATTTCTTTCAATAAGTCTGAAGCATCTCCAGCCTCAACTATGCATGAGGCAGCTGATGGGACGTCAATTCCAATCGCTGTACCCAGCTGGGCCTTGCTTGGAACAAAGATGTATGGGATTTTGCGCTCTTCGCATAGGAGTGGGAGATGTGCAACCACTTCCGGTGGTTCTACGTCTTCAGCGATAACCACCAGCTTGGCAACTCCTCTCTCAATGGCTTTTGTGGTTTCATTAGTTCCTCTACGGAGTTTGCCAGTGTCTCGGGCTATTTGGAGGGCTTCGTAGGCCGCCTCGGATAATTCTTTAGGAGCCTCAAATTTAACATAAAAAGGCTTTGACAAATGCTTTACCCCTTACATGGAGTTTCATCGCTTACGTGAGCAGAAGGTATGGATAATCTGTCGCTTAAGAAGATTTCGCTGAGTGGGATAGGTTACGGGTGGGCATAATAGGCTGTTAGAGGCTCCTCAGTTTTGTCGACATGGACGAAGCCAAACCGTTCAAATTGGATAAAGCTTCCGTCTTCGAGTTTTCTGCAGTCGTCTTCGGCGTATCCTTCAACTACTGACGCGTCGGGCATTATAACACTCGTTTTTACGCCAGATCCAGCTGGTAGCCAGTGTATAAGTGTGGCTTCTAACCGCTTAGCCTCAGAGTAAGGTTCGCTGTGGAATGCGGCTTCGACTTTTTTCTTCGAGGCTTTTTTGATTTTGATGTTGAAGAGTTCCATCAAACGCACAACTCTGCCCAGTTTCAGAATCTTAATGTCGCTGCCTGATACTAACAGGGAGACCGTGTTCTCGGCTGGGATTATTGTAAAGGTTCTAAATCCTCTTTCTTTATGGCTTGGATGAAGTGGGATTGACGGCTTGTATGGTTTCAACACGTTGGTCACGGTTAACGGTATAGGATTGCTGACAAAAAAGTACCGGTTTGCGATGGGGTCGAGGATTTTCCTGTTGTAGGCGTACAGATTTTCCCAGCTTATTACGATATCCGCTGTCTTAGGTCCTATGTCAATCATCAACCTTCGTATAGCTTCAGGGGTTATGCCTCTGCGTCTAAGGGCTTTAAACGTGGCAAGCCTAGGATCATCGTAGCCGCTAAACAGTCCATCTTTGATTCCCATTTTAATCTTCGATTTGCTTAGGACTGTGCCCGTTATCTTCAGCCGGCCGTAGTGGATGGTTTCTGGATAGTTCCAGTTGAAGTATTTGTACATGTAACGTTGGCGTTCCTCGTTTGTGAGATGTTCTTTTCCACGAATAATGTGGGTTATGCCAAGCAGATGATCGTCGATTCCACATGCAAAATTGTACAGCGGCCAGACACGATATTTGGCTCCAGTCCTTGGGTGGGGGTACTTCTCTGCGTCAATTATTCTGAGAGCAGGCCAATCTCTCACAGCAGGGTTGGGATGGCTGAGTTCGGTCTTAACACGGACTACAGCTTTCCCCTCTGGAAACTTGCCGTCTAACATCTTCTTCCACAGAATAAGCTGGTCTTCCGGGGGTGTGTTACGACATCGACATGGTTTGCCCGCGATTACAGTCTTCCTGAATTTTACAGGGACGCAGACGCACACATAGGCATGTCCATTTTTTAACAATTTTTCAGCGTGCTCATAATAAATCGGGAGCCTATCGCTTTGTATGAATTGTGCGTCCCACTTACACCCTAACCATCTCAGATCTTCTCGGATTGAGTCGTAGAATTCTAATTCCGGCTTCTTTGTCTTGGGATCCGTATCCTCAAATCTGAGATAAAATGCACCTTTATAGATCTGTGCATATTCGTGGCTGAGAATTATTGCGCGGGCAGCTCCTAGGTGAAGTACACAGTCAGGGTTAGGTGAGAAACGGGTCACTATTTTCTCATATTTTTTAACATTTTGTAACGGGGGAAGAACTCTTTCCTCTGGCTTAGCCTTCTCTTCAACAAGCATCTCCGGCCATTTCTTCTTAAGTTCTTTCCTCTGCCAAGTTTTGGAGAACTTATTAATCTCTTTCACGACTTTTGCGGCAAGTGGGAATATTTCTTTGACCTGTTGCTTTAGGTCCGGGCGTTCTGCTAGAAGCTTTCCAATCACTGGTTCAATATGAGCCCTCCCATCATGTTGTACCGCGTTTAGAAGAGCATATTTTCTGATTAATTGTTCAAGCTCATCGTGTTCGGTCAAGAACTTGGCTCATGTCTCCTCAATATTTTCGTGTTATGAAAAGCTCAGCTAACTCCAAGAGAGCTGTTTTAGCTGGTGAATCTGGGAACGAACTCAGCTGGGTTTTAGCATTTTCTGTGAACTCTTCAGCTTTCTTATTGGCATAGGCTACAGCACCAAGTGATTGGATAACATCAATAGCCTCTTGTATCTGCTTGGCCGTGGCTTTGGGGTTACTCAACGCCACTAGAATCTTCTTTCGTTGCATCTGGTTAGCATGTTTTAACGCGTAAGTAACCAGAATCGTCTGTTTCCCCTGCCTTATGTCATCGCCAACCGGCTTCTTCAGCACAGCTTCATCGCCGATAAGGCCGAGTATGTCATCTCTTATCTGGAAGGCTACACCAGCATTATGCGCGAAGTTTCCTAATGAGCTAATTTGGTCTTCAGTTCCACCGCCAACAATCGCTCCGACTTTGGCTGCCGCTTCATAGAGGGCGGCTGTCTTCCAACGAACCATTTCGAAATACTCAGCCTCAGTTACTCTCTTCCTTTTTTCGAATGAAATATCTCTTGCTTGTCCCTCGCATACGCTGATCGTTGCCTGAGTTATTATTGAGAGCACTCTCAGAATGCGCTCTGAAGAAACATGCGTGCGGTTAGTATGATCTAGAATAGCATCATATACCCTTGCGAAGATAAGGTCTCCTGCATTTACTGCCATAGGTATTCCATAGAGCACATGAACCGTTGGCACTCCCCGTCTCATTTTACTTCGGTCCATAACGTCATCGTGAACTAACGTGAAGCTATGAAGCAGTTCCACTGCGGTAGCTGCTGGGAGGGCGTCTTCCTCATTGCCTCCTACGAGTTCACATGCTTTTAAAGCAACAAAGGGCCTTAGCCTCTTTCCTCCAGCTTCAATTAGGTGTCTCGAGGCCTTATACAGGACCTTAGGTCTCCCTTCAGCGCTTAGAATCTGGTCGATAAGGGCATTTACTTTCTTCTGAGTTGATTTTAACTGCTCATCCAGAGTGGTCATCTAGCTCCTCTCCGCGTATCCTTCAGGCGCAAATCCCCTGACCCTAAGCCAATCCGCTGTGATTCCAGTTATTACCACTGGCACTCGCTTTAAATCTTGAACTGTATTGGCTCCTGTTAGAAACATGGCTGTCTTTAACTCGGCGATCAGGTGATTCAATTCTTTAACAACCATCTTATAGCCTTTCAACGCTGGCTTCAAGAGTGGTAAGGCGATTCCAACAGCATCCGCGCCAAGCGCAATAGCTTTTGCGATCTGGATGCCTGTTCTAATGCCACCTGTGGCTATGACCGTCAACTCAGTAGAACGTTTCACCTCCACTATGCTTACCGCTGTTGGAATCCCCCAATCCCAAAAAGTCAAGCCTAACCTTTGCCCAGTCTCGTCGTTAAACTCTTTTGCTCGGTGATATTCCACTGCAGCCCAGCTGGTTCCCCCTGCACCACCCACATCTATGCCCTTTACACCAGTCGCTTCCAACATTACAGCATCCTCTGATGCTACTCCCGCTCCGGTCTCTTTGGCGATGATGGGAACTGAAATGGCTTTTGAGATCTCCTTCAATTTATCTAACACTCCCGTGAAATCCGGCTGTCCCTCTGCCTGAATCGCCTCTTGGAGAGGATTAAGGTGAATGGCTAGGGCGTCAGCCTGAATCATCTCTATGGCTCTCTCTACTTCTTTGAGGCTATATCCTTTAGTAAGCTGGGGGCACCCGATGTTCGCTATAAGAAATGCGTTAGGAGCTTTCTCTCTGGCAACTTTGAATGTGTATTCTAACTTAGGGTTCTCGAGGGCAGCTCTTTGGCTACCTACTCCCATACCGAAACCCAGTTTCTCAGCGGCCTCGGCTAAGACAGCATTAATTTTCGCTGCACTTTTAGTGCCGCCCGTCATCGCAGAAATGATTATCGGAGCTGCCAACTTATGACCAAAAATCTCTACGGCTGTATCTACTTGGCTACGGTTAATTTCTGGGGCTGCTCTATGGACTAAATGTATCTCTTCAAATCCGGTTTTTATGGTCTTGGCTTGCACATCTTTAGTTAAACTTATTTTTACATGGCTCTGCTTTCGCTCTTCGGTTTCAGTTTTTCTCGTCAAACTTATCTGCCTACTGAATTACTGTTCCAGCGACTTTTTCTCCCCTAATTGCTTTACAGACTCTGTTAGGTTTGGTTGCGTTAACTATTATGGTGGGAATTTTTTGTTCTATTGCTGGTAAAAGTTCGACAACTTTGCCGAGCATTCCGCCTGTCACGTCATCAGCTAATGAGTTCCCAATTTTATTCTGAATATCTTTGAGTTTTTCGATTGACATAGTTTTAATAAGCTTAGCTTTTGGATCCAATTTTGGATCCGCTGTGTATATGCCATCTACATCAACTCCGAGTACTATCCGCTCTGCATCCAAATTAACCGCCAAGTTTGCCACTAACTGGTCTCCAGACAAAATTGTAAAACCCAAAACTGCATCAAATACAGCGTCGCCATGAAGCACTGGGATACAGCCTAGTTTCAGCAACTCTAAAAGAGGCTTAATCTCCATCGACCGGATTCTGCCATTCTCAGTAACAACGCAAGCTGATGGCTGCACGTTTACGGCTGGAAGTCCCTGCTCAATCAGCGCGTCTAATATTAGTTCGTTAAGTTTAACCATGGCGTAATGAGTTTCAGCAAATCCCATGAGCTGCCCCCTTCTTTTGTAGCCTTCCTTTATCTTGAATTTCTTGGCGATTGGGTGCGCCATACTGCCTCCGCCATGAACTATTATGAGGGGGTGAACATCCGCCTTCTTAATCTCGAGCGCCAGCCTATTGATCACATTTAGGTTGGGGGTGAACGCCTTCTTCTTTACGGTGATAGCACTTCCCCCGAGTTTTAGTATAGTTATTTTTCCTCCCAAACTTGCACTCCTCTATCATTTTTTTTAGCTAACATTGCTATGCCACCTGCCCGCCGAATAGCTCTTCTCACTTTTTCCAGTTTGTCAGGTGTAACTAATGCAATCATGCAACCGCCACCTCCAGCGCCCGTCAGTTTTGCTCCCAGCGCACCAGCTCTTCTCGCGGCATAAACTAGTTGGTCCAATTCTTCGCTCGACACTCCCAATGCATATAGTAAGCCGTGATTCACATTCATGAGTTCTCCTAGCCTCTTCAATTCGCCATCCTGCAAGGCATTGGCGGCTGAAACTGAAATGCGTCCTATGGCCTTGATAATCGGGTTTATCACTTTAGGATAGGCTTCCTTTAACTCGCTTACATGTCTCACAAGCAATCCGGTTGAGCGAGATACCTTAGTGTTGCCTATCACTAATATGACGTTCGCGCGGGCTTCTAATGGAGTGAACTTTTCTCCCCTTCTGAAGATCGTTATGCCTCCATAAGTCGAGATGTAATTATCGATTCCGGAGGGTTGTTCGTGGACGGTCTTCTCAGCCTCATACGCAATCGAGCAGATCTTCTCTTTACTTAACGAAGTCTCCAATAATTTTCCGGTAGCAGCTATAGTCGCTACTGCAACTGCAGCTGAAGATCCAAGCCCCGCAGCAACAGGAATATCCGAGTCAACCAAAACATTTAGCCCCATCTTCTTTTCGGCTAGCTCAAGAGTTTTCTCAACAGCTATTCTGATAGGATCCAACTTTGATTTTGCAGCCCCCCCTCCTACCCCCAGCTTGAAGCGCCCTCTTTCATAGCGTCCTGAAACCCCGAGGTTCCGCGACTTGATGTAAATCGCTTGGTCGCTTCTGGCTTCTACGGTGACGTAGGCTTGTTTATCAATAGCCATGACTATGGCTGGCTCATAGAAGACGACCGCATGCTCTCCGCACAGGATGATTTTAGCAGGGGCTGAGGCTGTGGCCTTCAAGGTTGACTCTTCCACGTAAGCATTATGCAAAATAAGGGGCGGTCTGTTGGAAAAGCTTTGCTAAGTTACTTAGTGATGGCTATGGATGCGTAACCGACAACTCCGTAGCGGTCCCCTGTTATATCTCCAGTCGTCTTGTAGGAGAGTAGCTGAGCTTTCTTGGCTTTCAGCACTTTAGCTGCGGTTAGAGCTGCTACTACGGGGCCGAACCCGCACATAGTAACATTGTATTTTTCAACTGCAGCCTGTAATTTTGCTTCATCCATTTTTAGGATTTCAGCTAATGCCTTTTCATCTCTCTTTTTAACCTCTTCATGAGTTAGAATTGGCGGCATGTTTCCATGAGTCATATCACTTGAGGCGATAACAACAACGTTTTTACCAGCTACAACCTTACCGATAGCTTGACCGATTTCGCGGCTTGTTTCCAGATCTTGAATCATCATACATATAGGGACGAATTTGAAGGTGCCGCCATATACATATTGAAGGAATGGAAGTTGCAACTCTATAGAATGTTCATATAAATGGGCAGAGTCGTCTATGTCTAAGATTTTGGCAGCGTGCTGAATCATTGCGGCGAGTTCGTTGTCGATTGGAACAGTTCCTAAAGGTGTACGCCAAGCGCCTCTAACCATTATCGAGACGCCGCTTCCCATGCCCGTGTGATTCGGGCCCAAAATCACAAATAAGTCGGGTTTGCCATCCAATGCTAACGTGTAATACGCGTGTGTTGCTATTGGGCCTGAATACATGTATCCTGCATGTGGGCAGACTAACGCGACAATTTTTCTTTGGCCTTTCTCGATTGCCTTTGGCAGTTTGCCAGGTCCATGTTTTGAGAGGAAGCATTCCTTTATCTCTGATCGTAATCCTTCAGCTGAACCAGAGTACCAGGACCCCGCTACTGCCGGAGGACGGATTGACAAACCTATTCACCAGGTTCTTCTAGTTCTTCACCTGCTTCAGCTATCTTAGTTTCAAAGTCATCTATGGAAACTGATAGATCCTCGTCTGCCGCTAGTTCACCCCGCTCCCTCAGAATCTGTCGTGCGAGAAGCCAGAACATAGTGGCGAGGGCCCTTCTGCCCTTGTTATTTGTTGGAATAGCAAAGTCCACGTTAGAAAATGAATTATCGGTGTCGCAGAGGGCTACCGTTGGTACACCAACAGCTTCCGCCTCCTTCATCGCCTGCTCATCCGCACTCGGGTCAGTCACGATCACCACCTGAGGTTCAATATGATTGGGATAGGCTGGGTTTGAGAACAGTCCGGGTGGGAATCGGCCGATTACAGATGTGGCCCCAGTGACTTCGCAGAACTTCTTTACAGGCGTCTTCCCGTATAATCTGGATGAAACTACTGCAACTTTTGAAGGTTCAAATTGGGCGATAAACTTGGCAGCCGCTCTAATCCGCTCGTCAGTCTTCTTTACATCTAACACAAAAAGCCCGTCAGGTCTAATTTTGAAAATAAACTGATCCATATCAGATGTTTTGATCCTTGTTCCAATATGAATTCCAGCTGAAAGCAGGGCATCGATTGGAAGGAGTAATTCTACTCCCTCTGTTACCATTTCCTCTGCTTCTTCTATTTTTTCCTCAGCGGCACCCTCTTCCTCTTCTTCAGCCATATTATTAACTCCTGATTCTAAGATCGCTCATCCTCGCTCTGTTGCCGAGGGCTTCTTCTATACGTAGCAGTTCATTTATTTTTGCTAATCGCTCGCCACCTATTACACCAGTCTTTATGATTGGGCATCCAAATGCAACCGCTATGTGAGCTAGATGTGTTTCAACGTTCTCTCCTGAGCGATGTGATGCCACTGGCGTGTAATGTGCCCGCTTAGCTATTTTGACAACTTCATATGCATCGGTTAACGTTCCAATTTGATTCGGCTTTATGATTATCGAGTTAGCAGCCTTAATCTTAATTCCCCTGGAAAGGCGTTCCTTGTTTGTTGTGAAGAGATCATCGCCGCATATTAGACAATCCTTAGCCTTCTTTGTTAATTCAGCAAATCCTTCGAAATCCTCCTCTTGCAGAGGGTCCTCCACATAGATAATGCGGTATTTCTTTATCAAATCTAATAGAAACTCGATTTGCTCGCCAGAATCTCGGTTGACCTTATCTCTCTGGTAGATGTATTGTTTTTTACTTTTATCCCACAATGAGGAGGCTGCTACATCCAAGCCAGTTCCAATCTCCACTCCAAGCTCATCTGAGACTGTTTCATATGCTTTTGAAACAATGTCCAGCGCCGCCTCATTTCCAATATTCGGCGCCCATGCGCCTTCGTCTCCACGTCCACCAGCAAAGGCGGAGTCTATCTTTTCTATGAGCTGTCTCACTTTTTGATGAGCCTGTACATTTGCCTCAGCAGCCTCAGCGAACGAGTCTACCGTAATAGGCAAAGCCAGAAACTCCTGTATGTCAGGGGCATTTTTTCCGGCGTGTTGACCTCCACCTAGGACATTTCCTAAAGGGTGTGGCAGATCGCTTACAAATGTTCCAGCTAACTGTTGGAACAAGGGTATGCCCCTGGTGGCGGACGCGGCTTCCGCGACCGCTATGGAAATAGCATATGCGGTGTTTCCTCCGATGTTCTTGAAGTTCGGAGTTCCGTCAATTTCATGGAGGGTCGTATCAATTACCTGTTGCTCATCCACATTCATCCCAATGAGTTCGGGGGCTACGACTTCTTCAACCTCTTTTACCGCTTGGTCAACACCGCCTTCTGGATAAGAGGCAACTTCATGTGTACCCTTGCTTTTTCCTGCAGGAGCTGAAGCCCTACCGAATCCGCCATAGGTTATGACATCGACTTCGATTGTTTCTTCGCCTCTGCTGTTAAAGATCTTCCGTGCCCTTATATCCTCGATTACAGTGGGAGCGCTCACAATGCTTCCTCCTTAATTTAGAATCAGGCAGCTTTTTCCCTTTTATGCTGCTCATGTTTTTCATAGAACTTTAGAATCTCATCGATAATGTCGACGTGAGACAACAGCATGCGACGGCAACAATACCTAGTTACTCTTAGGGAATCTAGAACTTTGCCAGGGTCTTCACCATCTTTAACTCTTCTAGTGTACTCTTCCCATTTATCGCCGATTAAAGCACCACATGTGAAACATCTGATCGGGATCATCAAAAGAAGGGGGGCCTCCTCTATTTTGCTTCAATCGGGCTATCTACAAGTGGGCATACCATATATAGATTGTTGTTATGATCGCGCATGATGCTATCTGTAGCTCTTCTGCTTACGGCTACGTGCTGATGGTCCACCAAACTTTTTGGGCTCAGTGGTCCTTGGATCTCCCGCCAACATAGTTCTGTCATAGTTAGTAAACATCTTTTTTATCTCAGAGCTTTTTGTCCATTTAGCGATTGATCTGGCGACTGCAATTCTAGCCGCCTCAGCCTGACCCATGAACCCGCCGCCTTTAACTTTAATATCTATGTCTAATTCTTTCCAGGCATCTCCAGAAAGCCACAGCGGCTCCATAATCTTCAATCTGGCTATTTCAGGCTCGTAGATTTCAACTGGAATTTTATTGACCCATACTCGTCCTTTTCCAGGTTTTACTGTAGCTTTAGCAATGGCTGTTTTTCGCTTTCCGGTCATTAATAAAACTCGTTTCTTAGCAACTGACACTAGCTTTCGCCTTCCGGTTTCCATCCTATTTCTTTAGCTAGTTCACTTAGCCTAATGTATGGGGTTTTCGGTTTAGCTACCGCCTCAGGTAAAATTTCAGCCGGCTTATCCTTATACTCATCTGGAAGTCCTACATACACTTTAAGTCGCCTGTAGGCTGCTTTTCCCCGAGCTCTATCCCACGGTAACATACCGCGGATAGTGCCTCTTAAAATTGTATCAGGTTTCCTGGGGTGAAAAGGGCCATACTTGGGATTAGCCACGCTACCGACTGCTAAGAATGCTTTGATCTCATTGAGCTTACTATGCTTCTTTCCCGAAACCAAGACTTTCTCTGCATTAATTACAACTATTCTTTCTCCATCTAGAAGCCGCTTGGCAACGGCGCTAGCTAATCTTCCCATAACTAGACCTGAGGCGTTAAATATGTGTGTGCTTTCTGTTTTTGGCATCGCTCTCATCCTATGATTTTAACTCCCGATCCCTTTTGATTCTTCTTCAGCAGCTCACTGATCGTCATACATGTTCCTTTTGCATCAATTATTTTCTGCGCGGCCTGTTTAGAGAAATTAAATGCAGCTATTTTAACTGGATGCCTAAGTCGGCCCGAACCTAGAACTTTGCCAGGAACAACCACGGTTTCGTTAGGCTTAGTGTATCTGCTCACCCGGCTGAGGTTTACCTCTATCCTCTTCCGTTTTGATTTACTTAGACGCTCTGCAAGCTCACGCCATAAGTTAGCCTTAGTTTCCTTCGAACTCTTCCGCATTAAGCGAACTAGATTGACTTGCTCTTGACTCGTAGATCCGCGAGGCACTTCAACTACCTCAGCTTTGAAACCTCTTGTACGAAAATCTTTGTCTTTTCTTCCAAGATCTTCGCTGCTTCCTCAACTACTTGCTCAACTGGAAGGGCGCCAGTGGTCTCTACGTTGAAGATGAATTTAGTTTCATCCCAACTTACATCAACAGAATTTTTTGGGCAAGCCCTAACACACTCTTTACATAGAGTGCACTTCATAATGTCGGTGACCTCTAATTTATTATCTTTAATCTGAAGAATGTGCTTTGGGCATACCTCTACACACTTACGGCATGAATCGCATTTTCCCAAGTTGATTTTGACTTGCGGTAAAAACTTATATGCGCAGACAGAAACTGGCTGCCATTTTGCATGAGCCTTTCCACGTCCAAGCCTGGCATACGCCTCCAACCTGATCCCTTGACCCTTAACGAGCTTAACTATCGGAATCCTGCTTAGGGGGGTTACATCAGGATTCGCGGAGCTCATTTCATCTGAATAGACCACCTGTGAATTATCACTTGCATCAACGTCCAACGTTAAAGTGACGCTGCACTTGTTACAGCCCAACTCACTCTTGCAGCCACAATCCTCAGGCAACACATAGGTTTTCAGATCAGTCCTAATTGGAATAAGTCCAAGACGATGAGCTAAAACCTCATCGGTCATTGCAGAGTTATTTTCCACTATCACAACATCGTCAATCGCCATTACTGGAACCTCCGCTATCATAATTCGACGAAGAGCATTAGCAAACTGGGCGCTAACCCCGTTGAGAATGAACTTCGCCTTATTCTCTGACTTCTCTAAAATCTCAACTTCCATGCCCCTACACCAAGACTGCTTCAGTGGAAAGCCTAACCTCGTTATTTAAATCTTTTCTAAATTTTATCTATATTGAGTACTGCCATGCATTCAAAAAATAAAGAGATATTGTGCCTAGGCATCGAGTCAACTGCACATGAATTTAGTCTAGGCATAGTTTCATCAGATGGTAAAATCCTCGCCAATGTGGGCAGAACCTATGTTCCTGAAAAAGGGGGGATCCATCCCCGTGAATCTGCCCAATTCTTTACAGCTGTTGCTGGCGAGGTTCTAGACGGAGTACTCAAAAAATCGAAAGTAAAATCATCCGATATTGATGCTATAGCATTTTCACAAGGTCCAGGATTGGGTCCATGCCTGAGAACCGGTGCCACAGTGGCCCGGGCATTAGCGACTTACCTAGGAGTTCCGCTTGTAGGAGTAAATCACTGCGTCGCCCATATAGAAATTGGCAAGCTTCTCACTGGCGTCAAGGACCCCCTCACACTATACGTCTCCGGCGGAAACACGATTGTAGCCGCATATGAGGCTGGACGATACCGAGTCTTCGGCGAAACATTGGACATTGCTGTTGGAAACTGCCTAGACGTGTTTGCCAGAGAAGCTGGTTTGTCCCATCCAGGGGGCCCGGCTATAGAAAAACTTGCAGCGAAGGGTAAGAATTTCATTCAACTGCCTTATGTTGTGAAGGGAATGGACCTCTCATTTAGCGGATTGTTAACCGCCGCTACCAGAAAGTTTAATGAAGGTTGCAAGATCGAAGATGTCTGCTTTAGTCTTCAAGAAGTTGCATTCTCTATGTTAGCAGAGGTTACTGAAAGAGCGCTAGCTCATACAGAGAAACCCGAGGTGCTGTTGACAGGGGGTGTTGCAGCAAATAAACGACTCGAATCGATGATAAACTCAATAGCTGAGGAACATGAAGCACGTTTTTATGTGGTTCCAGCAAATTATGCTGGCGACAACGGCGCCATGATCGCTTGGGCAGGGCTTCTCACCTACAAATATGGCAAACCAATTTCAATTGAAGAAAGCCTTGTCAAACAACGTTGGAGGCTGGATGAAGCGGATGTGCCTTGGGCCGGAAGGTGAACCATATATGGGGCTAATTAAGAAAGGCGCTGAAGCTAACCTATTTCTAGAAGATTGGCACGGCGAAAAAATAATCATAAAGAAGCGAATATCCAAAGTCTATCGCATTCCTCCACTCGACCTTGAAATTCGCAGTTCCAGGACAGCGTTTGAGTCTCAGTTACTCCACGACGCAAAATTGGCAGGCGTTCCAACACCGATCGTATTCCTAGTCGACCTCGTGGGCACAAGCATCGTCATGCAATACGTTGGCGGAGTGCAAGTCAAGCAAGTCCTAAACAATATGGCAAAACGGGATAGGATCAAACTCTGTCGGCAAATCGGCAAAATGATCGGACGGCTGCATAAGAAAGGGATAGTGCACGGGGATTTAACGACTTCAAACATGATACTGACTTCAAATGGCAAAGTTTACTTCATAGACTTCGGGCTGGGAGACCACTCAGAGAGTCTAGAGTCAAGGGGGGTAGATTTGCATCTGATGAAAAGAGCCCTTCAAAGCACTCACTACAAGTTTATCAAAGAATGTTTTGAAGCGGTTATGCAGGGGTATGCGGCTGAGGTGGGGAGTAACAACGCTGCAGTGGTTGCGAATAGGATTCAAGAAATTGAACGACGGGGGCGCTATGTGGAGAGCCGATAATATATGGAAAATTTTTGATTATGGTTAAATAATAAAATGGAGGAGGGTTTTGGTTCTGTCGCAGAAGAGTAGGCTCGTCTACTTTGCAACATCCAATATGCACAAATTCGAAGAAGCTAGACTCCTGCTCGGTAATTATGGTATAGCCGTTGTTGTCTTAAATGTGAAAAGCCTAGAAATTCAAGCTGACGACTTGGAGGAGATAGCCAGAACCGCTGTCGTGCATGCCACTAAAGCCAACAATCTTCCTATGATCGTGGAAGACGCCGGACTATTTATCGAAGCCTTAAACGGCTTTCCAGGTCCCTATTCATCCTTCGTCTTCCGTAAAATCGGAAACGAGGGGGTTCTAAAGCTAATGCAGAACGTCGCCAATCGAGAAGCAGAATTTAGGTCAGCAGTTGCATTCTGTACACCTGACCTCCAACCAAAAAGTTTCAAAGGCGTTGTGGAAGGCGTCATTTCATTAGAAAAGCGTGGTGTACATGGGTTTGGTTTTGATCCCATTTTCATTCCGTCCAATGGAGGTGGGCATACATTTGCAGAGATGCGCCCTGAAGAGAAGAATATGCTTTCTCATAGAGCCAAGGCCCTTGGACAATTTGCCGAATGGTACGTGAAGAAGTTCAATGTTTAAAGCCTGCCGTATTTATGAAATATAGCAAATGAAATATAGCAAAAAATAAAACGAACCGTCTTCCTATTAAGATGAACTTTACCCGTTTGGAGATGGATAACGCAGATGGGGCGTATGTACACTCACAAGAAAGGTAAATCGGATTCAACTAGACCAGTCTCTAAACATGTGCCTGCATGGTGTAAATACAAGTCTGAGGAAGTCGAGTCACTAATAGTCAAACTCGCCAAGGAAGGCACTCCACCTAGCAAGATTGGGGTTATTCTACGCGACCAGTACGGGATCTCCCTTGCAAAACTAGTTACAGATAAGAAGATTAATGCCGTGTTAAGGAAGGCAGAATTAGCGCCAAAAATCCCTGAAGATCTCGCTGCCTTGTTAAAGAAAGCTACAGCCCTTCGCACTCATCTGGAGAAACACAAAGCAGACTCCTCGAATATACATTCACTTGAACTAATCGAATCCAAAATTCATAGACTCTCCAATTATTACCGAAAGAAGGGACTCCTACCTCCAGACTGGAAATATGAGCCAGCAGTTGCAGCTTTAGCATAGCAACCAATTGAGATGGGCTTGTAATGGCCGCAGATCAGAAAGAGCGTGTCGACGCCCTTCTCAAATCCGCAAACAATGCGGCAAAAATCATTGCACACCATTCTAAGTCCAGCAATTTTATCTCAGCTGCATCACACCTTGATGCTGACGGTATTGCTGCAGCCGGCATCATCGGAAAGCTTCTCGCCCGTCTTGGAGCCAATTTTCGCCTGCGAATCGCAAAACAAATTGACGATAGATTAATTGTGGAACTGGCAAAAGAAGAAGCTGCCTTATATGTTTTTACTGATTTTGGAAGCGGCTATCTAGACTTAATGCAGAAGCAGATCCCCGAGAGCGACATAGTTATAATAGATCACCATCAACCAGTTGGAGCGGCATCTCCCAGGCTCACTCACGTCAATCCTCATCTTCAAGGATTTGATGGTGCTATTGAAATCAGCGGGGCGGGGGTCGCTTATTTAGTAGCCAAAAGCGTTAGCGAAACGAACATCGACCTTGCTTATCTCGGAATAGTAGGTGCGCTAGGCGATATGCAGGATAGAAACAAAAAACGGGAGCTTCATGGACTAAACAAAATGATTTTGGACGATGCTGCCACTAGTGGCTATCTTCAAATAGAAACCGACTTGATCTTCTACGGGCGGGAGACCCGGCCAATCCACAAAGCCCTTTCTCGTACAACCAACCCCTTTATTCCTGGCTTAAGTGGTGAGGAAGACCGATGTCTAGGTTTTCTTGTAAATCTTGGAATAAACTTGAAACATAATGACCGCTGGAGAACGTTGACCGATTTAACTAAAGACGAGAAACAAAAACTGTTCTCCGAAATTGTCGTATACCTTGTTTCTAAGGGCATCTCAACCGAAACCGCAATGAGCCTTGTCGGCTCGGTGTATGTGTTAACACATGAAGATAAGTGGACTCCACTTAGAGACGCTCGGGAATACGCCTCGCTATTAAATGCATGTGGAAGAATGGATAAGGGCGGACTGGGCGTTTCCATCTGCATGGGTGACCGTGGAAAGGCATTAGAAGAAGCACAGGGAGTGCTGGAGGAATATCGTAAAACATTAGCTCAATACATGAATTGGCTAGTGGAAACACCTAGTAGAATAGAGGAGACTGAAAGTTGCTACATAATCCACGGAGAAGGGGTTTTTGACGAGAAAATGTTAGGAGCAGTGTCCTCAATCATCACAGGAACAGGATTGTTTAAACCAGATAAGCCAATTGTCGCCCTCGCTATAACCAGGGAAAGTCTGATTAAGGTGTCTGCACGGGGAACAGATCTGCTCGTTAACCGAGGATTAAACCTCGGCTTAGTCATGCAAAAAGCCGCCGAAGAAGTTTCAGGTAGCGGGGGAGGCCATAATATCGCAGCTGGGGCTCAGATACCTAAAGAACGTGAAGCAGATTTTATGAAGAGGATAAGCAGTCTAATTAAGGAGACCGTGGGCGGTGAAAGCTGAAATCTGGATAGGCTACAAAAAAGAGGAAGAAGCGGAAGCCATAGCAAAAGCCGTATCCCCCGATAATTTAAAAACACCCTCTGGCTTAAACGTGGAAACATCTAGAAAGGACAAGTTTGTGGTAACATTGATCGAATGTGAGCGAGGGCTTGAAACTTTTATAGCTACTATCGACGACCTTCTTTCATGCATTCAAGCCGCCGAGAGGACCCTAGGAGTTGCAAGAAAACATGGCTGAAAGCTTTCAGATGAAGTTAAAGTGTATATTCAATCTTAGCAAGGAAGCTGACAACGCAAAAGACGACCTCGCTAAGTTCGTTAAAGAAGCAAACGAAGCTATCCTTGTCAAAGGCGCTCCCAAGGGGCTGGCTGAAAAGGCAGCCAAAATTTCGAGCTGGGAACTTAGAGGCTCTAAACTTTCACTGATGATCGAATCTGGCCCTCATGTAAGGGCTACAGCTGCAGTTCTCCGAATAAAAAAAGCCCTCGGATCTGTATTAGGTGAAAAATACAAAGTTGGAATTCGAGGGGTTAATGTAACCGAATTCATTGTCCTAATCCCTACTGCACAGCCCCCATCTAAAAATATGCTAGAAAAGATTCGCGCTATTCCAAATGTTCAAGAGGCAAAGATTGAGGCAGCTCAACTCACAGTTGTGTTCAAACCTATGACCGACCTAGAGCTAAAGCGGAACATTCCAGATCGAGTGCTAACTCTAGTAAGCAAAGAGTTAGAAGAAGCCACTAAACCTGTGCCAGTACCAGCCGTAGCTGTACAAGTGCTTAGACAAAGTCCTCCAAAACCGATAAAGTTCAAGGAAGAGCCGATGAAGGTCGCTGCACAGATTGGTTGGATTAAGGAGTTTCCGGGGAGAGGGCAGTGGATATACACGCCTCCCTACACGCGGCTTCTCGAGGCTATAGAGAGCATTCTACTTGATGAGGTTGTAAAGAAATTAGAATTTGAGCCCTTCATGCTTCCCAAACTAATCCCGTTAGAGGTGATGAAGCATATGCCTGGCTATTTGGACGGCATACCTGAAGGCATGTACTATGTGTGTCCACCGCCGAGAGATCCCGAAGCCTTCGCGAAATTCAAAGAGCAATTCAAGGTCACCAAAGAGGTGCCAAAAGAGGAGCTAAAACAAGTGATCAGGGATCCGGAGTACGTGTTGGCTCCAGCTCAATGTGAACCATTCTGGCACTTCTTTTTCCACGAAGTGTTGAATGTAGAAGATCTGCCATTCAAATTCTATGACAGGTCTGGTTGGACGTATCGCTGGGAAGGCGGTGGCGTAGAAGGCTTAGTGCGGCTTCAAGAATTCAGGCGGATTGAATTAGTCTACTATGGTCGCCCAGACGATGTAGTCGAAATCAGGGACAACATCCTCAACGAAACTGTGAGAACTGCTGGCAAGACCTTGGATCTAGAATGGCGAATTGTACCAGGCATCCCATTCTTTGCACGTGCAGGTGAAGCCCAAATTGACATTAGAGACAGTCGCAATGTTCCCGCCTACGATGTAGAAATATATTTGCCCTACCGTGGACCTAGAGAAACTGTTGAATGGCTTGAGGTAACTGCCTGCTTCGTGCATAAGACAAAATTCATCGACGCCTTCAAAATCAGAGAGGTTAAGAGCAAAGACCTCTGGTCTGGGTGCACTGGCATTGGCATCTCAAGATGGATTGCCGCATTCCTCGCTGAGCATGGGTTTGATGTTGATAAGTGGCCGAAGGCGGTGAGAGACCGCTTTGGGAAGTATAAGCTTCCTAGAACTCTAACTTGGCCGCTTAAGCGATAAAACTTTAAATTAAACTCTGCCATCTTTTCCAAGTCTATTGGAGGGTTATGTTTGTCAAAAGCAGCTCGCAGGGTTAGAGATCGATGGCGAGCCAAAGCATGGTATAGTATTGTTTCCCCACCTTATTTTGGGGGGAAAGAAATCGGGGGCACGCCAAGCGGGGATCCGAAGACTCTTGTTGGTAGGGCTATTGAAACAACTCTCTATGAGATAACTGGCGATTTTTCACATCAATATCTCAAACTCTCATTCCAAGTAACGGGCATCGATGGCACAACTGCATCAACCATATTCAAAGGACACGAATATGCGCGTGACTATCTCAGAAGCCTAGTGCGGCGTGGTAGCACTAGAATTGATGGCATTTTCTCTGCGACGACAAAAGACGGATATAAACTGCAGGTTTCAATTGTTGCATTTTCGCTTGCACGGGTCAAGTCTTCACAGGAAACCGCTGTCCGCGGGATCATGCAGAAAATCATAGATGAAAAGGCGAAAGCTCTGAACTTCGACCAACTGGCTCAAGAACTTGTGCTCGGAAAACTTGCCTCAGACATCTATAACGAGGCTAAGAAAATCGTTCCAATACGTCATATAGGTGTAAGAAAATCTAGGCTTGTCGCGTCACCAGGTATGGGAGAAGAGGCAACGGTGGCTTAAGCTTCGTTTTTCGCAGCTTTTAAAATTATTAAAGCCATATTCCACGCCTAGGGAGACAACGATTTTTGAATAGGAATCTAAGAGCGAAAGTTGCACGTGAAGCCGCACTTCTACTCTACCAAGGACTTGAAAAGGAATACAAAACAGCTAAGGAAAAGGCTGCTGAAACCTTAGGCATAAGAATTTTGCCAAGTAACCTCGAAATCGCTATGGAACTGGACGAATTAGCTGATGAGCTAGAAGGTTCTGAGAGGAAAGAAGCAGTTGTCCGGCATAGGCGCACTGCGCTTAAACTAATGGTTTTACTGGAAGAATTCCATCCGAAACTCATAGGAAGCGTATGGCGCGGCACAGCCTACAAGAAAAGTGACATAGACATTCTCACATTTACCCATGGCCCTCAAGCAGTGGTAGATAAACTCCAAGAAAGCGGTTTCAAGAACTTCAGAACCGAGTGGCGAAAAAAACTTAAAAATAACAGGGTCAAAAACTTCTTCCACATTTACCTAAGCCTCCCAGAGGGTTATGAGGCTGAAATTATAGTTAGACGCCAAGAGGACCTAAATCTAAAAGAAAAATGCGACATCTATAGCGATGTGATCAGCGGATTAACCGCAATCCAACTAAAGGAGGTCTTAGATAAGGATCCGCTAATGAAATTTCTTCCCAAAGGGAAATGAATCAACTCTCATCAATCTATGTTAGAGGAGAAGCCTGATGCCACTCCAATTTTTTGGGACTTCAGGAATCAGAGGGGTGGTTGGTAAAGAGCTATCCCCGATACTCGCGGCTAGGATAGGCTCAGCTGTGGCCACTTACATTGATAGCGGTAAGGTCATTGTTGGGCATGACACCCGTATTTCGAGTCCTATGATCGAAGCAGCTCTAATTTCAGGACTTCTATCAAGCAGCTCTAATGTGCAAAAGCTTGGCCTAGTTCCTACTCCGACTCTTGCATATTCGACAGAGGCTCTTAATGCAGCTGCCGGCATCATGATAACTGCCTCTCACAACCCGCCAGAATACAATGGAGTTAAGATCTTCAATAGCGATACGATGGCCTATAGCGACGTCCAGCAAATGGAAATTGAGCAAATCATAAAGCAAAATCGATTCCATCTCGCCTCCTGGGAGAACCTAGGACACGCTATTGATGCGCATGAAACAAGTCGATATGTCAAAATGGTGCTCGATGCAGTGGAACTGAAGAAACAATGGTGGGTTGTCTTAGATTGTGGGTGTGGAGCCACAAGCCATATTGCCCCAACAATTTTTCGCAAGCTTAACTGTAAGGTAACTACCATAAACGCTCAGCCCGACGGCTTCTTTCCAGGCAGGAGCCCTGAGCCAAAACCCGAAACCCTAACTCACCTGTGTAGCGTTGTAAAGCAATTGAAAGCGGATATCGGAATAGCCTACGATGGGGACGGGGACAGGATGGCGGTGGTGGATGAAAACGGAAAGATGCTGCTATTCGATCAGCTGCTTGCTGCTTACAGCGTCTACGCGGTAAGGAAGTATAACGACGGAGTTGTTGTCACACATGTAGATGCGTCAAGATGCATCGATGAAGCTGTGGGGATGGCTGGTGGAAAGGTGGTGAGAACCCTAGTAGGAGATGTAAACATCGCTATGGCAATTAAGGAGCATAGAGCAATCTTCGGCGGGGAACCCGTCGGCTCATGGATCCACCCGCAGCACCATTTATGCCCAGACGGAATTCTTTCATCAGCGCTTCTGCTAGAGGCATTAGAAAATGAGGGCAAAACTCTGTCCCAGTTCATCTCAAAAATTCCAGTCTATTTACTATTACGAGAGAAGGTCCCCTGTCCAGACGAGTTAAAACCCAAGGTCATGGAGAAAATCCAAAAGGCAGCTCCAAAAATGTATCCTAAAATCAATGAGATCTTGACAGTAGACGGACTTAGATTCGAACTTCCTGAAGGCTGGGTGGTGATCCGACCATCCGGAACCGAGCCAGTCATCAGAGTGGCTGTTGAAGCAAAGACAAGAAAGGAAGCAGAAAAGCTCCTTCAAATAGCTCTTCAAACCATAAAGAAAGCGTTGAAGGAGGCTCGGGCTTGAAGGCGGTCATACTGGCGGCTGGAGAAGGCGTGAGAATGCGCCCCCTAACCTCAACTAGACCAAAACATATGATTTTCCTCTCAGGCAAGCCAATCCTAGAACACCTCCTCCTAAGCCTGAAAGAATCCGGAATCAAAGATATGCTGATCATCGTAGGTTATGAAAACGAAAAGATCAAACAATATTTCAGAAACGGCTCCAAACTCGAAATAAAACTCAGCTACGCAGTTCAAAAAGAAGCCCTAGGGACAGCCGATGCCATACAGCTAGCTGAAGACTATGTTAAGAAAGAACCCTTCTTGGCTACATATGGAGATCTACTTATCACACCTAAGGCAGTGAAGACCATACTCCGTAACCAAAAAAGTAAAGCCACCACAAATGTCGGCATAGTGCCAGTGGATCAACCGGAAAACTATGGGATAGTCAAATTAAACGGCAACAGAATCCTCGAGATCATTGAAAAGCCAAGCTCAGCAAAGGCCCCGAGCAAACTAGCTAATGCTGGTATCTACATTTTCACAAGTAAAATCTTCGATCAAATAAAAAAGACGGGGGAATCTCCTCGAAAAGAGCTTGAAATAACTGATTCAATCCGTTCTCTCGTAGAGGATAAAATTCCAGTTTTTGCTACTAAGATTGATTCAAGGGAATGGATGGATATAGGGCGCCCTTGGGATTTACTCGAAGCTAACAAGCGTATCCTCCAGAGAACTAAGCTGAAGATCGAAGGTAAAGTTGAGGACGGGGCTCATTTAATCGGTCCAGTAGGGCTAGGTGCTAAGGCAAGGATTCGCTCTGGCACCTACATTGAGGGCCCTGTCTTTATTGATGAAGCGAGCGATATAGGTCCAAACTGTTTCATTCGCCCTTACACAAGTATCGGAAAAAAAGTTAGAATTGGAAACGGCTGTGAGGTTAAAAACAGCATAATTATGGACGGGACTCATATCGGCCATCTATCCTACATTGGTGACAGCATTATCGGTGCCCGATGTAATCTGGGAGCCGGAACTATCACAGCAAACCTGCGGCTAGACGAGAAGCCAGTTAAAGTGATGATTAAGGATAAACTGGCTGACAGCGGTCTCAGAAAGCTAGGCGTTTTTGTGGGCGATGATGTCAAAACCGGAATCAACGTAAACCTAATGCCAGGCATCAAAATTGGGCAGGGCTCGGTAATAGGTCCCGGCGTTTCGGTTCACAGAGACGTACCGCCAAATATGCTCCTTATCCAAAAACAAGAGTTGGAGCAGAAGCCGCTATAGATTTGAAGCGGCTTAAATAAGAGCCCTCCAATAGAGGATTCTTGGAAGAAATGAAGATCACCAAAGAACAATTCAAGAAAATGTTTCCCCATCTCGCTGACGAGCTTGAGCAAGGCGAGGTAAAAGTAGGCATCAGCTCAGTTCGCTCAGATGTAAAAGCTGGTGAGAAAGCTGCCTCAAGCCACTTTAATGGATATGCGCCAGACGTAATTGATTTTCTTCGTAGGTGCGATACTGAGGAACAGGCGGTTGAGATAATCGACTTTATGGAAAGACGGAAAGAAATCGGAACTAAATATGCTGAAAAACTGAGAAAACAGCTAAAAGAGAAAGGTGTCAGAAGCTTCGGACCTAAAAAAGAACATGGCTACTATTTCAAGCGGGCTGGATATCGATAAGACTAGTTTTATGCTCGTTTCTTTGCAGCCACTATGGAAATCACATCCTGATCTCTTAGCATGTAGTCCTCTCCAATTCGTCTCTTCGACCTGGCGTCAACAGCGTAAATGAAGCTCTCTCCTAGTTCGCTGTGGATAAGATATGCTAGTTGTCTGGCAGTAGTTCCATATGGCACCAGATAAACATCAGGTAGCACTCGTCCTAGGTGATCCGATAACTTTTCAACGTCTTCTACGGGATATACAGCGATCATCGATAGTAGTTTGAAGAATGCGATGTTAATTGCTTCCTGGGCTCCCGTTGAACCCCATTTCGTTAAAATTTTCTCTTTAACAATCTCTAACGCCCTCAGTTGTTCAGCGGTTATTTCTCCTCTCCTGAGTATGTTGAAGCTACAGTCTCCTGGTCTATAGTCAACTATTTTTTTATCAGCAGCCCTACGTAAAGCCAACTCTGCTTCAGCGCAACATGGTACAACTATGTAGCTCAGCGCTCTAATGCGTTCTACGTTTTCTTCGGCGTACGGCAAATCAACTTTATTCGCTGCAATCAGCATTGGTTTCGAGATCCTCCATAGATTAAATGCAAACTCAGTTAGCTCATCGTCTTTCCAAGCTGTCGGCTTTTCAATGTTCAGATCGGATTGCTTTGCGGCTTCAACAATGTGTCCTCTCTTAACTGATAAACCGCTGAGGCGTTCTTCCAGAATAATTCCTAAGTTTTCTTTGCTACTTTCAGCTAGATGGGAAAGCTTACCCCAGTCCTTTTTTATTATCTGAGCAAACCACATAGTGATTTCATTCTCTAAGAACTTCACATCTTCAACTGGATCTCTGGCGCCGGGCTTGTCCAATCTCCCCTCAGCATCCGTTGCCCCTGCGGCATCCACTATATGGATTAAAGCATCTGCCTTTCTAATTTCATCCAAGAATTGATTGCCTAATCCTCGTCCTTGCCATGCCCCCGGCACCAAGCCTGCGCAGTCGATCATCTCAACTGGTATCAGTCTAATTCCATCAATGCACGCTGAATTTACAGGGGTATCTTCAACTCCAAATTCTTTGTGAACGCAGAAAGTGCGTACATAGCCAACTCCCCGATTCGGCTTAATTGTGGTAAAAGGATAATTGGCTATAGCGACTGGGATCAAAGTAGTGGCACTGAAGAACGTGGATTTTCCCGTATTGGGCTTCCCAACTATTCCAATCATCAAGGCAAAATGACCCTATATTAAATTATATGTATTTTCGAGGCTTTTATTAAACAAGTTTCGGCATAGAGAGTTTTAAAACGTTAAAAAGATAAGGTGAGTCGCTCTAAATTCGCAATTATCAGAAGGTAGCATTAATGGTCGTAAAAATCCTTGTTTGTGATCCGATATCTGAAAGTGGAATCAAACTCCTCAAAGAATCTGGATTTGAAGTTGACGTTAAGTTTGACATAACGCCAGAGGCCCTAAGACAGACTGTGGCAAACTACGAGGCAGTAATAGTGCGAAGCAGAACAACGATTACAAAAGATGTGATTGAAGCAGGTAGCAAGCTGAAAGTTGTTGGAAGAGCTGGAGTAGGTCTCGACAATATTGATGTGGAAACTGCAAAACAACGAGGGATAGAAGTTCTAAACGCCCCTGAATCCCTTACCGCATCAGTAGCCGAATTGACAGTAGGCTTAATGGTGTCCCTAGCCCGCGGCATTCCAAAAGCAGACAAATCTATGAAGGATGGGAAATGGCTCAAAAAAGAGCTCATGGGCAGAATGCTCAAAGGCAAAACTCTGGGTGTAGTTGGCTTCGGACGGGTTGGAGGTGCTGTCGCAGCCATTGCCAAGGCAATGGGCATGAACATCATCGTTTGTGATCCTCATGTCGACCCAGTCAAGGCTGCCAAAGTAGAGGCAAAATCGACATCTTTAGAAGAGCTACTAGGGGCATCCGACTTTGTCACATTGCATGTCCCCCTCACTCCTCAAACCGAGCACATGATCGGAGAAACGCAGGTTCAAATGATGAAAACTGGTGCCTACCTAATCAACACCTCGAGAGGGCCGGTCGTAGATGAGAAAGCTCTATTGAAGGCGCTTCAAGATGGAAAGCTGGCTGGAGTAGCGTTAGATGTGTATGATGTAGAACCTCCAACCGATCTATCTATAGTAAAACAAGAGAACGTTGTCTGCACTCCGCATATCGGAGCTCAAACAGAAGAAGCTCAAGAACTAGCAGGAATCGTCATTGCTGAAAAGGTTATTAGTAGCCTGAAACGTCTAACATAGCACTCTAACCGCGGAGCCCCCTCAGCAAAGCGGTTGAGAAGGATGAGAAATATCTATGTACAAGTACTACGCCCGGGCTTGGGCCGATACTGAAGAATCATACATAGGTGAATTAATGCGGCAAAGGGCCATCCAATGGCGTAGAGAGCCTGCAATAACTCGCATAGAAAAGCCCACAAGGTTGAACCGGGCTCACGCATTAGGCTACAAGGCGAAGCGGGGCTTCGTTACGGTTCGTGTACGTGTTAGGCGAGGAGGGCCGAGGAAAACGAGGCCGTCGGCTGGCCGTAGACCAAAGCGTATGGGCGTCCTCAAACATGTGCTGGGAAAAAGCATGAAGCTGATCGCTGAAGAGCGGGCGGCCAGAAAATTTCCAAATCTAAAAGTTTTAAATTCATATTGGATCTGGGAAGATGGACGCTATAAGTGGTTTGAAGTAATCCTAGTTGACCCCAATCTCGTGAAATCTAAATGAGTAAAATTTTAAGCGGCTTTTCTACAGTATCGAACGAGGGCGCATCAACATGTTTAGGGCGTTAGAACCTTCTGTTAAACGTCCAAGAGGAAAAGCTAGATTCGGCAGGGGCTTCAGTTTAAACGAACTTAAAGAAGTAGGCATCACCGTAAATCAGGCAAGAAAGTTGAAAATCCCAGTTGACGAGCGTAGAAGTAGTAAATGGCCTGAAAATGTAGCCCGACTTAAGGAGCTCCTCCCCCCAGCAACTAAGCCTACTGGTAATTTAGAGAAGACTGTTAAGAAATCCAGGTGAGGATTATGTCCTCAGCGATTCCAGTATCGTTTATCAAAATACAAATATTTGCCCACGCTACAGAAGACCCAAACAAGGTTATGTGTGCAGCTAGAAGCATATGTCCAATCGCCTACTGCAATGAAATTCTCTTCACTGAAGACAATTTGAGAGGGTACTACGGTAATCCAATTACCTTCTTCAAAACCGGTATCAGGAAAAAACCAATCATCAAAGCCTTCATTGAAACGATCGCATCCAAGCTCAGTGAAGAAAGCAAAAACGCCCTGCTCGCCAGTGTAGAACGCCATGTTGATGAGAACGGTAACCTTTACCTGCGGCTTGATAAGCAAGCTGCCTTACGTGGCAGATTAGAGCTAGGTTATGAGGATCCGATTCACATACAGCTTCGCCTGAATCTCAGACAAAAATCTGTTGAGAAAGTCATTGAACTATGCCGGTCAATTGGAATTTTACCATAATCTCCAAGGTAACTGACCATGGGGCAGCCGCGGGCTAGAAGACGATACATTGCTTTTCAAGTGCAATCTGACACGCAGCATACTAAACAGGATATTATTGATGCGATTAACAGGTTCACCTTAACTCTTAGGGGAGAGCGCGGTACCACTAAGCGATATCCACATTTATTGGAGTACGATCAACAGAGCGGTCGGGGAATACTTATGTGCACCCATACGATGATAGAGCCTCTCCGTTTGTTATTGAATTCGATCCACAATATCGCCAATAAAAAGGCTAAGATGACTGTGATAGGTGTATCTGGGACAATTAGACGTGTTCGTCGAAAGTTTTTGCCTGAAACCATCCACCGAAATGTTAATAGTCGGGTTAAGCTCAAGTCAAACAAGCTATAGTGGATTTTCAGTTAGATGCGTGGTGAGCTAAATGGCAATGTTTGCTGCGCCAGGAGGATACGACCGTGCGATTACGGTCTTCTCGCCAGATGGGCGAATATTCCAAGTTGAATACGCGATGGAAACTGTTAGGAAAGGGTCAACTGTTCTAGGTATAATATCTCCCGAAGGAGTTGTTCTGGCAGCTGAAGAAAAACCAATGTCAAAACTTCAGGACCCTAACTTCACATGGAAGATTTTCCAAGTAGACGAACATATGGGAGCGGCCATCGCGGGATTGAGTTCCGATGCCCGCATACTCATTGATCAAGCGCGAGTTCACGCACAAAGTAACCGACTTATGTACGATGAGCCGATTGATGTGGAAGTGCTTGCCAAAAGAATCGGAGACATCATGCAACTTTACACGCAACATGCTGGGGTACGTCCGTTCGGGGTTTCGATCATTTTTGCTGGTGTGGACAAAACAGGCTCACGTCTTTTCCAAGCAGACCCTGGAGGAAACTACTTCGGGTTTAAAGCAACCGTAATCGGAGCAGGAACTGAAATAACTAAAGATCTTCTGGAAGCTGAGTATCATGATGGTATCATGCTGGATGATGCAATTATACTCGCAATTCAGTGCTTAGCGAAGGTGATGGAAGGAAAGATTGATCCGACAAAGATAAGAGTGGCAGTTATTCCGGCTGATATAAAGAAATTCCGAAGACTAACTAATGATGAGCTTGAGAAATTTATTAAGCGGGCTGATATTAAGAAGCCGGCTGGTAAGTAGGTGATGGCCGAGAAATATACCATCGCCCGACTTTCCGTTGGCGGAGAACGTTTTGAAATCATGGTGAAACCTCAAGCGGCATTAGACTATAAGCTCGGCAAACCCGTGGGGATGTCCCAGCTTCTGGTCGTCAACACTATTTTTACTGAGACAAGTAAGGGTATGAAGGCGTCTGACGAGAAACTGCTAATCGCCTTCAAGACAACCGATCCTATCCAAATAGCTGAAACTGTCATGAAACGTGGGGAGCTTCAACTAACGACAGAACAGCGCAGGGAGCTGGTTGAAGAAAAAAAGAAACAAATTATCGCATTCATCTGTAGGCATGCTTTGGATCCTAGGACAGGGCTTCCACATCCACCTCTCAGAGTAGAGCAGGCAATCTCCCAGATTCGCATTTCAATCGATCCATTTAGAAATGCTGAAGAGCAAGCAAGAGAAGTTATACAGGCGCTCCGTCCCGTTCTTCCATTGAAAATCGAGCAAATCAGAGTGGCCGTGAAAATTCCACCGGAATTTGCGTCAAGAGCATATGGTCATGTAAAGGGTTTTGGGGTAATTAAGCAGGAAGAATGGCAGGCCGATGGCTCATGGGTTGCTGTAGTTGAAATGCCTGCAGGACTACATGGGGATTTTCTGGATAGGCTTGGTAAAATTACTCAAGGCTCAATCCAAACTAAAATATTAAAGTAAGTATAATACATTTCAGTTCTACGAGACATGTATGTGGTGTGGTGAGTGACCATACTCTTCGAAAAAAGGCAATTGGTCGCCCCGGGAGAGTTGCTTGCCGAAGGCGATTACATAGCTGGAGACAACACATACAAAGATGGGGGTAAGATATTTGCTTCACGGGTTGGTCTTGCCAATATTGAAAGTCAAAGAGTGCATGTGGTAGCGATTAAAGGAGGCTATATCCCGAGTGTAGGCGACTTGGTAATAGGAAAAGTTACTGACATCACTCTTTCGGGATGGATTGTGGATATAAATTCTCCATATGAATCCATGTTA
>Ga0315306_10000193_pt1 | contig 29768 bp, 28 predicted proteins | sample TDP1_MG_FD_203803 | JGI IMG/M metagenome (GOLD analysis project Ga0315306, IMG submission 203803) | Freshwater sediment microbial communities from Lake Towuti, South Sulawesi, Indonesia - TDP1 | ecosystem: Environmental > Aquatic > Freshwater > Lake > Sediment | place: Indonesia: South Sulawesi... | reverse complement strand
CCCCGAGGTGATTGCGCTTTACCACGAGCTCAAGAAGCAGAAGGGGACAGCCGTAGCTAGGGTAGAGCAGGGGGTATGCCAGGGCTGCCGCATATCGTTATCCAATGCTGATTTACAGCGGGCAAGGAGTGGCAGCTTGACCCAGTGCAGTAGCTGCGGCCGCATCCTATTCCTAGCCTGAGGATTTAAGGCTTCTTTTAAGCTTTTCAGGGAGTTTTAGAGGGGCGTCAGCCCCTCTTCATAAATCTTTCCCCTTCCCCTTACTAAGGGGAAGGGGATAAAGGGGATAGGGTTACAAAACATGAAAGTAAACAGGGTGATAATACATGCCGACGGTACCTCGCAAGGCAACCCGGGACCGGCAGCTATTGGGGCGACTATAAAGGATGAGCAGGGGCGACTTCTGGCTTCCGTTTCGCAAGCAATCGGGCGGGCGACTAATAATCAAGCCGAATATCGGGCGGTCATCGCTGCCCTGGAGAAAGCCACCAAATTGGGTGCCAGCTGGGCTGATATATATTTAGACTCAGAGCTAGTAGTGAGGCAGCTCAATGGCCAATACCGGGTAAAGAACCGGTCTCTCAAGCCCTTATACCATCGGGCAAAGGAGCTGCAAGGCCGGCTGGATGGTTTTACTATTACTCATATCCCCCGCCATGAGAATAGCGAGGCGGATAACCTTGCCAATATAGCTTTAAGGGCTTGTTCTTGACTTTAGCGCTTTCCGAGCGTATTATAAAAGTAGGTCAAGTAAACCGGGTGACCGCTCGCTTTAGGCGGGAGGAAAGTCCGAGCTCCACCGGGCAGGATGCTGGGTAATACCCAGGAGGGGTGACCCTACGGAAAGTGCCACAGAAACATACCGCCCCGGTTTAAACGGAGCAAGGGTGAAATGGTGGGGTAAGAGCTCACCAGCGGCTGGGTGACCAGTCGGCTGGGTAAACCCCGTCCGGAGTAAGACCAAACAGAGGGACATAAGGACGCCCGGCCTGTCCCTGGGTAGGTCGCTTGACCCTGGTGGTAACATCAGGGCTAGATAGATGGTCACCGCTCCGAACTAGAACACCCAGAAAAATCTATGATTTTTCTGGGAACCCGCCAGTCGGAGTACAGAACTCGGCTTACAGGTTTACTTGACCTCTCTTTTAAAGTAAAAGCCCACCCAAACGATAAATAAAACGGCAAACATAGCTAAGACAGCTGCTGGAATTGTTGCCCTTTCACCAAGGAAAGCCAGCGCAATCACGCTAGCCAGCCCGGTATTCTTTCTGGTGCCCATTACTATCCAGCTGATTCTGGTCGATTGGCCTATATTTAACCTCCTAGCGGCGAAGTCAATGGCATGCCCTAGCCCGAAGGTCAAAGCGATGGCTATTATGATAACCCCAAACAAAGCCTCAGGTTGTTCTAAGAAAACCTGGCGGTTTAAGCCGATGATGATGTAGATGGTGATGAAAAAAATCCAGTTTAGTGCTGGGTCTCGCCACTTAATTACGTTCTGAGCTACGCCTCTGGAGAGCAATACCCGGGATATAGCTAGCGGAATTACTACTAACTGCACCAAGATAAGTAGCAGCCTGGCTGGATTAACGAAATCAGCGCTGAGTAGTAGTACCATTATTGCTGGTGTCAGCCCCAGTGCCACTAGATATAACCCAGTGGTGCCAAATAGTGGGAAAACGGTGTCTCCTCCCAACATATAGCTGAAGGGTGTTGCTGAAATCGCCGGTGGCATAGCCGCCAGGATTACAAATCCAGCCCATATTTGGTTGTCATTTATCAGCCACCTTGCCATGAGCAGCATTATGCCTCCCATGATAACGTAGTTAAGCAGCAGTGAAATAAGTACCGGGCGTGGCGAGCTTTTTATTGAGGCAAGGTCGCGGTTGGTTATGCTAACGGTGGATAAGGTCATAGCCACCGCCAGTGCTGGCAATAGTAGCGGCTCTATCCAAACAGCTCCCTGACCGGCAGCCAGAGCCAGAACAACTGCCAGAACAAATATGAAATCACGGTTTTTGAATAGCCTACTGACGATAATAAATATTCCTTAAGATAATTCTTCTATTTAGTTCGCCTGATTGTAGCTGAATTATGCCGGCCGGGCAAATAATTTTTTCCACCCCGCTTGAGGTCAGGGAAAGGAAGCAAAATTTAGTAACTAAGGGTTATGACGAATAATTAGGGTTGAAACTACAACGCCAACAACTGTCAGTGGGCTTGCCAGCCACACCGGTTGGGGCTATAGTAGATGATGATGGAGCCCCTTAACCCTATAGCTCGCGACTTCATCCTTTTCTGTATTCACCGCCAAGGGAAGGAATGGCCGGCACTCTACGATGAGATGTGTTGGGTAGCCGGGCACCGACTGTTCCGAGGGTTTGGCTATGCTGAGTTAAGAAAGCTTGGACTCTCTTTCGCTCTCACCAATATAGAAGATACTATCAGGATGGTGGAGAGTGTCATCTCTGAGGAGGAGAAGGTTCGTAGCGGTAAAGCTACAAATACTACCTCCTAGTCTAAGTTAGACTACCCCGCCATATTTGCCTCAATAGGTTTTGTTACCACGGTAACGGCAGTGTTAACATCCTGTGTTAGCTTAAGGATGGCTCAGGGCTAGTGACTATCTCAAGAGCAGTAAATAACGAGCCGCTTTTTCCCAGTCGCTAGTAACCAATTGACGTATTTCCCGTTATATAGTAGTGGGATAGATTTAAACAGGAGGTTAAAAATGAGAACTAAAAGAGCGAGCAGAATTGCGGTAGCTGTAGTAACGGTCTTGTTTCTGGTGCTTACTATCGGTTGTGTGCCTACTCCAGGAGAGATTCCTACCACGCCAACACCTGCCCCGGAGGCGGTTACCCCTCCACCTCCTCCCGAGGGGATAACACCCGCTCCTCCGCCTTCTCCAGAGGCGGTTACCCCTCCACCTACCCTTGAGCCGACACCTCGCCCGACGCCTGAGGCAAATTTTAGATTGCTTATAAGTGATGACGTAAATGCTATCGGGGACTTTGAAAGTCTCGTGGTAACCATTACCAGTATCGGGGTGCATAAGGCAGGGGAAGGCGGTGGATGGCTTGAGTTTCCACCAGATACAGAAGAATTAGACTTGGTGCCCCTCCAAGAGGAAAACGCTGAGGAAATTTGGAGCGGTGACCTTCCCGATGGGGAATATACCATGGTCTTTATTTATGTCAGCGCTATCAACGGCACATTAAATAACGGTGGCTCCACCGAGGTAAAACTCCCTAGTGAGAAGCTCCATATTAACACCCACTTCAGCATACCCGAAGACTCGCCAGTAAGTTTCGTTTTTGACCTCTCGGTGGTGGCTGCTGGCAATGAGCAAAGCGGTATCAAATACATCCTCAAGCCGGTAGTCAGCGAGAGTGGTCCAGATCAGGAATTTACCGAGGTGAGCCCACCGGAGGAAGAGTCACCCGAGGGGAACCTAGACCTCGAACTTCAAGGAGACGTCGCTCCAGGCGAGACGGTTACCCTGCTGGTGACCTTTGAGGACGAGCCGGTAGCCGGGGCTGAGGTTGAGGTCAATGGTGAAGAAATAGGCACCACTGGAGATAATGGCACAATTAGCTTTACTATCCCCGAAGATGCTGAAGAGCTGGAGATAGAGGTCAAACTTGGCGAACTGGAGGGGGAGCTGGAGCTTGACTTTTCAGAAGCCTAATAAGGCTGAGCCTACGCGGTGGCAACGAAGCCGAAGTGGTAGTAAACTTTGAGATAGTGTAAGAATGGTAATAGTACTTTTGGGGGATTTCCTCACCATTGGCGACTAATGTATAGGCGGGAAGTAAAAAATATGGTATTTTCTTAAATTTTGCTATTAACTTGACTTTTTTCGGCTAAGTTATTATACTTAAATCAAAAATAACAAGGGGAGGTGGTGAAAAGGAATGAAAAGGGTATTGCTTGTAGCTTTAGTCATTGTCGCCTTGCTGCTGAGTTTAGCGGGGACAGTAGCCGCTGCCCCTCCAGCAGACAATCCAGGTAAGGGCCCCCCTGATTTTGACAAGGTTGTCTTCGTCCACTATCCCAAAGGCCAAGCACCTGGCAACGCTTGGGGCCTGGCACGTAGAGTTCCTAAGGAGGGTGAATACAAGTACACTGGATATCATTGGGCAGATACAAGTATTCCGGTGCCCTATCTTGTTAACCTTGGTGATATGCCTGACACATTCTTAGGCGGTGTTGAGGCAGCGTTCCAGACCTGGGAAGCTGACCCGCTTTCCTACATGGACTTCGAGTGCGACGGAACTACGAGCATAGGTATAAGTAGCTTAGCTAACAAGATGGATGGCTCTAATGTCGTTGGTTTTGCCAACATCAGCGCTAAGTATCCGAAGGCTATAGCGGTTACTATCTTCTGGTACAATGTGGCCACCAAACACGTGGTCGAAGTTGATGTCGCTATGAACAGCGATTCCTCTTTCAAGTGGTGGCAAAACGACGCTGGAGAGAGCTGGACTGAAGGCACCTCTAGTGCTTATGACGTTGACGTTCAGAATATAATGACCCATGAAGCCGGGCACTGGTTAGTCCTAGGTGACCTTTATGCTAGTTATAATAGTGAAAAGACCATGTATGGTTATGCCAGTGAGCTTGAGTTGAAGAAGCGGAGCCTGGATAGTGGCGATATAGCTGGCATCCGAAAGATTTACCCGGGCAGCACGAAGCCATAAAATGAATGGGCCAGAAATAACCAAAGAGGGGGCTGGCATATGCCAGCCCCCTCTTTTTTAATCTCTTGTGAGAGACTATGGATAGAGAAAGATTCGAGTGGTTGGTGGCAAGGGCGGTTGAGAGTTTACCCGAGGAGTTTCGGACTAAACTAGAAAACGTTGACGTGGTGGTTGAGGCTTTGCCGACTAAAAGTCAACTGGCTAAAGCGGGGTTGAGGCGGGGTCAAACCCTTCTTGGTCTTTACCAGGGTGTGCCACTGACCAAGCGGGGCAGGCACTATGGACTGGTGGCACCGGACAAAATAACTATATTTCAGAAGCCGATTGAGGCTAAATGCAGATTTGAAGCTGAGATTATTGCCGAGATACAGAGGGTAGTTCGGCATGAGATAGCCCATCACTTTGGTAGTGATGATGCTAGACTGAGGCAGCTTGAAAAGGGTGAAGATTGACCTTTGGAATCTGAGCCAGAGGCTTGACCATGTAGTCGCCCTGGGAGCTGTAGCCAAACTCGGTGCGGTAGTATTCCTTGGCGCCAACCCCGCTCAAGATTACCATCCATCGGGCTTGAAACATATTGGCAGCAATTGACTCGGCTTCTCTCAGTAATGCCTTGCCTAAACCCTTGTGCTGGGCTGCGTCTGGGTGGCGCTGGCTGAGACAGACCTCGGGACCATATATGTGCAGTTCCCTTATTACAGCCAGATTGCCATCAGTCTCTAGCCCGGCTATGGGGTGGGATTGAATCCTCATCCGCAGTAAACCAAACAGCGTTTCGTTTTCGTCCTCAAAGGATAGGAAAATCTCTTTACCACCTGAAGCTTCGTAGTCCATTCTTACCAACCGGGGTTCGCCTATTTCCCAGCCAGTTTGTACCCGGTGACCATACTCCCGACACCTGATGCACCTGCATTCTCTACCTTGCTGCTTCATGCGCTGTTTGGCTATATCACGGAGCGAGTCCTTTAAGCCACCGACGATAAACTTGGCTGGAATGTCGCGTAGCACCCGTGAGATTCTGACATACTTGGGCACAATAGACTTAATCTCAGCAATCAGGTTAATCATGGTGTCATCATCGTAGGGCTGATAGCGCCCATCCCGATACCATTCCTCCAGCTCGGTGCCAGCCACCACCATAGTCGGATATAGCTTCAAGCCATCCGGCTTAAAGCGAGCATCATCAAATAGCCTTTGGGATAGTTCGAGGTCCTTTTCTGGAGTTGAGCCAGGCAGTCCCGGCATCCAGTGGTAATGCACCTTAAAGCCGTGCTCCTTGAGTAATGCGGTGGCTTTAACTACATCTTCCACGGTGTGCCCTCTTCTTGTCAGTCGGTAAATTTCATCGTCCAAGGTCTGGACGCCGAGTTCAACCCTGGTGGTGCCAAACTCGAGCATCCTATCTATTTCCTCTTGGTGGCACCAATCAGGTCTGGTCTCTATGCATAGTCCGACGCAACGGTGGTCCGCCGTTTCATTAATTTTCTTAGCTTCCTCTAAAGTAACCGATTTCTTGCCATTTAGGGCGTCAAAGCAGTCCTTAATAAACTGATATTGGTAGTCTTTAGGAAAGGCGATAAAGGTGCCTCCCATGATTATCAGCTCAATCTTATCGGTGGGGTGTCCCATTTCGGAGAGGACTTTCAGTCTTAGCTTAACCTGTTTTTTGGCATCATAGCCACATTCCCTGCCTCGTAACACCGCCGGCGACTCAGGGGTATAGCTCTGAGGTGTAACTGGGTAGGTAGGACAATAGATACATTGTCCCGGGCACTCCAGAGGCAGGGTCATCACTGCTACCGGGGTAACCCCGGATATTGTCCTGGTAATTTTTTTCATTGTATACTCAGTTTAGCAGATTCAGGCTAATAGTAACAACCTAACTATGGGGAGTTAAAGAGGGGCTTCGCCCCTCTTACTAAGAAATTTCCCCTTCCTCTTGAGGGGAAGGGGACAAAGCGGGTTCCCAGAAAAATCGAAGATTTTTCTGGGTGCTTAAAGGGGATAGGGTGACTAGAGATATATTTAATCAGATAGCCCCGAGCTGGTATAACTTCAGGCATTGGTCTATATTCCGTAGCGAGCTAGAAGCGCTGGCACAACGGTGGCAGAGGGGTAAGCTACTTAACCTTGGTTGTGCTCACGGTCCTGACTTTCTACCCTTCAGCCGGGGCTTTGAATTATATGGGGTGGACTTTTCCCCTCAGATGCTAAGGTTTGCCCGAAAATACTCCCAGAAATTCGACTTTGCGGTAAACTTAGCCCTGGCTGATGTTGGCTATCTTCCCTATTCTGCCCACAGCTTTGACTGGGCAATCTCAGTAGCCACCTACCACCATATAAAAGGTAAGGGTGAGCGGCAGGCTGCCCTAAGTGAGCTGAGGCGAGTATTAAAGCCGGGTGGTGAAGCCTTTATCACTGTGTGGAACCGCTGGCAACCCAGGTTCTGGTTTAAGCCAAAGGAGGTAGCCGTGCCCTGGCGGACGAAGGGCAAGACCCTGTACCGTTACTATTACCTTTTCTCCTACTCTGAGTTGGAGAAGCTGGTAAGGAGGGCTGGCTTTGAGGTGCTCAAATCCTTTCCCGAAAGCTCCTACCACTATCGGCTCAAGACCTTTTCCAGAAATATATGCCTGTTGGTGAAGGTGAGAGTAAAATAATCTTGCCTTGTTGTAAATATCCACATTGATGTGGCTATAGACATATTGTTGGTAATTTGGTTTAATTAATAAATATTAAAGGGTGAGGAGTAATAAATGGACTTTTTTGGTGAAGGCAATCAACAATGGGCGATTATAATACCGATAATCATTCTTATTGTACTCTCTATTGTTATGAGGCGGCGCCGACCAGCCGAAAAGACAGAGCCGGAGATAGTTGGTAGTCTGTTTATGGACGTAAACGAGAATCTGAGGCTTATGGGAAGGTTCAGCTACCGGGGACGTCCCAAGAAATTCAAGACCGATAGCTGGAAGAGGAACAGTGAGAAGGTAGGCTTTCTGAGTCAGTCGCTACGTGATACCTTGTCCCAAGCCTTTACCCTAGCTGAGGAGTTCAACCGGTCGATAGATGCAGCTAAAAAGCAGCGGGCAAACATTTATCTCACTGGTGTTGATGCCCACAAGCTGGAAGCGCCGCTGACCAAGAGCAAAGAGGGGCTTGAAGAGTGGATTAGGGCAAATATGCCACTTGATACCGGACGGCGTGGCTGCATGGGTATGGGTGGCTGAGGTGTATTTGCCTTATTCCTAATTATCTGGGCTATTTATCCCCCGTTTCTACCAATAACCTGCCCAGTTAATAATATAGGCAATATAGGCCAGCTTAAGTAAGTTATCTGGGCTATATTTTCCTATCTATACCCATAACCTGCCCAGTTAATAATACAGCCAGCTTAGGGCTGGCTAATAAGGTTTTATGGAAAAGGAGGCAAAAGTGAAAAAAGTAGCGGTTATGACTGATACCATTACCGCGATGCCTCAAGGGGTGGCTGATAAATACGATATCAAAATAGTGCCTATGGGCATTGTTATCGATGGCAAGCTCTATCGCGAAAACGAGATAAACCTACCTGAATATTACCAGAAATTGCTGCAAATAACGGAGCAAGAGAAGCTGCCTACGTCTTCGTCTATCTCCGCAGGCGAGTTTCTGGAAGCATGCCGGGAGCTAAGCCAGAAGTCGGATGGTATTGTATATATTAGTCACAGTGTGAGGCTTGGTATGTCATCAAAAGCAGCGTTAGCGGCTAAACAAATGCTTCAGGAAGAGCTACCCAATATCAAGATTGAGGTAATTGATTCTGGCACCGCTTGTGGCGCCCAGATGCTTATTACCTTAGAAGCCGCCAGGGCAGCGGCTGCTAGCAAGAGCTTCGCCGAGGTAGTTGCAGTGGCTAACAGTATGATACCCAGGGTCAAGTATATTATCGTAGCTGATAGTCTTGAATACCTAGCCAGTGGCGGCAGGATACTTGACGGTCGTGCCTGGGCGGAGGCTAAGGTCAGCACCAGGGCGCTTCTGGAGACAGATGCTTCTGCTGGAAAGATACATGCCCCTCTAGCCAGGTATGGAACCAAAAAGAAGGCGGTGGAAGGCTTGCTGGAGATAATGAAGGAGAGATGCCGGGACAAGAAGCTTCATGTGGTGGTAGAACACATCAATGCGCCTGATGAAGCCGAGAAGCTAAAAAAACAGGTCTCCTCACAGCTTCAATGCGTTGAGCTTTATGTTACCAAAACCTTGTGTGTAGTCGGCAGGCATGTAGGACCGGGGAGCCTCATCCTTAGCTGGTGGGCTGAAGACTGAGACGCTTATGGTAAATCGATGGGGGGTTATATCCCCCCATCGATACCAATAACCTGCCCGGTGATATAGCTGGCTCGTTCACTGGCTAAGAAGGCTACCAGCTCGGCGACTTCTTCTGGCTTGCCGAAGCGCTGGAGTGAAATCATTGCCAGGATAAAGTCCTTCCTTTCTTGAGGTAGCCTCTCGGTCATCTCAGTCAGGATGAAGCCCGGGGCTATGGCATTGGCGGTTATATTCAGTGAGCCTACTTCTCTGGCTATGCTTTTAGTAAAGGCGATGATGCCAGCTTTGGAAGCAGCGTAATTGGTCTGACCGACGTTGCCTAGTATTGCGGCGATAGAGGCAATGCTGATGATGCGTCCCCATCGCTGCTTCATCATCGACCGCAGGGCAAACTTGGTGCAGGTATACGTTCCCCTTAAATTAGTATCAATGACATCATCCCAGGCTTCATCGGACATCCTTAGTAACAGGGTATCTCGGTTAATGCCGGCATTGTTTACTAAAATATCAATCTTACCCCACTTGTCAGTTACTTCCTGCACCATAGCTTTTACTGCTTCGCTATCTCTTACATCGGCTTCTACGGCAATGGCTTCTCCGCCCTGACTTGTTATGGTGTCAACTACACCAGTGGCGGTCTCTTTTGATACATCGTTAATCGCCACTTTAGCCCCGAGGCTTGACAGTTTGAGAGCAATGGCTCTACCAATGCCCCGAGCGGCGCCGGTTACCAGCGCCACCTTACCTTCAAATTCTAGAGACATATTACTATTCTCCCTTAAAGCGTTTGAAAACCAGGCAGCAATTTTGCCCGCCAAGACCAAAACTGTTCTTCAAGCAGACATTTACCCGTGCCTGGCGTGCCACGTTGGGCACATAGTCCAAATCACACTCTGGGTCAGGGGTCTCATAGTGTATAGTTGGTGGGATAATCCCGTTCATTATGGTTAATACCGCAGCAATGGCTTCGACAGCCCCGCCGGCGGTTATTAGATGCCCGAACATAGACTTATTGGAGCTTATCGGGATTTTATATGCCCTGTCGCCGAAAACCATTTTGATGGCTTTAGTTTCGCAGACATCATTTAGCTTGGTAGCGGTGCCGTGGGCATTGATATAATCAACCTCTTCTGGTTTTACCCCGGCATCTTGGAGGGCGGTTCTCATCGCTATAGCTTCGGCAACAGGGTGGGGGGCGGTTATATCATGGGCGTCATATGTCCAGGCTGCCCCAGCCAGCTCAGCTAGGATTGGTGCCCCCCGCCGCTTAGCATGCTCGTAGGATTCTAATATCATTATCCCTGTCCCTTCTCCATAGACAAAGCCACTACGGTTGAGGTCAAAGGGTCGGCAAGCCTTGTTGGGGTCTGGCTCCTGGGATAGAGCCCCCACCCGGCTCATCGCGGCTATGGTCATCGCTTCTAGTGAAGCATCAGACGGAGCGGCTATCATGACATCAGCATAGCCTAAGCGGATGAAATTTAGGCAAGTCCCTATAGCATCAGCGCCACTGGCACAGAGGCTGTTGACACTGGTGTTAGGTCCTTTAGCCCCGATTAACAGTGCGACGTGTAGGGATACTACACTAGGGGCTGCCTTGGTGAAAAATAGCGGGTCTACCCTTCTTGGGCCCCGCTGCTGAAGCGTTTCCCACCCGCTGGCGATAAACTCACATTCCAGCATATAGGAAGTAATAACACCTACTCGCTCTGGCTGCTCCTTAGTCATATCTAGCCTAGCTGATTGCATTGCCTCCTTGACCGCAGGGATGGCGAAGTGTACAGGCCTACGAGTGCGTTCAACGGTCTTTATATCCATATATTTTGTTGGGTCGAAGCCCTTTACCTCAGCGGCTACTTTTACTGGGTAGTTACTGGCGTCAAAACATGTAATGTAATCAATGCCTGATTTTCCAGCTACCAATCCTGCCCAGAACTCGTCTATATTTAACCCCAGGGGGCAAATAACGCCCATCCCGGTAACTACTACTCGTTGCTTGTCCAACATCCTCCTCCTTTACTCATAAGACCAAAAGGTACTAGTGAAGTACCTCCGTCAACGATGATTATCTGTCCTCTTATCATAAAAGCCTCCTCACTGCACAAAAAGGCTACCACATTGGCGATATCTTCAGGGGTTACCAGTCTACCTGCCGGTGTCGTTTGCCACGCAAACGACTCTCCTAATTGCTCTTTGGCTATCCTGGCGTAAAGCATGCCGGCTTCGGTGGCAACAAGCGAAGCCGCTACGGCGTTAACACAGATGCCTTTAGCGGCTAGCTCTATGGCTAGATAGCGAGTCAGAGCCTCAAGGGCAGCCTTAGATACCCCGATTGCGGTATAACCTGGCAATACTAGGTGCGAACCTAGGCTGGAGACGGTAACTATCTTACCATCCCTCCCCTCCATAAGCTTAACCGCCCGCTGAGTGCAAAGCAGGAAAGCCTTAGCATTAATGTCCATAGTCCAGTCCCAGCCTTTGGTATCCAGGTCTAGGGCGGAACGTGGTAAACCCGAGGCGGCATTATTAATGAGTATATCAAGCTGGCCAAAGCTGCTAGCGATAATATCAAACATCTCGTTAACCTTTTCTGGGTCGCCAACATTAGCCTTGATAACCTTGGCAGTTACCCCCAGACTTTCAATATCCTTAGCCGTTTGTTCTGCAGCTTGGCGACGGCGGAAGAAATTAACAACGACATTAGCCCCCTGCTCAGCTAGTTTGAGGGCTATAGCTCTACCGATGCCACGAGAACTACCAGTTACTAACGCTACCTTACCTTTAAGCATTACTTTTTCTTTTCGGCTACGCGAGCTTCCATATAGGCAACAAAATCACCAAAACTTTGGAATTTCTGGGCGTCCTCGTCAGGAATTTCAATACCAAATTCGTCCTCTAAGGCGACAAGAACTTGAACCATATCTAGGGAGTCAGCTTTCATGTCTTTGAAGGTAGCGGTTGGGGTAAGAACTTCCCGGTCGCAATGCACAATCTTAACCACGATATCTTTAATGGTTTCTTCAACAGCCGACATAATAGCTCCTTTCACAAGTTGATGTGTTTTTTAATCTTAGCTAGCTCTAGTTTTAAGTAGCTCACCACATCCCTCTCCACCGCCATCTTAGCTTGAGCTACTTTTATAGCAACATCTGGAGCTCGACTATGCCCGTGTATTTTCAGCACGATGCCATCGACCCCCCAGATGAGACCGCCGCCGACACTATCAGGCAGGGAAAGTGATTCTACCAGACCCTTAACCCTGCCCTTTAATAGGCGGCTTATTATTGGGTATCGCTTCACTTTATTTTTGAAATATTTGCCGACAATTTCGGCTCCACTCTCACTAAATTTAAAAATGGCATTGCCAACAAAGGCGTCACAGACAATAACGTTAGCTTGTCCGGTAAGGATTCCGCTGCCTTCTACATTGCCGATGAAGTTTAACCCGCTCTTTTGTAGAAGAGGGTAGGTCTCCCGAGCTAACTGATTGCCCTTGCCCTCCTCTTTACCAATATTTAGCAGACCTACCGTAGGATTGGCAATATTCAGGAACATCCTGGCGTAAACCGAACCTATGATAGCAAAGTTCACCAGATGCTCTGGCTTACAATCAACATTGACGCCTAAGTCCATTATTATCGTATTTGGGGCAATATTGGAAAGAACCCCGCCCAGTACCGGACGGTCTATCCCATCTACCATACCCAGATACTGTATGGCACTGGTAACCACTGCCCCGGTAGAGGTAGCCGCCACCAGGGCATCTGTCTCCCTTGCCTTGACCAACTTGGTGGCTACAGCTATGGAGGAATTAGGCCGGCGGCGAACCGCCAGAGCCGGGTGTTCTTCCTCTTTAATAAAGTCGTCGGCGTTGACACAACGGATGGGTAAATGGGAGATATTATATTTGGCCAGCTCAGATTCTACAATATTGGTAGGACCAACTAGGGTAACCTCGATATTGCTTTTCTCAGCAGCCTCAACTGCACCCTTGACTATCTCACTGGGGGCATAATCACCACCCATAGCATCTATGGCTATCCTTACTCTCCGGTTGGCAATTGCCATTAAGAACCTCCTTCCCCTCTAGTATTGGCTAAAGCTTAACCACTGCCCCACCGGTAATCACCGTTTCTCCCTTTTGGTTGCAGCTCTCTACGCTGCAGTTGATGTAGGTGACACCCTCTTTATGCTCAATGGAATCAATCTTGCCACTGGTAGTTATGGTATCGTTGGGTCGGGCTGGTGCTTTAAACCGTACCGAAAGTTTTCCCCCCTCAACCCAGCTTTTGCCAAAAGCCTCGGTCATCATTTCCGAGATATAGGCGAGAATGAGCATACCATGGGCTATGGTGCCACCAAGGGGAGTTTGAGCGGCAAAGGTCTCATCTACATGGATGGGGTTAAAATCTCCGCTTGCCTCGGCATACAGGTTAATCCCCCGCTGGGTAATGTGCTTTACTACCGAAGGTAAGCTATCTCCTTGGTGTATATCTGATAGTCTCGGTTTCTGGGCCAAATCAGGTATTCCTTTCCCAAACTTTTAAACTGGCACGGCTACGGTAGCTTTGCCAGACAGGACCTTTTCCTTGTTTTGGTTCACGGCGTTGATTTCAAGTACCAGCAGATACAATTGACCCCGCTGCACTTTTTGGACTACCTTGCCGCTACAGCTTATGGTGGTGCCGATGGGTACTGACTTCAAGAACTCGAGCTCCTGGGCAGCGTGTATCGCGCCCTTTGGCACCGAGAATGACTGTGACAGTGCGGTCATAGCGTAAGCAGCTATAGCCAGAGGGGGAACAATCCCCGAGGTCAGGAAATCTTTTTGCCCCCCCACCGCTTCCAGATACTTGCCAATAACTGACTTGCTCAACTCATAACTGGTTGATGGAAACTCATACCCTACGGCTAATTGGTCAAAACTTATCGGTGGCATCTCGGCAACTCCTAACTATTTGAAACGAGGCTTTTTAAGAAAGCACCACCTTTATGTTTTCGTAAATATAAAATACAATTCGCCTAATGTCAAGAGCGTAGGGCTGAGGTTGGTTGGTAGAACTCTGGTGGGGTCAGTAACTATCGGGCAACTTGGTAGACGGCAATTCCCCATTTTTGAGAGTGGGCTTTCTTTAACTGGTTTAGGCGTGACTGGAATGAGGCTGAAGTAATATCTTCAACGGACATCAATATAGCATCTTCTTTATTGTCTGTGTAGTAGCCACGGCGTAGACCTACTTGGGAAAAACCGTATTTGTAATACAGGCTCTGGGCAGCAATGTTAGAAGCGCGCACCTCTAGGGTGAGTTTACTGGCATTTAGCCCGGTAGCTAGGTCGATCATGGACATAAGTAGTAGCTCGCCGATCCCTCGGCGGCGGTGGATTTCCCGCACCGCGATATTAGTTATATGAGCTTCGTCAGCCATAACCCAGAAGCCGGCAAATCCGAGGATGTATTGCCTGCCTGAAGGAGGCAGCCCACTGCCGAAAGCGGGCTCGTAGTTAAACCATTGTCTCACCCTGGATGCCAGCTTGGAGAAGCCTTTCTTGGGGGCAACTGTTATCTCGGGCTCCACTCCCGTTTCACTATCGTCACAAGCTACAATATAACGAGCTAGCCAGTTATGTAACTCCCGCTCGTAGTCCACTGGGGGCCACTCGTTAGGAAAGGCTTCACGGTCAATATCAGTGATTTGGGCAATGTCTTCCTTGCACATTAGACGCACATAATAAGACAAGCCTTTACCCTCGAAGAAAGTTTTAATCTTAGAATTATTGTAACACATTTTATGGAGAGCATGCCTAGAGCCGTTGGAGTGATATTTAAGGGCAAACCTCACTTGGAGAGATTGCTGAAACAGAAGAGAGGTGGTCAGTAAAACCAATGAGCGATAGAACTGACGTATAGAACAATATCACTTGCCAAGCCAACCAATACTTCTGTAGTCTCTAACCTGGTGGGTATATCTAGCTATATTCGGGTATATCAGGACGAGGGCGAGAAGTTGACAGCACATATCCAAATCCTAGGGAGTTAGAAAAATGGCGATTTTGGAGCGCAGTAATGGGAATGGGCAATCGAGTTCCGCCAAGATGGGGAAGCACCTATACCTTATGGTGGTCGACCGCGAGGAGATGGTGCTAATGCTTAAGCATGTCCTTAAGACGGGACGCGAAGAGCATCTAACGAATGATAGGTCACTGGAGGAGTCGAGTATCGCTGAGGAGACAACCCGGTTGTTGAATATGCTTCCTAGGCTGCGTGAGGCTGGTACGAATAGCGTTTCACCACTTAGCACTCGGGAGACGGAAATATTAACGCAGGTTGCCAGAGGGCAATCGAACAAAAGGATCGCTGGCAGCCTTTGCCTCAGTAAACACACCGTCAAGAATCACATTTACTCTATTCGGAGAAAGCTAGACGCTAATGACCGTGCCCACGCTGTGGTATTAGCTATGCTTAACGGCTGGCTCAAAATAGAGGACATCTCAGAGGAAGCCCCACCTTTAGAGGTTGCTGGAGAGGAGGGGAGTGAGGAGTAAACTGCACTAAAACTTGCGCCATTTACATGGGGTATGAAGTCGGTGGAGCTCACGAGCTGACCATGGCATTCATACCCTTTTTATTTCGGAAAAGAATGTGCTTCGTTGTATCATAGCACATTACTAGGCTTATAAACTATCTTTTTCTCGTCTGTTTCGTTATACTTAGTGCACAGGATAACGCCATATTTGCCGGTGAACGGCGGGGGGTTGTCAGGTGCAAAATGAGGAGAGCCTCGTTCGACGAGCACAACAGCGTGATGAACAGGCTTTTGCCCAATTGTATGAAGAGTATTTTGACCGAATCTATCGCTATGTAACTCTCAGGATAGGAGATAGGATGGAGGCTGAGGATATTACTCAGCAGGTCTTTCTCAATGCCATCAAGGCTATCTCTTCTTTCAAGTGGAGAGGTATTCCCTTTTCTGCCTGGCTGTTCCGTATTGCCCACAACCAGGTAGTTGACTACCTGAGAAGGAAAGCAAAGCGGGCTACAGCTCCTCTAGACGAGTCTCTAGTCGCCGGCGATTATGACCCACAACAAATAGCCGAGCTGAGGCTAGATATTGAGCGGTTAGCAGCCGCAACCGGCAAACTGACACCGGCACAGCAGGAGGTAATCTCCCTTCGCTTTGCCGGTGAGCTGTCGGTTGCCCAAGTAGCCAAGATTATGGGCAAGAGTGAAGGGGCGGTAAAGGCGTTACAGCATAGCGCTATTGTCGCCCTGCGCAAATCATTTTCGGTGGCATAGGATGAAGAATAGAGAATTTGAAAATATCCTGGATGAATGTCTAGATAGACTGGCTGGGGGCGAGACTTTGGAGCAGTGTCTTCAGAGCTACCCTGAGCAGGCAGCCCAGCTTGAGCCCCTGCTTAAGATGGCTCAGGCTGTCAGCAAGGCGTCAGCCATTCTGCCCCGCTCCGAGTTTAAGGCTAGAGCCAGATACCAGTTTCATTCGGCACTCCAGGCAGAGACGACTAAGAAACGCCAACCCCTGTTCGGCTTGAGGCGGCGGTGGTCAGTGGTGTTAATGGTAGCCAGTATTCTCCTATTAGCCGGAGGTGGCACCGCGGTGGCAGCTAGTAACAGCATGCCCGATAGTCCCCTTTACCCGGTGAAGCTGGCTGCTGAGCAAGTGCAGCTGACACTAACCCCCTCCGATATCGGTAAGGCGAGATTATGCGCTGTGCTGGCGGATAGGAGGGTTGCCGAGATAATCTGTATGGCAAGCAGGGGTGATGTCCAGCGAGTAGAGCTCATTACCCAGCGCCTGGATGAGCGCTTGGAAATGCTGGCAGAATTAGCCTTGGCCGAGGAGGAAGGTGAGGCCCCGAAGGTGATGCTGGCACCAGTACCTGCACCAGCGGAGGAGGCACTGCCACCAGCACCGGCGCCGGCGGAGGAGGCACCGGTTGAGGAAGATGTCGGTGCTCAAGGTAAAAGCCGGGCTGAATTGAGGAGGCTTGTGACACATTGTGCTACCACTAATCCGGCTGCTCTCCGCGCCATGCTAAAGGAAGCACCACCATCAGCAAAGGCTGCTCTGCGCCGGGCGATTTTTGTTTCAGAAATTGGCTATGAAAGAGCCCTTGCCGCTCTGGAGTAGTCTAAAAATTACCCCCGATAACTAACTAGATGGCAACTTTTCCGTTATATTCTTAGTGAAAGGAAACTTTTAAAAGGAGGTAGGAAATGAAAAAGAAGTGGTTATTGATTGTAGGTCTGGCGGCAGTGGTATTCCCAGTAATCGTTTTGACTGGCTGCTATGCTGGCGCCCCGGGTCCCGGCGGTGTAGGGTTGGGCCCTGGGTCGTCTCTGCGGGTCGACCTTGGTCAGCAGGAGGGGATTTGGGTCAGTGGGGAAGGTAAGGTGACGGCGGTTCCTGACCTCGCCATCTTAAGTTTGGGCATTGCTGCCCAAGAGGCAACGGTAGCTGAGGCTCAGGCCCAAGCCTCTGAAGCTATGAACAGGGTGATGACAGCGCTAGAGGATAACGGCGTAGCTGAGAAGGATATCAAGACCCAGTATTTCAGCATTAATAAAGTAACCAGGTGGGACGAGTTAATGGGTGAAGAGGTTGTAATTGGCTACCAGGTAACCAATATGGTGACCGCCAAGATAAGGGATGTAGACAATGCTGGTATCATCATTGATGCTGTAGCCTTAGCTGGGGGAGACCTCACCCGAATTGATAACATAAGCTTTTCTATAGACGACCCATCAGTCTATCTGGAAGAGGCGAGGGAAGAGGCAATGGCTGATGCTAAAGCTAAAGCTGAAAAACTAGCCGAGCTAGCCGGGGTCGGGCTGGGCAAGCCAATCTATATTTCTGAAAGTAGTTATTGGCCATCCCCTGAGTACCCGCGGGTATACTACGAGGCGGGAATGGCACCAGCACCAGCGCCGCCACCACCAATCAGCCCGGGAGAGATGGAGATTACCCTTACCGTTCAGATAACCTATGCTATTCTGGACTAGCGAAGACAAATTTGGGGCAATAAAGATAGTGAGACAGAAGTAGATTGCCGGGGGATAAACGATGAAAGCATTAAAGATAGTTGTGGTATCGGCACTGGCTCTCAGTTTGGTCTTTGGTCTAGCCTCACCAGCGCTGGCAGCTCCTCCCGATTGGGCACCGCCTCGGGCAAGCCATATGTCACCTGCGTTATTGATGGGTGAAGTAGTTGAAATTGATGCCAGTCAGCAAACTTTTGTCGTTCAGTCTGGCTTGTGGGAGGTTACGGTATCGGTTGACAGCGAAACTCAATACTATGAAGCACTAATCCCGGCGAGAGCAGTCCCTCCAGCCCAACGCCTAATGGAATTAGTCCAGGAGAGCCAAGAAAGGCCAGGGCTTAATAAGTGGCTTCGCTCCTTTGTCGGAAGGGTTGGCTCACTATTTAAAGCGGTGGCATCCTGGCGTGTCCCCGGCTTAGTCAGACACCAACTGGAGCTGAAGCAACAGGCTGAGGAAGAGCTAGGGCTTATAGGATGGCTTCGTCCCTTTGGCGAAGAGGCTACTTTTGATGATATTACCGTTGGCAGTCATGTGTTGGTGCGGGCGGTACCGGGGGATGGTAACCCCTTGGCTAAACTGGTCATTATTATTGAGCCAATCGGCTATGGGCGCGTTGTGGGTACGATTACCAATATTTCCACGGAAAACAAGACTATTACCATAGACCCGACTGATGAAGATGGTGAGATTATCTTGAGCTACAATGAGAGAACTCGCTTTATCCTGCGTGGCATTCCCGGGCTGGAGGTGGGACAGAGAGTACGCGCCGTTTATGATGAGGAGGAGATGCTAGCCAAGTTGGTGTTCGCGCCGGTAGCGGCTGAATGACCCATCTAATAGAGGGAGCAACTATATAGTAGAGGGAACCTCGGTAGCAGGTTCCCTCTTGGTTTTGCCCATAACAGGGGCAGAAAAAGAAGGCTAATAGCTAGAAGCCAAATTCTACTGCTCATTTTGCCATAGGGTTGGCTGAGGAGGTTTTCCCTTATTATAGGGTAGGCCGAGGTGTTGGTAAGCCAGTGGGGTGGCTAATCGGCCACGAGGGGTTCGCTCAAGGAAGCCTAATTGTAAAAGATAGGGCTCATAGACCTCCATGATGGTATCGGCTTCCTCGCTGATTGAGGCGGCAATGGTATCCAGTCCCACCGGACCACCGTTAAACTTGTCAATGATGGTATGTAGCAACTTAAGGTCTATCTCATCCAAGCCGATATGGTCGATTTCAAGCTTATTTAGTGCCTCAACCGCCACTGAATGGGTGACTATACTATCTGCCATCACCTGGGCATAGTCTCTGACTCTTTTGAGTAGCCGGTTAGCCACACGGGGTGTGCCTCTAGCCCGGCAGGCTATCTCCTGCAGTCCCTTAGCTTCAGCTTTTACCTGAAGAATGCGTGCCGAGCGTTTGAGGATGGTTTCAATAGACGCCTGGTCATAGAAATCGAGGCGGTAGACGGCACCAAATCGGTCTCGGAGGGGCGGGCTAAGCAGGGCAAAGCGGGTAGTGGCGCCGATGAGGGTAAATTGGGGCAGGTTTATTCGTAGGCTCTTGGCACCGGGACCTTTACCGATAATAATGTTTAGGGCAAAGTCTTCCATAGCCGGGTATAGAATCTCTTCTACTGCCCGATTGAGGCGGTGGATTTCATCGATAAACAGTACGTCCTGATTACGGAGGTTGGTTAAGATAGCGGCTAGGTCTCCGGTGCGTTCTACTGCCGGACCTGAGGTATTCTTGATGTTGACCCCCATCTCAACCCCTATGATGTAAGCCAGAGTAGTTTTGCCCAGACCAGGCGGACCATAGAGCAGTATGTGGTCTAATGCTTCGCCCCTGCCTTTGGCGGCGGTCATGGCTATATTCAAATTGTCCTTGATTCTGGTTTGACCAACGAATTCATTAAGGCGCCGGGGTCGAAGGCTGGTATCGAGTGATATGTCATCAGCGCTGCGTTTACCTGATGTAATGCGTTCTATTTTAACCTCACCCCCTTGATAAACGACCCTATTATAGCACATCTTGGCTCGAGTTAGCTCTTTGCCCGGTATAAAATAGAGCCGCCCTGGTTTGAATAGAGCGGCTCTATTAAGGTAGTCAAACTGTAATGCAGGAAGACCTAGATAGCTAGCTCCTCCTCTTCTTTACCAGCTTCCAACTCTGGCACCTCCTGATACGCCGGGTAGCGGGCTGGGATCAGCTTACCAATAATTACATTTTCCTTAAGCCCAACCAGCCTATCTATCTTGCCACAGACAGAGGCTTCAGTAAGCACTCTGGTGGTCTCTTGGAAGGAGGCGGCGGCTAGCCAGCTGTCAGTGTTCAGTGAGGCTCGGGTTATACCTAGTAATACAATATGGGCGGTAGCCGGCTCACCCCCCTCAGCCAGTACCTTGGCATTAATATCTTCATAACGGAACCGGTCTATTAGTTCCCCGGGCACTAGCTCGGTATCACCTGAGGAATCAATACAGACCTTAGTCAGCATCTGATGGACGATAATTTCAATATGCTTATCGTTTATGTTTACCCCCTGGGAGCGGTACACCTTCTGTACCTCGTCTACCAGATATCGCTGGACTGCCTCTTTACCGAGGATATGCAGTATATCCTGAGGGTTGATAGAGCCGTCGGTAAGCTGTTGCCCTGCCTTGATTAGGTCTCCATCTTGAACCAGAATACGAGTGGCAGCTGGAATAACATACTCCCTCGCCTCTTCCTCCTCGTATTTGATAGACAGCTGCTCATCTTCAATAACTACCTCACCGCTGACACGAGCTAGGATAGGTTGAGTTTCCGTGGTTAGGGCTACTGACTCGGGTGTAGCTTCAACCTCAGGTGGAGTGGCTAATACTGCTCCTATATCTACCCATTGCCCGTTATCCACCAAAACCTGCCAGCCAGGGGGCAGTGAATACTCATCACGGAATACCTCAGAACTGGTAACTTTAATCTTTTTCCCCTCCTCACTTTGAATCACCTCAGCCACCCCATCGATTTCGGAGATGAGGGCTTGGATCTTAGGTGGTCTTGCCTCAAAGAGTTCTTCCACCCTGGGTAGACCGCTGGTAATATCAAGTCCGACCACGCCGCCGGTATGGAAGGTGCGTAGAGTTAGCTGGGTACCCGGCTCGCCAATGCTCTGAGCAGCAATTATGCCTACTGCTGTGTTAAGGTCAACCAATTGCCCACGAGCCAAGTCCCTGCTGTAGCACCGCTGGCAAGCACCCTGCCTAGATTGGCAGGTAAGGGGAGACCTGACATGAACTTTAGTTATCCCGGCAGCAATAATTTCTTTTGCCTTCTGCTCATCGATTTCCTCATTACGGTTAACGATGGTTTCTCCAGTATTGGGGTCAACCACTTTACTAGCTGCCAATCGACCGATTATTCGCTCGGTAAGCGACGGTAGTAGCTCCTTTTCTTCTGGTTCAGAAAGCCATATACCTTCAGTAGTACCACAGTCCTCCTGGCGGATAATAACATCTTGGGCAACATCAATGAGGCGTCTGGTGAGATAACCACTCTCCGATGTTCTCAAGGCGGTATCGGCTAATCCCTTGCGGGCGCCATGGGTGGAGATAAAGTATTCCAGGACACTTAGCCCCTCACGAAGGCTTGACCTGATAGGGAAGTCAATTATCTTCCCTGAAGGATTAGTCATTAAGCCCCGCATACCTGCCAGCTGCCTAATCTGGGAAATATTACCCTTTGCCCCTGAGGTTGCCATCATGTAAATATCACCGTAGCGGTCAAGGGTATCAGAAATGGTATCAGTAATCCTGTCGGTAGTCTCGGTCCATACTCCGACGACACCGCTATACCTTTCGTCCTCGGTGATTAAGCCGCGGTGGTATTGGTTTTCAATAATAGTTGCCCTTTCCTCAGCCTCTTCTATTAGTTTGGGTTTGCTCCGGGGGACCTCAATGTCGCTCATAGCGATGGTAGCCCCTGATTTAGTGGCATAATGGAAACCCAGTTGTTTGAGGTTATCCAGTAATACCGCCATATCTTCATTACTTAGTAGCTTATAGCAATCGGTTACTATTTGCTTTAGGATTGACTTATCAATTATTTTGTTGTAGAAGCCTAGCTCCGGGGGCAGAACTTCGTTGAAGATGATGCGACCGGCACTGGTCTTAACCCTCAGCCCACCATTTTTCTGGTCCCTGACCTCAATCTCGGCTCTAAGGTCAATAGCGCCAACTTCGTAGGCCAGCCTTGCCTTTTCAAAACTGCCAAAGATTGTGCCTTCCCCCTTGGCTCCCGGTCTGATGGTGGTTAAGTAGTAGCAACCGAGAACCATATCCAGGGTTGGGGTTACTATTGGCTCACCACAGCTTGGTAGCAGCATATTGTGGATGCTAAGCATCATCTCTCTAGCCCCTTTGACTGCGGCTCTAGACAAGGGGATGTGAACTGCCATCTGGTCACCATCAAAATCAGCATTAAACGCAGCACAGACTAGAGGGTGGAGCTGGATAGCGCTACCATCGATGAGCACCGGCTCGAAAGCCTGAATGCTAAGTCGGTGCAGGGTAGGAGCTCGGTTAAGCAACACCGGCCGTTCTTTGACCACTTCCTCTAGGATATCGTATACCTCTGGCTTAGCTCTCGCCACCAGCCGTCGGGCAGCCTTTTCACTGTAGGCAAGGCCTTGCTCTATCAGTTGGCGCACGATAAATGGTTTAAATAACTCCAGAGCCATCCGTCGGGGTAAACCACATTGGTGAAGTTTGAGTTCCGGGCCAACAACAATAACCGAGCGGCCACTATAGTCAACCCGTTTGCCGAGTAGATTCTGGCGAAAGCGCCCTTGCTTACCCCGGAGCATATCAGAGAGTGACTTTAATTTGTGATTACCACTGGTGGCGACAGCTCGTCCCCTTTTTTCATTATCGATAAGGGAATCGACTGCTTCCTGAAGCATCCGCTTCTCATTGCGGATAATAACTTCCGGGGCTCCTATTTCCAGCAAGTGGCGCAATCGGTTATTGCGGTTAATGACTCGTCGATATAGGTCATTAAGGTCACTGGTGGCAAATCTACCTCCATCTAGCTGAACCATAGGTCGAAGGTCGGGGGGTAAAACCGGCAACACAGTTAAAATCATCCACTCCGGTTTATTGCCACTGCGGTGAAAGACTTCCGCTATTTGTAGTTGCTTACTCGCCTTCTTTCGGCGTTGACCTGAAGTGACACGGATTTCACGGACTAGGGAGTTGCGCATTTCATCAAGGTTAATACCCTTCAGAATTTGGAGAATAGCCTCAGCCCCCATCCCAGCCTCAAAAACTTGGCCGAATTTCGGCTTAAGCTCCTGGTAGCGAGTCTCATTGAGTAGGCCACACTGGCGGAGGTCTTTCAACTCTTCTATATCGTTAGCCAGTTGCTCTTCAAGCCTTGCCTTTTCCTCAGCCCAGTTTCTCCGGAGCCGGTTTATTTTGTCAACGGTTGCCTTGTCCTGCTCCATCTCGGCAATTTTGGCTTCCAGCTGGCTTTGGCGCTCGGCGAGTTCTTGTGAGCTCTTCTCCTCAAGTTGTTTAATTGCTTCCTGGCGTGCCTTCTCGTCTATTGAGGTAATAATATAGTGGGAGAAATATAGAACACGTTCCAGGCTCCGTGGTGACAAGTCAAGCAATAATCCCAGTCGGCTAGGTATTCCTCGGGCAAACCAGATGTGGCTTACCGGGCATGCCAGTTCAATATGCCCCATCCTTTCCCGACGAACTTTAGCCCGGGCTACCTCTACGCCACATTTATCACAAATAACTCCCTTATAGCGTATCTTTTTATACTTACCACAAAAGCATTCGAAGTCTTTAGTCGGGCCAAAGATTTTCTCACAGAAAAGCCCATCCCTTTCCGGCTTCAGGGTGCGGTAATTAATGGTCTCTGGTTTAGTTACCTCCCCATAGGACCAGCTCCTAATCTGTTCCGGCGAAGCTAGAGAGATACGGACGGCATCAAAATCATTAACTTCAAGCATTATCCTCTTCCACCTCTTTCCAAATTGGGTTTTCAATAACTTTAAGTTCTGTCTCTGGTTTAGGGGCTTCCTTAGCCTCCCCCGCCAGAGTTGGCTTTTCTTCTTCCTCGCTAATCACTTCAACGGCAAGCCCTAGGCTTCGTAGTTCCATAATCAGGACTTTAAATGATTCAGGCACGCCGGGCTGGAGGATATCTTCATTCTTAACTATAGCCTCATAGGTTTTAGCTCGACCGGTTACATCATCTGACTTGATGGTCAGAACCTCTTGAAGGATGTGGGCTGCGCCGTAGGCTTCTAGTGCCCATACCTCCATTTCACCAAAGCGTTGACCGCCGAACTGGGCCTTGCCCCCCAAGGGTTGTTGGCTAATCAAGGAGTAAGGGCCGGTTGAGCGGGCGTGAACCTTGTCCTCAACCAGGTGGTTTAACTTCATTATATAAATGTTACCCACGGTTACCGGCTGGTCAAATGGCTCACCGTTGCGCCCATCGCGGAGTACAACCTTACCCAAAATAGGTGGGGGGAGTTTCCTCTCCCTATTGACCTTCAGCACCGCCTGCTCCAGCTGGTGTTGTTTGAGGTCTCGACTGGCTATCCCTAGGTCTTCAAGCCATAAGCGGAGACAGACCTCCTTGGCTTTCCCAGGATAGGTATCGCTAAATACCTTGTCTCCATCATAGCCCTGGCTGGTAACCCACGCCTTGACCGCCTCCAATGGCACGTGGTTCTTGTTATCCGGCTCTAGGCTAACTACCCCGGCTTTCTGGGCTAGCCAAGACCTGGCTAGAGCGTCCTCAATAGCAGTATCATCGGCGCCATCAAAGACCGGAGACAGTACCTTGATGCCCAGGCACTGGGCAGCCCAACCGAGGTGGGTTTCCAGAACTTGACCAATATTCATCCGTGACGGGACACCTATGGGATTGAGGATGATATCTACCGGTGTGCCATCAGGTAGGAAGGGCATATCCTCAGCCGGGGCGATAAGGGAAATAACCCCTTTATTGCCATGCCGCCCGGCTAGCTTGTCGCCTACGGAAATCTTTCGCTTCTGGGCAACCCAGACATGCACCCATTGATTAACCCCAGCCGGTAGGTCATCTCCTTTATCAGTAGAGAAGACCTTCACGTTAATCACCTTACCCCACTCGCCGTGAGGCATTCGCAGCGAGGTGTCTTTCACCTCTCGTGCCTTTTCGCCAAAGATAGCCCGCAACAGTTTCTCCTCGGCGGATAGCTCAGTTTCTCCCTTGGGGGTGATTTTACCAACCAAAATATCACCCGGGCCGACTTCAGCACCGATTCGGATAATGCCGTCTTCATCAAGCTCGCGTAGGCTTTCCTCACCCACATTGGGTATGTCTCTAGTGATTTCTTCCGGTCCTAACTTGGTATCCCGGGCTTCTAATTCATGCTTAGAAATGTGAATAGAGGTAAACTTATCCCTCTCCACCAGGCGATTACTAATAATGATAGCGTCCTCAAAGTTATACCCCTCCCAGCTCATAAAAGCGCACACCACATTCTGGCCTAGAGCCAGCTCCCCCTGTTCAGTTGCTGAACTATCAGCTATAATCTGTCCTGCCTCTATTCGGTCACCTTTATTTACTACTGGGTGCTGGTTAATGCAGGTTCCTTGATTAGTGCGGACAAAGTTCATCAATGGGTATATGTCCTTATCGCCGTTGTCTTTAGCCACTACAATCTGTGAGCCGGTAGCCGAAGTTACTACTCCAGCGTTTTGGGCTAAGAGCACCTGCCCACTGTACTTGGCAGCTTCTGCCTCCATACCGGTGGCTATCAAAGGTGCCTCAGGGCGAATCAAGGGTACTGCTTGCCGCTGCATATTAGAGCCCATCAGGGCACGATTAGCATCATTATGTTCCAGGAAAGGTATTAAGGCGGTGGCAACACTGACTATCTGCTTGGGTGATACATCCATAAACTCAATCTCTTCAGGTCTCACCGATAGGTAACGGTCAGCCAGTCTTGCCTCAACCCGCTCACCAAGAAATTGGTTGTTGCTATCAAGCGGGGCATTGGCTTGGGCAACAGTATATTCATCCTCTTGGTCAGCAGTCAGGTAGACAATCTCATCAGAAACAAAGGGCACCACCTTTATGGTTCTGGGTGATAGCTGAGACAGCTCGGTGGCAAGCTGAGGCGTAATAGTAGCCCCAGCCTGTGCTATCGTATTACCCTCGTCATCTAATACCGCCTCTCTGGTTGTCTTACCCAGCAGCTGGTTATAGCTATTACCTACCTCGGCTACGACCCTGCGGTACGGGGTCTCAATAAAACCATACTGGTTAACCCGGCTATAGGTGGCTAGAGAGCCGATGAGACCAATATTAGGTCCCTCTGGAGTCTCAATAGGGCAGATTCTACCGTAGTGGGAGAAGTGGACATCGCGCACCTCAAAGCCGGCGCGTTCCCGGGATAGACCACCCGGTCCCATGGCTGATAAGCGTCGCTTGTGAGTTAGCTCAGCTAGTGGGTTGGTTTGGTCCATAAATTGAGATAGCTGCGAGCTACCGAAGAATTCCCTGATAGCCGCCACTATGGGGCGAATATTGACTAGGGCGCTGGGGATAACTGCCTCGGTGCTGGTGATGCTCATACGTTCCCTAACTACTCGCTCCAGGCGCAATAAACCGATACGAAACTGACTTTGAATTAGCTCACCAACAGTGGACACGCGCCGATTTCCTAGATGGTCAATATCGTCAGGGGTGTCACTACCATTATTAACCATAATAATGTGCCTGACTATCTCTACAATATCTTCCTCATCCAGGACCCGCTTCACCTTTAAAGTGCCAAGCCCTAATCGCTTGTTAAGCTTATGGCGGCCCACAGCTCCTAGGTCATAACGTTGGGGATCAAAAAATAGGTTCTTTATTAGTTTGGCGGCATTTTCAATAGTCAAGGGGTCTCCAGGGCGTAACCTTTTGAAGATATCGAGTAGAGCCTCGGTCTTGTTCTTAATCAAGGGGTCACGCTCCACAGTTGACTTGATAAATTGGTGTTCCGGGGAGTTGTCCTCATTGGGAAATAGATTGAGTAATTCCTTATCGCTACTATAACCGATGGCACGAAGAAGCGTAGTAATGGGGATCTTCCGTTTACCGTCTATCTTAGCCGAGATTACATCCCGGTTGCTGGTCTCAAACTCAAGCCAGGCCCCGCGGGCAGGAATTAGCTTAGCGTGGCACAATTCACGACCACTAGTAGCTTCTTCCTCAGTAGTGAAATAGATGCCGGGGGAACGGAGTAACTGGCTTACTACTACCCGTTCAGCGCCGGTGGTAATAAAGGTGCCTTTAGCTGTCATCAGGGGGATGTTGCCGAAAAAAAAGTCTTGTTCTTTGATTTCCCCGGTGGCTTTAACCAGCAGCTTAGCTTTGACATAAATCGGGGCAGAGTAGGTCAAGTCGCGGTGGCGGCACTCCTGCTCCGAGTGGCGAGGGGCACGGAACTCGTAGTCTACAAAGCTGAGCTCGAACCTGCTCTCGGTGAAGTCCTTGATAGGGGATACCTCCTCCAGTAGCTGTTTTAACCCCTCTTCTTGAAACCAGCGGAACGATTCTAATTGAACCTCAATCAGATTAGGTACATCTAATATCTGGGGTAACTTGGCGTAAGATTTTCTGGAAACAGGAGGCGTTCTTTTTTCAATCTGTGGTAATGTAAAAACCATGTCTACTCCTCAAACAAATGCAGAAACTCTTTACCTACTCAGTGCTACTGTCAAGTAAAACCTGCGGTTAATGAAGAGAATTATAAAAAGTGAGAATTAAGAGGCATAATAACAAACTTACAATATACCACTATTCTAAACATTTGTCAAGAGTTTTTTTAATAAATTTTTCTAACAATACTTGGCAAACTCAACTTCGGGGTTAGCCAAGCATATTAGTTTTGGCTTGACACTAAGTATGGGGCTCGGCTTATAATAGACTAATTTTAGTTAAGTGAAGGTGGAATATAGTGCAGATAAATGTATCTCAGCTGCTTAAGTCACCTATAGGCTCGGTACGGAATTATGAGGTGAGGGAGGTTGTTGTTATTGGGGGTGACGATAGCATGGTCGAGGGTAAGGCTTCGTTGGTGCGTACCGACCGGGGTATTCTGGCTAAGGCTACACTACAAACCGAGGTTGAGGTTACTTGCAGCCGTTGCTTGAGTTTGTTTAGTTGTCCTCTAACCCTGAATATTGAGGAAGAGTATTTCCCGACTACCGATGTAGTTAGCGGTATTTCGCTGTCCTTACCTGAGGAGCCAGGATGCTTTACTATTGATGAGCATCATGAGCTTGATTTGACCGAGGCGATACGTCAATATGCATTGCTGGCTACCCCGATGAAGCTTCTTTGTCGTGAGGATTGTGTCGGGTTATGTCCTACTTGCGGTCATAACCTTAATCAAGGACCCTGTGGTTGTTTACCTCAGAAGGCGAACCCTAGCTGGTCTAGGCTAAATAGATTAACATTAGAGAAAGGAACGGAGTAGCATGGGAGCTCTACCCAAACGGAAATATGCCAAGGCGCGGCAGGGTAAGCGGCGTAGTCACCTCGGACTTACCCCGCCTCGTTTTGAGTATTGCCCTCAATGTCATACCCCGAAACTGCCCCATCATGCCTGCCCTACCTGTGGGAGTTATGGCGGTCGGGAGGTTATTGAGATTAAAACCCCGAAAAAGAAAGCTAGCTAAGGAGGCTATTCTATGCTCAAGACTGCTATTTGTGACCTTTTTGGCATTAAGTATCCGATTATTCAGGGGGGAATGGCTCATGTGGCTACCGCCGAGCTTGTCTCAGCCGTGTCCAATGCTGGGGGATTAGGTATAATTGGTGCTGGTGCCGCTGAACCGGGCTGGGTAAGAGAGCAGATACGCCTGACCCGAAAGCAAACGGATAAGCCGTTTGGGGTGAATATTCTACTAATATCCCCCTTTGCTGCGCAGGTTATCGATGTCGTTCTGGAAGAGAAGGTGGCTATGGTTACTACTGGTGCCGGTAACCCTGGACCTTACATTCCCCGATTTAAGGCGGCAGGGGTAAAGGTAATGCCAGTGGTAGCCAGTGTTGCCCTAGCCAGGCGTCTAGAGCGGGCTGGCGCGGATGCCTTGGTCGCTGAGGGTATGGAGTCGGGAGGGGAGATCGGGCAAATCACGACCATGGCTTTAGTCCCCCAGGTGGTTGATGCGGTAAAGCTGCCGGTAGTGGCGGCTGGGGGTATTGCTGATGGGCGGGGCTTAGCTGCTGCCCTGGCACTTGGGGCTCAGGGGGTTCAGATGGGGACGCGTTTTGCTTGTAGCCAGGAATGTATTGCTCACCCCGCTTATAAGCAGGCGATTGTAGATGCCAATGACCGTTCCACGGTAATTTCCGGTCAGAGCACTGGTTACCCTATACGTGCCCTGGAGAATAAGCTAATTCATGAGTTTTGGGAGAAGGAGAAGTCTGGTATCTCTATTGAAGAGATTATAGAGTTTGGCGTCGGTAGGGTGCGGTTAGGCATAATTGAGGGTGACCTTGAGAATGGCACACTCTTGGCTGGTCAGATTGCCGGAATGATAAAAGAGATTAAGTCGGTCAAGGCTATTATAGATGATATGATGGCTGAGGCTGAGGCAATAATCGCTCGGCTTAAAAAATCAGTGGGGGGTAGTTAACGGCTGGCTGATGAAGGTAGCCTA
>Ga0315306_10000192_pt1 | contig 29847 bp, 32 predicted proteins | sample TDP1_MG_FD_203803 | JGI IMG/M metagenome (GOLD analysis project Ga0315306, IMG submission 203803) | Freshwater sediment microbial communities from Lake Towuti, South Sulawesi, Indonesia - TDP1 | ecosystem: Environmental > Aquatic > Freshwater > Lake > Sediment | place: Indonesia: South Sulawesi... | reverse complement strand
GATAAGGCACAGCAGAGCTTGATAATCGGTTACGATACAAGATTTTTATCCGACAGATTCGCCGGAACAGTCGCTGAAGTTGCAGCCAGCAACAGCATCCGCGTTTTCTTAGCTACAAAGCCAACAGCAACACCTATTGTCTCGTTTACTGTGAAAAACAAAAAAGCCGGAGGCGGCGTGGTCATTACAGCCAGTCACAACTCCTCAATCTATAATGGCGTCAAGTTCAAGCTGGAACACGGAGGACCAGCTCCAACTGAAATAACAAAACAGATTGAAGGATTTCTTCGCAGGACACAGCCAAAATACGATGAGAACAAGATTCAAAAAAACATTGAGAAAATAGACTTCGAAATCGAATACATCAAACACATAAAAAAACTGGTAAACCTACAACAAATTATAGACGCTCGCTTCCGAATAGTTTTTGACGCCATGCACGGAGCTGGAAATCAAGTTATAGAAAGACTCCTGTCTCGTGAGGGATGCCAAGTCACAACCATTCGTGGACAACCAGATCCAACATTTAGCGGCGTGAAACCTGAACCTATTGTCCAAAACCTTCAACCTTTAATGACTGAAGTTGTTAAACAAGGCGCCGATATAGGCTTGGCTACAGATGGAGACGCCGACAGAGTTGGCGCAGTCACAACACAAGGCGAATTTGTTACTCCTCACGAGGTCTTCGCTTTGCTCCTAACTCATTTATATCGGAACAGAGGCTGGAGAGGAGGCGTGGTCAAAACCGCTTCGGTCTGCAACATCGTTTCTCAGGTTGCAGAAAAATTCAAACTGCCAGTTTATGAAACAGCCGTGGGTTTCAAAAACGTGTGCGAGATCATGCTCAAAGAAGACATTCTTATAGGCGGAGAAGAAAGCAGCGGCTACGGCTTCAAGAATCACGTACCCGAGCGTGATGGAATCCTAGCTGGCCTGTTCATTTTAGAAATGATAGCGATAGAAAAGAAAAGCTTAGATCAGCTTTTAACTGAACTCAGAATGGAATTCGGTGAGCCTCACTATGACCGAATCGACTTGTCTTATGAGAAGTCGAACCGAATGGACCTGATTCCAAGGTTGCAACAGCGTCCGCCCCGTGAAATCGGCGGTTTGCGTGTGGAAAAAATCAACACCTACATGGGTGTCGAAGTTATCAACGGAATCAAATTTAATCTCGCCGACGGAAGGAGTTGGCTCTTAATTAGGGCTTCTGAAACCGAGCCAATAATCAGAATCTATAGCGAATCAATAAGCAACGAGAAGGTTCAACAATTATTGAAGCAAGGGCTCAAACTGCTGCAACTGTAGCCTAAAGTTCTTGTGAGCTAATTTCTCTCTTAAGCTTCATTGTCCTTATGAGTTCTGTAGCTTCTCTAGCTGACTTTGCAAAAGCAACTCGCTTTGTTTTTTCAATAATTAGTCTGGATTCACAGTGGGGGCACAGTCTCGTCTTTTGGCCATCCCTAGCCAGCACCAGTCTCCCACAATTGTAGCAAACCAACACAGCATACATGCGAGTTCGCTCTTTTTAGGCGAAAGCTTTTTCCTCTTTTCGTCTTAAACTGTGTTGAGAGGATGCTAATTAAATGAGTGCCCCTTGTCTGCGAGACGCTGTTGTTACATATTTCAGACAGAAGGGCTACAAGATTGAACGAGACACTGTGTGGGAGGGCAAGATGTCTGGGCTTTCCCACAAGTTTGATGTGCTCATTCGGAAAGGCGACGAACAACGTTTGGTTTGGATAAAGGAATGGAAACGTACGGTTGGCGTCAACATGGTCATCAACATGGATAAGGCAGCTGAAGATGTTGGCTTACCGGGACCAATAATGATTTCAGAAAAGTTTAGCGGACACGCAAAAGCTTACGCCAATCGTCGCGGTGTGACCTTGCTCACTAAAAGGGAAATAATTCAGCGGCTAGGTTAGAATTCCTTCAGGAACTCGTCTAAGCGTTTTTCTTGTTCGAGTTGGCCTAGCCAATCGACGATTTTAATCATGCATGGTTTCTTGCAGTCTAAGACGGAAATTATTTGATCAGTCACTTCTTTCACATTCTTCCCAGTGACATCTATCTCGCAAATCTTGTCTGTACCGCATGCTTTTACGGCGTCATATAAGCAGATATCCAAAATTTCAGCGGCTAAATTTTCCCAAAGTTTGTGATTTTTGAATCCACGCTTTTCCATCATCTGTTTAAGTTCTTCTGGATGTCGTCTTAAAACGAAGACTTTTGTGACGTCTTTTGGCGGTATAATATCTGTAGCATAGTGTCCATCAATTACGATGTTGCTTTTTTCCTTTTGTTGTTTAATGATTCCTTGTACTCGTTTGGAAAGTTTTTGTTTGTCAGCGATTAGTGTTTTCCTCGCTTTGTCAGTGCCCGCTATGAGTCCCTCTCGCTTGACCAGTTCGCCCAGATCTATGTGTATGGCGTCTATCTCTCTGGCTAAGTGCTGGGAGATTAAGGTTTTACCGACTCCAGGCGTGCCCATAATTAAAATGATTTTACTTATTTTGTTCACCTTACCAGTGCCTTCTAGCTTGGGCTGGACAGTTAATTTGCTTTCATGTTTATTTATCATTTCCATACTCATTTGATTAGTGTTACTCTTAATCAAGAGTACAGATTCACTTCCTTTTTATACACGTGCCTTCAAAAATTTGGGTGAGAGTGAGTTTAAGTTGAAAATTGACAAGATTGAACTTTCAGGTTTGGTTGTTTTATTTGCAGGAGTAATTCTGTTGGCGTTCACTTTTTTTAGCGCCTACACGTTCTTGATTGGAAAACTGAACATTTTGAGTTCGCAAGACCTTGTAGCGGTTTTCGGCAACGCTTTAGGACCCTTAATCGAGGCTATCATTAGGATACTGTATCTCGGCATAATGGGATGGATGGGCTCCATTTTAACCATAAGGGCGATACAACTCCTCAAGAAAGAAAGAGAAGCTACGCCAGTGCAATCACTGTCACCAGCCAAAGCCGAGTTTAAAGCATCGAGTAAACCAGAAATTAAGGTGGAAGAGAAGGAGAAGCCTGAGGCAGAGAAACCAGAGAAAGTTGAGGAATCAGAGACCGCTGCAACAGCGACGGCAACATCTGTTTCGTCCACTTCTAATACTTGATGGAAGACGTTGTTTTAGTGATAGCCGATGAAGCAGGCTATACGTGCCGTCGGTTGGGCTACAAATATACTGTGGATTGTTGTACTGGTTTTCACAATCACCGTCATACTTTCCGCCTTTCAGCTTCGAGTTAGTTTCGCTGAACCCAAAATAAACGCGTCAGGCGAAACAGTGACTCTGTCTCTGCCTTTTAACATAAGCAACTATGGATTCTACGACATATCAAATTTGAACTTCACAACACGAGTTAAAGGCGATCACGAAATTTCTATTGCGGATTCTTCCACGTTTGTGCCGTTAATATCTCGAGGCGAAAACGTCACTGTAACGCATAACATCTCTGTGATTTTAAGCGACATGCTTTCAAAAGGACTTATAAATATGCTCTTTAATGACAGCGCTCTAAATGTGGACTTGTCTCTGAAAATCGAATATGCGAGAGTTATTCCGCTTCAGATCTCGTCAAATCTTTCGATGCCGTGGGGTGCACCATTATACAATTTGTCCGTAGGAACCCCAAGCATCGAGGGCACTAATATAACAATCCCCGTAAGTTTTGAGAACCATTCTTTCTTTGCCCTAAATGGAACTGTGTCATTAGAACTTTTTGATGATTCAAACCAGCTGATTGGCAATGGAACAGCTGCTCTATATGATGTTCAGCCTCAAAGCCGTTATAGCACTGCATTGCCCGTGTCAATTCTTGGAGACCCAAGTCTCATAAGAGAAGCACGTCTACATTTTTACACCTCGATTTTTAGTTACGGTCCGGTGGTGTTCCGCATTGCTTGAGAGTGGAAGTGCAAAGTCACTGTTTAGAAAGATGCTTCCACGTGTTATCAAAGCTATTGTCAAGGGCGTGCTCTGGTCTATTTTCCTCTATGTTTTACTCACGTTTTTAATTTCAAGCCTTTCAGAGTTTGCTCCAAGTATTTTTGAGAGTTATGTACCTGTTATCAACGTGTTCATATTCCTCATGGTGTTTTTTGTTGTCGTCGGCGAACTCACATCGGGGACAATTTTTCAACACGCATTCAATATTGGGAGAGCCTTAATTTCTATGATATTCATTGTTTACGCCTTGAGCGGCGGCATCGTAGCTCTAGACGTCGAAAGCGTGCACGTTGTAGCAGACTTGCGAATCTTTTTACTTATACTTCTCGCAATAGATTTCATCGGATTGGCTAAAAGCGTGCTTCAAGCCATAAATTTCCTATCGGAAAAGGCTGAGAAGCAGCTTCCAGCACTGTCGCCAAGTTAATTTTGGTGTCTTTTAAACCTTTATCTTTCTCCACCTGACACCTTTGGTTGTGTCTTCCAAGATATAGCCTAGTTTTCTGACCTGCTCCCGAATGGCGTCTGCCTTCGCCCAATCTTTCTTTTTTCTTGCTTCCTCTCTTTCTCTGATTAATTCTGCGATTTCATGCGGCAACTTCTCTTCCCCTAATTCTGGAATTATCTGGAAAAATTCTCCTAGTTCTCGAATGATTTCTTCAGCCTTTTGCAGATCTTTTTTCGAAAATTTTCCTGCGTCAATTTGTTTGTTTGTCAGAGAAATTATCTTAAAGAAGTTAGTTAAAGCCAAAGGAGTGTTCATATCGTCTTTCATCGCATCGAAAAATTGTTTTTTCAATACCTCCACTTGCTTCGAGAAAACTGGCTTAGCGCTTACAGATTTGTCTATGTTTTCCTTTATTTTTTGCAAGGTAAACGCAATCTTCTCGACCTTGTTTTTCGCAGCTTCTAAATCTTTTTCATTGTAATCTAAGGGTTTCCTGTAGTGGGTAGAAGCAATCCACAACCTCAAAGTTTCCGGCAAATATTTTTCCAGCGCATCGGCAACTCTAACAATGTTGCCCAAGGACTTGCTCATTTTCTCTTTATTTATTGTTAGCAGACCTGCGTGAATCCAATATTTTACGTAGGGTCTTATTCCAGTAGCGGCTTCCGCCTGTGCAATTTCTGCTTCATGATGGGGAAAAACCAGTTCAATGGCTCCACCATGAATGTCATACTGGGGACCAAAGTATTTCATTGCTATGGCAGTGTCTTCTATGTGCCAGCCTGGATATCCTTCTGCCCATGGCGAATCCCATTTCATTATGTGTTCTGGAGAAGCCCTTATCCAAAGAGCAAAGTCAGCTGGGTCTTCTTTTTCTTCCTTAACTTCAACTCTGGCTCCTGGGATAAGTTCTTCTGGCTTTCTCCTAGATAGTTTTCCATAATCCTTGAATTTAGAAACGTCAAAGTAGACACTCCCATTAACTGCGTAAGCATAACCGTTTTCCAAAATTTTCTTGACCTGCTCAATGATTTCTTTTATGTGTTCAGTGGCTCTTGGCATCATATCTGGCTTCAAGAATTTGAGTCGTTCAAACATTTCTAATTCGTGTTTCAAGTAGAAGTCGGCGATTTCCAATGGATGTTTTTTTTCTTCTTTGGCTTTCTTAATCATTCTGTCTTCTCCTGTGTCTAACAGATGACCAACATCTGTGACGTTTTGTAGATAAGTGACCTTGTAGCCTAGAAATCTGAGAAACCTTACCAGGGTGTCGTAGAAGGCATAGGTTCTAGCATGGCCCAAATGTAAATAGTCATAGACGGTTACTCCACAAACAAACATTTTCACTTCCTTGTTCTCCAAGGGTTTGAAAACTTCTCTTTTTCTAGTCATTGTGCTGAAGAATTTGATAGTCATTTTACGTCAACTTCCTTATTATTAAAATTGGCTTTGCTAAAAAAGGCATCTCCGAAATGTCAGCAGCGCTCGAGGCAAAGGTAAGTCCTCCGAGACACGCTGTGCACCATCCTAAAGGAAATCGCAAAAAATAAATGGAAACTAATCTTATAAACCCTTGCGTCTGCACCCCAAACGATAGTATTCTTAACTAGGTAACATTAGCGTTTTCACTGGGGCACGGAGCATGTTTCGCTCTTTAGAAGCCTTCGATTTTTATTATGCGTCTCTTTTCTAGTCGTTTTATGGCGTCGAAAAACTCGCTCTTCTGTTTTCCCTTCAATTTGAAGTGTTGAAGCATCTCTTTCACAGGTGTTTGCGCACGGCCAAACTTTCGTATTTGGTCGCGTAGATAATTAACCACGAGGCGTTCGACTCTTCCACATTTCCACGTAGTGTTCTTTAGGAGAACGGCTATAGCTTTGATCATCCGTCCTGCCTTTTGCCTCGACCTTCTCGCCATGAGTCCTTTCATACTTAACATTTCCGACTACTCAGTTTTGCAAACAGTGACATTTAGCGTTTACGCTCCAAACTTTAATCAAAACCTCAAAAGAGAAAAGTACCATAAGATAGAAGAGAAACGCATGAGAACCAAACAAAAAATCGCCGAAATCTTATTAGACATTAAAGATCGACGAGTCCAGCACATAACATTTTATGAAAAGAGGCTGCGCTTTAAGTGTCAGCGCTGCGCCGTCTTCTGCTGCAAGTTGGGCGGACCAAAACTTTCGGAGAGAGACATCCAACACCTAAAGCAGATAAGAAGCAACGCCTCGGAGTTTCTTGATATTCATGGTCGTCTTAGAGACAAAGAAGACGGCTCATGCATTTTTCTCAAATTTGACGTGGAAAGGGAGGTTCACGAGTGTTCTGTTTACGATTACCGACCAGCACTCTGCAGAATTTATCCTTTCCACGTTGAAAAATCAAGTCCAAACTCGTACACGTTGAAGCTTATTCCCTGCTGTAATGGCTTAAACACTAAAGACGGAGAGTTAGTGAATGAAAACTTCATTAAAATTAACTTGCTCGACGCCCTGCTGGACTTTAGTTATGCGCCAAAGTTTTATTAACGCTGTGTAAAGAGACTTCACCATTCTGACAATTCATGTGGAGAATCATCTACGATCTTGCAAAGTCAAAATAAGACACGTCTCAAAAGAAGAAAAAATACGTCCCAGTTTGTGGTTCTTGTCTCAATTTTCTCTGCTCTGAATGTTGTCTCAGATTCTATCATGAGTATTCCTGAGATGCCTTCTGGCGTTTGGTACAGTTGGAACTTCATTATGGAACCTATAACTGGGATTGTGCTTGGACCATTCGCTGGGTTCTTAGCTACTTTTATTGGAGTCATGATTGGACACTACATATATTTCATAGATGTTTACGAGTTCTTCTTCACCGTAGGCGCTCCTCTTGGGGCAATGTTTTCTGGTCTGTTGTTTAAAGGAAAATGGAAACTCGCTATCATCTATTATTCCGCATTGTTAATGGCATATTTCGTTTCGCCGGTTGCTTGGCAACTTCCCGTTTGGGGAATGTGGGACACCTATCTAGGAGGCGCTGTTCTTATTCTTGTTGTTTGGATGATTAGGAAAGGTTCATGGAAAATCCAGTTGAAGAAACGGCCTACTTATGCCATTGCCTTATGTGCCTTTGTAGGATTGGAAGCCGACGTGCTTTTTCGCATATTCGTGTTCATACCGTGCCAGACCAACCAGCTCTTTTACGGTTTCAATGTAGAAACCCTACGGGTCATATGGATAGCTGGAGCGGTTGGTACTCCAGTGAAGGCTGCCATATCAACTTTAGCAACAGCAATAGTTGGGCCTCCACTCTTTAAAGCAATCGCAAAGATGAACCTATTTAGGGAGTAAAACAAATCTCAAATAACAGTGGCTTATTGTTATTTGGGACTTGCTAACTTGTGAATAAGTCGTGTAATTTTTTCGGCCTGTTTTAAGGCTAATTGTCTTGACGCCTCCTCAACCACTACGGAGCAGAAGGGCTCGCCTTTTTCAATAATAACTCCTGGCCATGGAATGTCTCTAACTTGTTTGAAGCCGCTCAAGTTGGGGGCGACCAAACGTTTGTGAGCATACAAAATTAGTCGAGCGCAAAAGGTCATGGCTTTCTTGTTTGTTTGAGGTAAGATGCCTCGAAGGCAAGCTTTTACGTGGGCGTTTACCATGTTTATTCTGAAAACATGTTCAATGCATTCTAAAGTTCCCTGAAAACGTGGATTTACCTCAATAATGTAGGGAATTCTTTCTCTTGAAATAATCAAATCTACGCCATTGGAACCTGTGAGGGTGAAGCTTGAGGCTAAGTTTTCCGCTATGTCCACAAACTTTTTCATAGTCACCTTATCAATTTTGAAGGGGACAATATTTCCGCAATAGCCGAATGGCTCTTTTTGACCCAGTTCTCGAATCCCTAAGAGCTGTTCATTAAGTGAAAGAGCCATCGCTCTTCCTTCACACGACATAAGCGAGATGCTTGCTGGTTTTCCGGGAATATATTCTTGGACTAGGACTTTATTATCAAAGGTGCGAAAATGTTTGTAAACCTTTTTTAGTTCTTGAAAATTTCGCGCTTTTCTTACTCCAGCGCCTCCAAAGCCTTCTGTGGGCTTTATTACGATTGGATATCCGATGTCTTTAGATTGTCTTTTCATTTCTTGGAAATCCCTGGCCAAAGTTGTTTTTGGACAAGCGATGTTAAGGCGTTTGAGTTGCTGAAAAAATTCTATCTTGTCGCGAACGTTTGCAATGACTCTTACTGAATTTCCTAGAATAGGGGCAAGGTCATTAACCTCGTACAAAACATGGGTGGAGTCGTCGAAACCTGAGGATAAAAGGACGCCGTCAATGCTTCTTCTTTTTAAAATTTTTTTGATGAATTTGAGAAAAGATGTGGGTCTGAAATTTCTGGTAAGTCGTCCACATGTTTTTCCTGGTCGTTGCTTCACAACAGAATAATTTTCTTTGCACACGTGAGTGAGATCCTGGTCTCCAAAGTAGTCCGCAGCATATACTTGATAGCCAGCCTTCTTTGCAGATTTTGCCAATGCAACTACGTCTACTCCTAACACCAGAAGGTTTTGAACGTCGGTTTCAGTCAACGACTAAACTCCTTTGGGCATCTTAGCTCTGAGAGTTACTTTCTTAACTTTCAAGTGATAAATACCTTCAGATCAGAGGGCTACCAAATGAATTTTATCTCTTCGAAGGCCGCGATAAAAGGACATCCAGAAGGCGAGAACATTGTTTTGGGACCCACCACTATAGGCGCTAATTCAGTTATTGGAAGAGGCGTAATTGTGGGCTACCCCGCTAGGAGATCCATCAAGACTTTTCCTTTCCCACAAAGAGAGTTCAACATAGAAGAATACGATTCAATCAGCTGTGGAGCCAAAATTGGCGCTAACTGCTTTATTCGCTCGGGCACGGTTATCTACGAAGGTGTAACCATTGCCGACGAGGTTGAAACTGGGCATAATGTTTTGATTAGAGAAGGCAGCGTCATCGGTGAGAAATCGCTGATTGGCTCTTCAACGCAACTCGACGGCGCGGTGAAAATCGGCAGAAACGTGAGCGTACAATCTAATGTTTATCTTCCTCATCTATGCGTTATTGAGGATAACGTCTTCTTGGCGCCAAACGTGGTTTTCACTAACGATCCTTATCCAAAAAGTAAGAGGTTGGCGGGTATTGTGGTTGAGAGAAACTCTGTGGTGGGTGCCAATGCCTGTGTTGTTGCGAGAGTGAAAATTGGTGAAGGAGCTGTGGTGGGTGCTGGCGCCTTGGTGACGAAGGATGTCCCAGCCAACGCTGTGGTGATGGGAATTCCAGCTCGATTTTATATGACGCGGGAGGAATATGACAAAAAGCGGGTCAAATGGGAGAGGCGTTGACGCATGCCAACTGAAATGGGTAAGTTCAAAGCTGGAAAATTGGTTTTCGCCAGACTCAACGAAGATGAAGACGTGTCTGAAGCCGTACTTCAAGTTGCGAAGCGGAACAATGTTTCCACAGGCTTATTCTTTCTCATAGGTACTTTGAAGAGGGCCAGCTTAGGATTTTATCGTGATGGAAAATACGAAACGCGCAGTATAGATGAGCCTCTTGAGATTGTTTCCTGTATGGGCAACGTTTCTGTTAGGGAGAATGAACCCTTCGTTCATGCTCATGTTGCGGTGTCTAACGAAAAAGGTGAGGTTTTCGGTGGTCACCTAATGTCAGGCTGTGTAGTGGCTGCTACTGTGGAACTTGTCTTGATAGAAGCTGTAAACGGAAAATTGCGGCGAAAATTTGATGTGAAGACTCAGTTGCATTTGTGGTCTTTGAGCGAATGACCAAGACGAAAAAATACGGTTATGTGTCCTCTCTCTTCTCCACTTACGGAGAAATCTTCTAGGATTAAGATTCAATTCACAGTTTTTTCATAAGGCGGATTCCATGGATCCCTTTAGCGTAGTAGTCTTTGACCGACTTCAATTCTGTGTAGCCTTGTTTGTGGTAGAGTTCTCGTGCGGCCTTATTGTCTGCGCGGACTTCAAGACAGCTGATTTTTGCGCCCTTTTTCAAGAAGGTTTGTTCCAGTTCGCTTAGGAGTTTTTGTCCAACTCCAATTCGGCGGTGTTTGAGCGCCACATCTATGGTGTATATGCGGCCGACTTTGGCTTTGTCAAAATTTTCTATTCCGCCTATGATGAAGCCTGCGATTTCGCCGTTTATTTTGGCCAATAAGCCTGTGACGTTTGGGTTTTTCAGCAATATAGCTATGTGTTCTTTTGTGTAGGCCTCATAGGTGAAGCATTCTCTCTCGATGCGGTATATTGAATCTAAGTCTTTGATTTTTGCTTGCTTTATTGCTATTGACAACTTTGCCTGACCAAATGTTGTTTGATTTTGCGAGGAAATAAATTTTGAGGGTTTTATCTTGTCTTCCCAATCTAAGCTGCGTTTAGTATGTTGGAAGGTTTCTTTTGGGGCAGATTAGGGCTATTCTTTGTGTGCTGTGCTCTCACAGCCTACCCCTCGGGTTCAATATATGATCCAAAATAAAAACTCAAACCCAAAACCCATGTCTAGTTCGTGTCCATTCAAAGACTTCTTTCTTAACCATAAATAGAGGCATAGGTCTTTCTTTACATAAATGTACTCAAATTCTCTTCCTCAGAGTTTTTGTTTCTTATTTTAAAGCCTATGTCAAACTTTCTGATGAATTCTTTCTCTTTTTCAGTGAGACCAAAATACTCTGCAAGTCATCAATCTGGTCAATAATGTCCTTTGACCCCGAAGCTGATCACAAACGAAACGGTATTTTTAGACTGCGAAACGCAATCCCCGCCCAAATCAAACTGAGCATAAAGGACAAGGCGTAGGCGACAGGGTAGGCTGCCCATAACCCGGTTAAACCAAATATGTTTGGCATAATCAAGAGGCATGGTATCAAAAAGATGAGGTCACGAGAAGATGCCACCAGTAGGGATGGTATCGCCTTACCAATTCCTTGGAAAAAGGAGCTTAGGTTTGTTTGGAGACCTATGGTGAAGAAGCCGAAAGCAAACATTTGGAGAGCTAGCGGTCCTCCGGCCAAGAAATTGGGGTCCGTGCTGAACAGTGACATAACTTGAGTTGAAAACAACGTAGCCACTACCCACCACAGCACTCCCCACGTAACACTAGCCAGTCCAGTTTTAACGACAAGTTCACCAACACGCTCTTTCTTTTGAGCACCGAAGTTATATCCAACCAGTGGTAGCATCCCTTGACTAAGACCTAAGCAGAACATAAAGACTACCATATTCACCTTATAAAGAACACCCAGCACAGCCAGCGGGATAACTCCAAAAGATGCTGCGGCTCTACTGGCTAGTATTTGAGATATTGAGATGGCGCTTGTTCGCACCGTCTGAGATATCCCTATGCTATAGATTTCAGTTACTGTCCTAAGATTTGGCAGGAAATAACTAGGTTTGAATTGATAGATTGACTTGCCTAAGCCTAAATATAGAAGGAGAACTGATACTCCGGCACTCCGGCCTATTGTGGTTCCAAACGCAGCTCCAGCCACACCGAGAGCTGGAAACGGCCCAATACCAAATACCAGAATTGGACTCCAGATAAGGTCCGTTACGGAGGCGGTAATCATACCAGCGCTGGCAAGCATCGGGCTTCCCCCTGCCCTGACAAGCTCTGCAAGAACAACCAAAAAGAAGTCCACAGCAATGGAGCATGTTTCAACAAACATGTAGCTCTCGGCAAAAGGCAGAACCGAGTTATCAGCACCAAATAGTCGCAGCAAAGTCTCCAGATTCATTAAACAGATAATGGTCACCAAACCACTTACCATAAAGAAGATGGAGATACTACAGCCGGCAGCCCTGTTCGTTTCCTCCTTCTTTCCAGCCCCAAGATTCCTTGCGATTAAAGACGCAGCTCCAACCCCAATTCCTACACCGATGGCCCTGTATATCGTCATTAGCGGGCCGGCAACAGTCAATGCGGCGAGCGCTTCAGCACGAAGACGACCGCACCAAATAGCGTCGAACAAGTTATAGCCAGCGGATGCCTCCGAAGCAATTATAGCTGGCACTGAGAAACGGAGCAGCAGTCTCGAAATCCTCTCCCGCCCCATCGCTTCACTTCTATCATAACCGGTAGCCTTGATATCCCCTGCCCTCCCGGAAACCTCCTCTTAACCGTCATTGAAAACTTTTTTTGTATTCCTTTTGTCTCTTATAGAATTATTGCTTAGAACAAGATTAGGATGAAGTGGTCTAATTGTGTTGTTGGAGTAGCATTCCCACTAACAAGATTTTCCTAGAACAACCTTCTCCAGAGCCTAAGGTTAAGGGTTATGATTCCTATGTATAAACCCTCAGAAACCTCAAAATGCAAGAAGTGTGGGATGACTGTACAGGTCTAAAGAACCGATAAGGATTTCTACTTAAATTTTAATCCAACCAACCAAAAAACGACGTTGCAGAAAAGTTATAGCTGAACCGAGAACACATATGTGTTTTTGGCTTCAGAGGAGGTGATAGGTTGAAGTTTGGTGACATTGTGATAGCTCTGGCAACATTGGCCATCATAGATATAGTACTGGCATTTCTCTTAGGAATGGTATTGTATCCAAGCTTAGGCTCTTTCTGGGGACAAAATGCTACTGCGATTATTTCCTTTTTGCTTAGTGGCCTTTTAGGAGGCTACATTTTTGCGGGGCAAATATGGAAAGAAAATAGAATCAAAGCTATTGCTCAAATATCGATTTTAGCTGCATTCCTCGTAATGTTCAGCGTGGGTATTCAATTTGTGGCTGTTGCCGACTGGATTCCAGCAATCAAGGATGAATACATGAACGCTAATCCTGGTGTTACTATGTCACATGCTGACTGGGCCTCGTATGAGAGAATGCTGATATCCACCGTTGAAGTCTTGAATGTCGTTCTTGTGCTTGCGTTAGGTTTCATCGGGCTTTATGTTGGTTCGATGCTCAGAAAACCAAAAAAGAGTTAAGAACGGCAAAAACATATTATGCCATCACTTTCTTTTCTTGTCTCAGCCAGACAGTTTGGGTTTGGGTTAAATTATTAATGCAAGTTGAGATTACGTAATGGAGATGACAGAATGAAAGAAAAGGAGGTGACATGATGACCATTTTTGAGGTAGGTCAATGGGTGGTCAAACCAGAAAAACAAGAGGAGTTCACGAAATGGCTGAAAAGAATTCTAAAATACATGAAAGATAATCCAAAAATGTTCAAAGAGATTAAATCACTGAAAATCTTCACTCAAACATTTGGAGGCATCTATGGTGCCTATGTTGAACTGGTGGAGTATGATAGTTTGGCTGACTATGAAAGAAGTAACAAGAGAATGCAAAAAGATGAGGCACTTGCTAAAATGAATAAAGAGTTTATGTTACTTATAGAGCCAACTACACTCTCATCAAACCTATGGACTTTCGTCATGCAACTCTAAGGATTTCAAAAACAACCCAAGCTTCTCTCCTAAACCCCCCTTATACCATTTTCATGTTGTCTCCATTGAATACAAATACCTAGCACAAACAAAAAAATGCAAAAAAGAGATTTTAGGGTTTATTTGTGTTTTCTGAATAGTTTGATTCCGTCCATTTCTATGACGAAAGCGCACGCGCCGAGGAAACGAATAATAGACCTACCAGCGTAAATTATGCGATGAGGAAAGCCGTTTTGCGTGAAGTCTCGAGGCAGGTTCGCTTTTTTGTCTTTATTCTTGTTGTCGCCTTTCCGATTACCCTTTTCATTGAGTTTCAGGGAGCAATATTCTTAGCCACTCTCGGCATACGTGTACGAGATGGTTCTGCGGTGTCTGTTTTTGTTTCAATTCCAACTTTTATATTTTTCATGATCTTGGGGGAACATTTATTTTTAAAAGCAGCGCTGCCTTCTTTGCGGCAAGCATTCACACATCCGCGTAATGCCACTAAGCCAGCGCTGACGAAAATAATGATCTTAGTATACCTGTCTATGGGTCTATTGTTATATCTTATTAACGGAAATAGTCTGCAGTCTCTGATTTCTGTTGGGCTAATAATTTTGGGTCTATATGCTCTCGTCGTGCTCATGAACGTTTATTTACAGATGGCAAAGGATGAGAGAGTTCAACATCCATTTAGATAGTTTGGGTTTGGAATAGAAATTCTATCTTCAAAATTGGCGACAACAAACTGATCCTTGAAAAGTGGAAGGAAGCAGCTGTAGAATAGACCTTGTTTTCTAAGAGTACCCCTTAAAATCCTCTCTCTTTTTTTAATACGACAATCCTACGAGAATTTTCCTCTAAACGACACTCGAAGACTGAATTGCTAACATCTCTTACCGTAGTTTGCTGCCAAGATGCTAAGATCTAATGGGCCCACGTAATCATCTTTGTCAAAGTCAGCTTGTGCGTTATACAGAGGTTGCCCAGCTTGTTTTCCGTAAGAAGCCGCAAAAACGCTTAGGTCAATGGGACCAACATAGCAGTCGCCGTCTATGTCGCCGGGGATTTTAATGTGAATTGTTCCGTCAGTGCAGGTGTTGTCAGTTGTGTCTGTTTCGTTTTGAACCACGTCGGCTTTTGCCCATATCTCATAGTAGGCACATGGCTGAACGTTTGTCGTATTCCAGCTGAAAATCAAAGTTTTTTCGGAGCCAGAGTTTAAGTTTGTAATCGTCTGGCTTCCTATCTCTGTGGCATTGCAATATGCAGTAACGCTGAGATTTTCTGCTTCTGTTCCTTCATTTCGCACGGTGACGTTGACGCCGACTATCCAGCCAAGGTAAGCTTCCACATCTGAGACTTTGACGTATGTGACTGCCACGTCGTGGGCAGCAAGGAGGTAAGCGTAACCATCCATAGCTGTGTGCATAATGGCTTGTTCTTGTGAACTAACGAGTTTCGTGTCATACAGATCTAAAACTGACCCTCCACCACTTTCAACGTAAAATTTAACAGTTGCCAGTGTTCCATCTCCACTAACTCCGCACACGTCACCCAAAAGCGTGCAATCAACAAGAACATAGCCCTCTGAATTGTTCATTTTATAAGTGAAGAATGTGTTGCTGCCTCTTTTCAAGAACGAACCCTCAGTGACACCTATGATGTCAAGAAGCGCACTGTTCCATCGCAGCTTAAACTCCCAACCATAAAGATCTGCAACGCCTGATATGTTTACATTAATCATAAAATTCTGGCCAGCAGCAACCGTGCTTATTGGCGGATCCACAGAAACTATAACACTTGCGGAAGTAACGCCTGCGGTAACTGAAAATTCATAAACAAATATTGCTGAGAACAAGAGCGACAACGCAATAGCGAGTGAGAGAATATCCATCATCACTTTGTTCATGCGAAGCCTCTAATATTTCCTCGTATTTTGCGAGGGTTTATCTACTTTATTTCGGTTCAAGAAAAAAGAGATTGGAAGTGTTTAGTAATTTTCTCCCAAGTTGGCGGCAATGGTTGTCAAGTCATAGATGTCCACAACGAAGTCAAAGTTAATGTCGACACTAACGCTTACGTCAGTGTCCAAATTGTATTTTCCAATTCCCGGCGTGGTTCCGTAAGCCTTAGCTACGTGGACTAGGTCGAAGATATCCACTTTGCCATCAAGGTTTGAATCGCCCGGAGGAATTGGAAAGATCCTCGTGCAATAGCGAAGCACTATGCCCTTAATCATTTCTATGCCCTCAATATCGACTGTAAAATCAGTCCAGTTGTTGAAAACGCTTAAAGCTCCAGGTCCCTTGTCCACTACTAATTTCACTATCTTGCCCTTAAGGTTTCTGCCTGCGCCATACATAATTGTAATGTTGTAGACATCCCAGGTACCATTCACGTAAAAGTCATTGCCATTATAGCCCAGCTCTACCATGTCGCTTTCGACTAGCCTAGCTGCATAGAAGGCATAGTTGGCTGGAAAGACCAGTATATGAGGCATCGAAACCGTCCAGATAATTTTTACTTCAGCCCATTTTTCGACCTCTGCCAAGGCTCCTAGCCACCCATACGCCGGATTTTCACCGTATGATTCGACCTTTCCCATCATTGCAGCGAAAGTTGGTTCTGTGGCTGGTTGAGCCGGAACAGGAATCAGAGTCAAAGCCAAAGTCATCAGAAGGATCAGTGTGAATACAGACTTTTTCATTCTTTTCTCCCTTCCTATTGCATTTCTTTCAAGCAAAAATCTTATAGAGAACGGAAATAAAAGCTTTTTCTAGCTTCCTTTTGACAATTATTGTTGAAAATCGTTCATTTTATCAAAAAATCGTTGACAACCTTTTATTTATAGTTATGAATGGCTAAAATCCCTTTTTTCGACATTATATTTCAAAATAGGCAATCATCATTTCGCCTTCAAAAAGCTCTTTCCCTACATTTTTTTGTCTCCAGTTTTTTTAAATAGAGCCATCAGCATCTATATTTAGCGAAGACTGGTCATAAATGGGCATAATGAAATCACGTGTATTGCTCCTCCCGCTTCTGCTGCTCATCGTTTTACTCTCTTGCGAAACAGTCTCAGCCGCATATCAACTTGAATATAGAATTGATGTAAACAAGGACTGCTCAGTCACTTGGTTTATTGAACACAGATTTCTCAAGGGAGAAGACGAAGCAATCTTAAGGCAGCTTTCCGACCCGACCTATTTCAGCGACACTTTCGTGAAAAACATAGAGTCGCTCGTGAACGCAACCAAGGAAAAGACTGGCAGAACCGACATGACTGTTGAAAACTTTGTTATGACCACCAACGTTCTAGGCTCTTACAGCATCGTGGAATACCAGTTTTGTTGGAAAGAATTCGCGAAGACTGACGATGAACGGATTGCTATAGGCGACGTTTTTGAGGTTGAAGGGTTATTCCTCTACGGAGAGGGCACAGTAAAGGTAGTCTACCCTTTAGACTATGTTGTTGAAAGCGTTTCTCCAAGGCCACACAACGAGTCAAACCAGACGCTTACATGGTATGGAATTGAAGACTTTAAGGCAGGAGAGCCAAAAATCGTGCTCAGAGAAGAAAAATCTGCGACTTCAGGGTTTATGGATGTGCTCAGCAAAAACGTGATTTTGATCAGTGGCTTATTGGCGCTTTTAGGTGTGGGTTCCGTGAGCCTGTATTACTTCAAATTCAGAAAAAGGGAAACTGGCCCTAAAATCTTTGAAGTTCCGAAGCCGCTTGGGATAGAGGACGACGAAGAAAAAGTTATTAATTTGCTTAGGGCTGCTGGCGGGAGCATGTATCAATCATCTATTGCGGATCAATGCGGATTTTCACGATCAAAAGCCAGCAAGCTTCTGACAACAATGGAAAACAGTGGAAAAATCAAGAGAGAAGAGAGAGGAAGAGAGAAAGTGATAACGTTAATAGAGGAAGTCAAAGAATTTAGAGAGGCGAAAAAGAAGAGGGAAAAATACTCTTGAAATGCACTTTGCGTTCATTTCCAAGAATCCTTTTGTGGGCCTCACTGTTGTATGTGCTCGTTTTAAATCGGGCAGCTCCGATTAGTGCAGCTCCGGACCCGGTAATAAGGGTTGAACCGTACTCAACACTTGCACAAGTGGGTCAAATGTTCACAGTCAATGTCACTCTAGCCGATGTTCAAAACCTTTATGGAATTGAGGTTGTCCTCAACTGGAACGCTTCAGTTATAAAAATCGTAGGTACAGATGTTCGGTTAGGTGTTGAATCCTATCTAGATGGCGTTCTCCATGAACCCATTTTCCTTGCGAAAAACGAAACATTACAGGAACAGGGCAAATACACGCTTGCAGCGGCATCAACGGTGCCAGCCGCTTCCTTCAACGGCAGCGGAAATATCGCACGAATAACCTTCAATGTCACTAATGACGGAAGCTCAGACCTAAACTTGGAGACCAAACTCGCCGATAAACCTCCACCAGGAGGCGTCGCATCACCAATAACGCACAGAACCATCGACGGATTCTTCGGCCGAATGATAAGAGTTTCTCTGTCTCGTACAGTAATCGTTGTTGGGGAAGAGGTTAACATAAGTGGGTTTATAATTCCAGCCCAAGCAGACGTGGAAGTGACAATTGCTTATCGCCACTATGGAGAAACAGATTGGCGCTTGCTCTCACCAACAACAAGAACCGATGACCAAGGAAACTACAGATTTGTGTGGCAACCGCAAGAGGCTAGAAAATACGAAATCAAGACAACCGCTGTCATTGAGGGACGGGAAGAAATGAGCGCCTTGGTCTTTTTGACAGTGGAAGCGTCTGAACAAACTCCTGTGTGGCAATACGTCGCCATTGCCATGGCCATTGTCATAATAATAGTAGTGGTGGCAATGGTAATAATGTACCGAAGGAAACCAAAAAGAAAATTATTAGCGCGCGCGCTCTATTATGGTGCCCTTTGAATTCTTTTCTGTATTGCCTTCCAGGAATTTGTGGTCAGGAAACTTTCTTCCATGTTGCGAACCATACGCTCGAACTTGAGCATGGATACAGAAAACGAAAGCGTGTTCTCTGGAACATAGGGGCGCGCTGAAACATCAAACAATCCTATGACAGCTCTTGGACGGACAGAGTCTTTCTCAAGAAAGGGATACTGTACGATTGATTCACACCCTGAACCCCACGGGGTGAAAACACCGTTGGGTTCCGTTTCTTCAAAATTCGCTAATGTGAAGAGGCCTGAAAGGACATCGGGGCACGCGAAAAAGATTACGACGTCAGGTTCATCCGACTCATTCAATGAGTCCCACCTCTTGAACACTATGAACCTTGCTGGAGCCTTGAACGACGGCGCAAGCTTGAGCGCCTCGGCAACAATCTTAGGCGTCTTCTTGTAACGTTCACCTTCAACTTTTCCAGGAATTCCACAGGAGAGGAAGTATTCAACGTCAAGTTCCTCCGTTTCACGAAAACCCAAAGACTTTTGTCCGCCGGAACAGCCGATTGACTCTGCATCAAGACATAAAGCTCTCCCCTTCCTTACGAGTGAAAGCGCTGGAAAGATGCAGTTGCGAATTGTGTCGGGGTTCACGAGTTCCGCATGTCCTTCTTCATCCGTGTAATAGAAGGCGATAGGAAGTTCAGCTTCACCGAAAAATCTCTTCCAGAGAACAATAAAATCCTCTTTAAACTTGATGTCCATAAACAACTCCTCTTGGTTGCTTCAATAAAACTCAGGGCTAAAATAGCTTTCTGTTGAGAACCATATGAAACGGCTTAGGGGTGAATTAACTCCTAATTCTCAGAAAATTCCTATTATTCACACACACTGATTTCTACCGTGCGGATTTTGGATTCATAAAGACTATTTGCATCCACAACAGCGCGGTGTTTTGATAGAACATGACGCAGCCTTCAATCGTTGAAATGGAGAAGCCCAAGAACTCTACTTCTCAAACTCTAGAACGAGACATAATCGCGACGATCTTGGGAACTGTTGTATATGACAAAGCGTTCTTTTTCTTCGAAGACATGGGAAAGCCAACTGGACAATACGCTACAAGCCTCTCAGACTTTTCTATTAAAATCGGCAAAGTCCCTGTGAAGTGCCTAACATATCATCTGAACCGTACGGACTTCGAAGATTGGATACGCGACATCATAGGCGATGATGAACTCTCAAGACGCATACGCGAACTCAAAAGCGTCGACACAACGTGGAAAAATGATTCGACTGTAAGAGGAAACCTGCAAGCTCTCGTACTCAGTCGTATCATTGAACTCCAATACCTGTGGCTACGAGCCATGAAGTGCCAAAGGCACGTTCCTTAGTAACCAAGCTGATAGCTACTAATGGGGTTAGGGTTCTTGGAGAAGGCGAGGAAACAACTCGACAAGCCGAAATGTCCAAAGTGTAAAGCTCCCATGGAGAGAGTAGAATCTTACACCAAACCGCTTCCGAAGGACGCATTACGAAAGATAAGACAGCTTAGGAAATTGTCCGACTATGTCGATTCCACCCATATTTGGATATGTAACAAGTGTCTGGTACTAGGCGTATGGGCTGACTAAACGACTTCTCAATTGCGAGCGGCTTATGTCGATTGTTCTCGATTTTCCGCCCGTACTATCAGGCGACTTGCCCCCAACCACCGTCATTTGTGCCCGCCCATAGAAATTCCATTTCCTTCCTTTAGTTCAATGGTTTTCTGTCCAGTCGGGAAAAGGTATCTCTAAATGACGTTTTCCAGTAGGAAAATTAGTATTGCTGTGATTATTCCAACTGTCAGCATTTGAGCACCATATAACCAGACGTTTTCTCTTGCAATTTTTCCTAGATAGAAGCCTAATGAAAATAGTGTAGCTAACGTAAGAGTGAGTGAGATTATGTATGCTATCTCGATTGAAAGTAAACCTCCATGAGTGAGAATGAAAGGTGCAAGAGAAACAATGGCAGTTAGAGTTGGTGATGCCCCATCAATTAAAGCAACGTATACTGAAACAAATCTATGAGCTTCATAGTGTATAGGGTCTGGTTGAGTTGGTTCAGCTTCAAGTGTTCTCAGGTGTCCTTTTCTCTCAGCCCTTTCAGCCATGAAAGCACCAAAAAAGCCAGAGACTCCCATAGCTAAACATGCTCCTAATCCTGCTGCAACAATTATTCCAGCCTCAGTGATTCGTGCCACCCAAGAGCCAATGACTATACCAAACATAGTCATTGAACCGTCAAAGCCATTCATGATAAAATATCTTCTAGCAATACCTCTAACATGTGTAACATCCAAGTAAACCTTGACTTTCTTAAGCCATCCTTGAAGTCGTTTATGCAATTATTCTCTCACATCGGAGAGATGGTTATTCAACACTTTCAGTTTACGTCATATACCAAAGTTAGCTTGATATAAATCTTCCCTGACTTAGTAATGATGGTCAAAATGTGTGTGAGAGAGAAAGAAATTCTATATTTGATGGTTTTGAGAGAGAGATAGAAATTCAATGCAGAAAAACCTAGAGGAGAGAGGTAGGTCTTATTAACCCGTGAACCTAAACAAAAGTTTGAATAGGATTAGGGTAGAATTGAAGTTATTATTAACTGAACTAGCGGCAATTTAATAACACGTGTCAATTAGGACCAGGGTGAAATTGAAAGTTATCTTTCTTTCAGACGAACGATCTCTCCAGACGTTGCATATCCTATAGAAAACAAGGCTTCTTCTCATTTAAGATGCAAAGGATGTGTTGCGGGGCGATGTGCTTGTTGAAAGTTTAGTTCGAAAGTTATTGGAACCTTTTCTCCCCACGATTGCCTTAGGGGACATATTTTCTGTGCGATTCTGAAACAGGAATTGGCTTTTTTCCGCTCCCACTCATTGTCCTTCTCCAACTTAACCTGCATATTAAAGTGTATATTGGTGAAAATCAGTTTGTCCAATCCTTCCGCGTTCATTTTCAAGGTCGCCTTGGTTCCAAGGTTTTTAAGGTTTAATTTGGAGTTTTTGGCGATCAACAGAAACAACGTGTTCATGCACGACGCCAAAGACGCAGCGAAAATTTCCTCCGGCACGCAGTACCCTTCTTTCCCCCCAAATTCAGGCGGAGGACTCACCGTAGCAATATGTTTGCCCTTTACTGTTAGATCACATTCTGTTCCACTTTTCCAGTTGGCTGTACCCTCAAAAGTGAACTCTGGCATAAGGTAACCTTCACATTTATTTTTCTTAAATCTTTCCATCTTCACCGAAGACTGAACGGTGACTAAGAGTTGTTATTTGACGCAAAAATGCATGCTTTGACATGTACAGCAAAGCCAACTATGACAGACCAAATTAAAATGTCTAATACAAAAGATTCCCAAGAGAAAGAATAAACTATGGGACTGTTAGGATAGACAGTGTACGATTCTATGTACCAGCTCAAAGGAAAACCATAACCAGTTATGGATACGCCCAGCCTCTGGGACAAATTTTGTTTACAAAGTCCCGAAATTAATGTAGCAAATGAGCCAAATGCAAGATTTGCAAGAAGAATCAAGAGAGACCTTATTTTCACAGTCATCATCAAAGTTCCATGTTTATACACTCTAACTAATACCCTAACGCCTTTAATGCTACGCTTTAGAACAACCGATACCAAAAAAAGAACACGAAAAGTTTTCCATCCACATCAATCATTCGTCATCTTTCTTAAATATGCTAGGTAATCGTTTTTTTCTTGCTTGACTGCTATGTGGTACAAGTGGTGGTGTTTGCCGAAGAACTCGTTTTCCTCCGGGCTTGTGGGAGAAGAACATGTAGCCCACGACCTCTCCATCCAATTCGGCAACGTACACGTTCTTGAGGTCTTCTTTGCTTCGGTGCATTTCATGTTTAAATCTTCCAGCGTAAACTTGATGCTGACTAAGGCGCCTAAATGCTCATGCATCTCAAACGTCAACTCATTAACCGCATTCAAATCCTTAAGCAAAGCCCTACGGACCCGCATAACCTTCAAATCCCGTTCAATAATAGAATCTTAAGAGTTTGTTTTTGAAGTCAATTTTTATATTGGAAAACTCTTGCAAAGTCTTTACGCCCAAACTATAAGATTTGCCTTCGCTTTCGCAGAATACGGTTGTGTTGAATTCTTTTTCACCGATTCTTACTTTGACCCTTGACAAGTATCCTTCTGAGCTGTTAACTATGGCTTTCACTTCAAACTTCAAACCAAGCAGTTTGGCAAATGATAACGGTACAATGGTTACATCGCTTTTGGTGTCGACATGCATTCTTTTCCTATACCTTTTCCCAAGCGTATCAAAGAAAATGGCAACAGCCTTTAAATCAAATACTTCTCCGATGAGCTCTAGAGGCTCGATAACGGTGGAGACGATTTTCCACTGCTTAAAGCTCATAGAAGAACTCTCGCCCTGAGCCTGCCCACCTGAATGGTTTTGGTATCTTTTATGAATTCAATGACTGGGTCCCGCCCAAATTTCGCCAAAACTTCAGCGTAAAGTTTTTCGCCGTCGTCTCCAACGCCTACAACACGCTCATCCAACACAGCCACATACTTATTGGCATAATCCACTTGGAGATTCCTGTAATGCTCAGAGAGCCACTCGGAATCTCTCTCAAATCGAACGTCTTCATCAACTTCAGGCAAGACAACACCCTCACGAGGCGCAACATAATACCTATTAATCCCTCTTATAAAAACTGTTAATAAATATCACAAGAAAGTTTGGTGGCTGTTTCTTTTCCTCTGTGTCCTCGTTTGACTGCTATTTGGTATAAGTGGTAGAATTGAAGAAAACACGCTACGAAAAAGTTAGGAAAAGCCTTATTCAAAATCGTTTAATAGAATGCTTTAAGGTTTATTGAAGTCTGTAGAGCGCGGTTGCCAATTGTCAATAGAGAAGCAAAATCGCAAGGTCTATGATTTACTCATTAAACCAGTGCGTGAAGCTTTAATCGAGTTAGGTTTTTTCGAGCCTACTGCTCCTCAGGTTCAGGCTGTCCCTTTTATTCTGAAGGGTGAGAATGTTTTGTTGATTGCTCCTACTGGCAGCGGCAAAACCGAGGCTGTTCTTTTGCCTATCTTCTCTAATTTTGTTCAGCAGGAAAAAAAGCGTGGTATATCCATTCTCTATGTAACGCCTCTCCGAGCCCTAAACCGAGACATGGTCAAACGCCTATCCTACTGGGCAAACAAACTAGGCATAACAATAGAAGTACGCCACGGCGACACAGAAATCAAAATCCGAAGACGCCAAGCCCTCAAACCACCCAACATGCTCGTAACTACGCCAGAAACACTGCAAGCTATTCTGCCCGGCGCCTTAATGCAGCAGCACCTCAGCCATGTCCGCTACGTAGTCATCGACGAAGTGCATGAACTAGCCGAAGACAAGCGCGGAGTCCAGCTGACAGTGGCATTAGAGCGCCTGTTTGAACTCACCAAACACGAATTCCAACGAGTAGGCTTGTCCGCAACCGTTGGCAACCCACAAAAAGTGGCTCAGTTCATCGCAGGCTCAAACCGCAAAATAAAAGTTATAGAGGTTCCACTGCCAAAAGGCTACCGCTACAGCGTCGAGTATCCCATACCAGAAGATGCTGACTACGACCTAGCTCAGAAACTCTACACCCCACCCGAAGCCGCAGCCCGAATCCGCCGCATACTCGACCTAGTCAAGGAGCACACGTCCACACTCATTTTTGTCAACAGCCGCAGCAACGCCGAAACCCTAGGACACAAATTCACCCAGCTCGCCCGCAGTGACATAGCGGTTCACCACGGCTCCCTGTCCAAAGAAGAACGAGCCACAATAGAAGACGAATTTAAGACGAAAGCGCTCAAAGCCATTGTTTGCACCAGCACGTTAGAATTAGGTATAGACATAGGACACGTCGACTTGGTCATCCAATACCTGTCACCACGCCAAGTAAGCAGCCTCATACAACGCGTAGGCAGAAGCGGACACAAACTAGACCTGATTTCCAAAGGCGTCATCATCACCGCGTTCCCAGACGACACCCTAGAAGCCATAACCGCCGTCAAAAGAGCCTACAATGGTCAACTGGAACCTCTGCTTATACACGAAGGCGCATTAGACGTATTAGCCCATCAAATCGTCGGCATCCTAATGGACAAAACGCAAGTCACAATGGATGAAGCACTCGAAATCATAAGGCGCGCCTACCCCTACCGCAACCTAACCAGACAGAAGCTTTTAGACACCGTCCAATATCTACATAAACTAGGGACGGTGTGGCTAGAAGGCAACGAAACATTGAAACGCTCTCGCAGAACACGCGAATACTACCACAAAAACCTATCCATGATACCAGATGAACGCCGTTACCCAGTAGTCGACGTGCTCTCAGACCACACAATCGGCACAGTAGGCGACGAATTCATGGCCCTACGCGCCCGCATAGGCTTAAACATCATCATCCGCGGCAAAGTGTGGCGCATAATACAAATCGAAGACGAAACAGGCACAGTCTACGTCGTACCAGCCGAAGACCCATTTGCAGCGCTGCCAGGATGGGACGGCGAAATACTGCCGGTTCCATTTAGCCTAGCCCAAGAAGTAGGCAAACTACGCCAAGAAATAGCACAAGGGTTGAAGAAGGAAGACAATTCAGAAAAGGTGGCTGAAAGGCTAGCTGAAAAACTCTCAACAAACAAGACCACACTGCTTGAATCAACCCAAGAAATCCATGAACAGATGAAAGACAGCGCGCCAGTTCCAACCCACAACCACATCCTAATCGAAGCCTTTGACAAATACGTGATTGTCCACGCCTGCTACGGAGAAATCGTCAACCGAACCCTAGGCGCCATATTCGACGCCGTTCTCAGCGACCAAGAACTCATACAGGGCTGGTGGAACAACGGCTACCGCATCCTAATAGAAACACCACGCAGAATAGAACAAAGAGAACTAGACAGATTCCCAAACCTGCTGTTTAAGCTCAGCGACGAAGAAGTCGACAGAGCCTTCAACGATTACCTAAAGGCTCGATTTCCATTCTCATACAAAATGAAGTTCGTAGCTGAACGCTTCGGCGCCCTACCACGCGGCAAAACCATGGCATACGAACGAATGGCTGAACTGCCAAGCCGATTTGAAAAAACACCAATCTACGAAGAAAACATCCGAGAAGCAATGCAAGAAAAAATCGACATACCAACAGTCAAAAAAATAATGAAAAGCATCCGAGAAGAAAAAACAAAAATCACAACACTGCTACGCTTAGAAAAGCCGACACCCATGGGCTACCGCATCCTAGCAAAATACACCGAAATCCCAGAGTTGATGGCGCCCGAACGCGTCTTACTCAACAACATCGAACGCATGAAGAGAGCAATCCTAGCCAGACGCCCGTCACTGCTCTGCCTCTCCTGTGGACACCACTCAGAAGAAAAACGCATACGCGAACTACCAGAAAAACTAGTCTGTGAACAATGCGGCGCCGGACTCTTAGCTGAACTGCACCCGATTCAAGACCCAAAACTGCTCATCGACATTCTGAAACGAAGACTGAAGGGAAAGGAGCTGACTCCTGACGAACTGGATCAACTGACACACGCGAGACGAACCGCCGACTTGGTGTTAAGCCACGGCAAAAGAGCCCTAATCGCATTCCAAGTCAAGGGCGTTGGACCAGAAACAGCCTTCCGCATACTGAGCAAAATGCACCCAAAAGAAGACGACTTCTATCACGAACTGTTACAAGCGAAGATACAGTATTTGAGGACAAAACCCTTCTGGGATAAGCAGAAAACTCTGAAGTTTAGATGAAATGCCCCTCCAAACATCTATCTCCAATTTTTATTTTAATCTGAACGCAGAATTGTGCAACATGTCTAGTTAAAGTCTCATAGAAGCTGGAGAAAACAGACATCGTTTAAGCATCCAAAATACAGACTTTAAATTCACAACTATCAAATATTGGAGAAAATCATGGTTGAAAGGAGAAACGATGTCTAAACTATCTATCATAAACTTTTTTCAAAAGAAGCAGAAAAACTTCATTTCACCCAATCTTTTGAAAGTTAGCCCTGCCCTCAACCTCAAGGAAGGGGAGCAGGCTGTTTTAGTGTACACCTCAGCTACAGATAAAATGAAAGTCTTTTCAGCGTTCATATGGGAAGGTCTCGAAAACGGCGGCGCGGTCTGGTATACCTACCCAGACGAAGAAAGCGAAACCGTTAGGGCTAAGCTTAGGAAATACGGAATTGATGTGGAAAAATATGAAAAAGACGACACTTTGCACATGTTAAGCCAAACCGAATCTTTCAAGCCAAATGGCAAATTGGACTATGAAAAAGCAGTTAGCGACGGTCTAAACTGGTGGACTTGGGCAAAGAGGAAAGGATACAAAAGCATAAGAGACATCGAAGATGTTGGGGACTTTTCTTTTGTTGATGGGCAATGGCAGAATTACATTACAAACTATTGGTTCGACCCCAGATGGGAGGACCCAAATGTCTCAGAGTGGGTAGTGTCTAAAGGAGCGGTGGGAGCGGTATATGTCCCCCTGCTCACAGCGATCACTGCTGTAAATGTGGAACACATGACCGAGACACAACTCAATGAACTCTTGAAAACCTTCGGCAAAGGAACCATGACGCCGAGAAAATTCTTCATCGACCTCCTTGAAAACATTGACTTATTCTCGGAGTCAATAGGCTTAGATCATGAACAGTTGATTGGCCGCAAGATCCTGCTGGAATTTAACCCTGCCTCTGAATATGAAAAGGTTGTCGACGATTTGGCAAAGGAGAACTCGGCTAATTTTGAACCCACCTTTGTTTTCACCTCCATTAAAAGCCCTATCCACATGCGTCTGGCTAAGCAACCGGCAATCAAATTTTTTCTAACATCAATTTCAACATCCACTCCGAAATCAACTTCTGAAAACGAGGTGCTTCTACCCGCCAAAAACCTGCCTCTAATCTTGGACACCCTCAGCAAAGTGTTAGAAACCTACGCCCATACAAACGCTTGCTTTGTTTTCGACACTTTCTCAGAACTATTAAAAGCGACGGAGCAAGAGAAAACTTTCACCTTTCTGCGCTCTGCATTAGAAATTCTGTCCGCGGAAAAGATAACTGCTCTCTTTCTGCTGAACACCAATGCCCATGAACCCAAAATGGTTTCTCGAACCAGAGTACTATTCCCCAACCAATTAACCTATGACGAAGACGAATTAAAAATCGCAAAAATTTCCTAGATTCAAGAGAACAGAGGACGAGTAGAGACAGCTCTAAGGCTCAACATAAATGCGCGATAGATCATTCAGGTCTAAGACTCCTTATGACACGTCTTTTTCACAGTTGCAGAGAATCTGCTTTATTTCCTTTGTCACTTGCCTATCGAGTTGAGGTGGTGTGTGGGATGAGAGTATTTGTTTAACCTTTTCCTTTGCCCTTTCGACAAGGGGTCCTTTTGTTGAGGGCAGGATTGTGGGCTCTTTTTTGAGCCATATTTCTTTTCTGAAGTGTTCCAGGGTGTGTTTAAGTCCTAGGAAGTTTCCTCCTGGACCCGCCTTCTTGATAGCGTCAAAGGCCAAGGTTTCTTCGTTGAAATCGAAGCTGCGCAGGTATGCGCGGGCAAATGTCCAAGCCTCAACGTCGAGAATCACTTTTTCCAGCGCGGAGCTTTGGGCATTTTCAAGACTTCCGAAGCCTGCACTGATGTCTCCACGGCTTAAATGAGCCAAGGCAAGCTGTGCGGAGGCGTTAATAAGAGCCTCTAAATTATCTGGAGCCTCTTCCACTCCGCATCCAGTCGCGTAGCACGGCAAACCATAATATCTAGCCATCTGAGAGATGCCAGCTGCAATGAATGGAAGCTCTGTTGCTCCATAGTTGATGTTGCCGGTCCTCATATCTGCGGACGTTGATTCTGCATAGTAGATCATTGGAGCACCTGGACTGGCGCACTCTAGAATAACGAGAGAGCCAAGATTTTCAGCGTTGGCTATAGCTAGTGTTCCCGCGATTGTTGCGGGAGCCGTGCTGCCACATAGGGCCATAGACATAGGTGCAACTGGAATCCCTCCTTTAGCCAACTCAACCATAGCCTCAGACGAACCCTCTTCAAATAAAAGCGGACTAACGGGGCAGTTCACTGATGAAAATATGGGTCTCTTCTTCAGCTTGCCTTCGCCACCCACAACACAAGATGCCAACTTAATCTGCAATTTTGCCTGCTTCTCACTGAGAGCTTGAAACTGAACGTGCTTTCCTGTGTTTTCAAACGAAATAGCTAAACCGTGAACTGTTTGAACAGGAGCAGGCAACTCTGTAGGAGTTACAATGGGCCAGAAGAAGTCAACTCCCTCAAGGTAGTCGGCGAGAACGGCGAAATTTTTCAGATCAACTGACGTTGTCATCCTTTTTTCTCCGGTTTCAAAGTCTCTCGTGAAGGTGGCGAAGCCGCTGGTGGCGATGAAGGTGAAGCTTTTTGATGGAAGTTTAAGGTCGTATTTTGGATCTCTGCCATACAGAACTATTTCTTTCGGCGCTTTTTTGATGGCCTCTTCAACTAGAGAGCTTGGAATTTTCACAATTGAACTGGAAGCATCTACTTCTGCTCCATTTTCCCTCAGCAGACTCTGCACCTTCTTGCTGAGAACCTTGATCCCAATCTCCTGCAGTATTCTCAAACTTGTTTCATGAACCCACGCCACCTCATCATCAGACAAAAACACCAAACGCCCAGATGCCAAATGAAACCCCCATTAGAACCTCATTGTAATCTAGATTCCACCTATTAGTTTTTCCGCACCCATTGGAATTGCTTAATAGATTTGCACAGGCCATGTAATGAGTAGCGAAAGGCATTTGTTGTTCCTTTTAGAAGACACTTTTCTAACGCACACTAAAATGGGTTTAGAGGAAGAACGTTGAACCGAAAAGACAAAAATCGTCTTCTAGCCCTGTTGAGCACAGCGCATTCACTGAATCACTCGCTTTTCATAGTCTTGCCTATTTATTTAACTCAAGTCGCAAACGAGTTCGGAACAACAAGA